>Ga0256407_10000714_pt1 | contig 75921 bp, 55 predicted proteins | sample RumenRJG_04DNA_FD_193489 | JGI IMG/M metagenome (GOLD analysis project Ga0256407, IMG submission 193489) | Bovine rumen microbial communities from Lethbridge, Alberta, Canada - RJG_04 | ecosystem: Host-associated > Mammals > Digestive system > Stomach > Rumen | place: Canada: Alberta... | reverse complement strand
AGGTGTAATAGGTAACTTTGCTTGTACATTTTTTGGCAAAGGTAAATGGACATTTTTTCGTAAAGTAAAATGTACATCTTAGCCTTAAAATGCAAAGGCATCCATAACTTTGTAAATCACGACAAATACAAAGGCTATGGATGCACAAGGACTCACGAGTTCACAAAGGAAACTCGTAATGTGGTACAAAGTTACAGAATTAAAATCAAAAGGTCTACACTGCGTGCAGATTGCCCATGAGTTGGGGCTGCACCGGCACACAGTGGAGAAGTATGTCAAGATGACATTGGAGGAGTTCCAAGCCAGCCAGGCGTTTGAGCGGGACTTCAAGTACAAACTGGACATCTTCGAGGAAGAGGTTAAAAATGAGCTTATTAAGGCGCCTTATCTGTCAAGCCGCCAGGTTCATGACCATCTGAGGGAGCATCATGCAGACTTCCCGGAGGTGAGCGAGAAGACGGTGTTCAACCTGGTGATGCGTGTCCGCGACAAATATCGCATCCCCAAGACCTATGAGGAAACCTTCCGTCCGATGGAGAAGCTTCCCGAATCTGCTCCCGGAAAGTCTATGCAGGTGGACTTTGGAGAGTATTGGATGCACCGTGATGATACCAGAAGAGTGAAAGTGTACTTCTTCGCTGCGGTGATGAGCTATAGTCGTCATAAGTTCACATACTTCAGTAAGACACCCTTCACCTCGGAACTGGCTATATATGCACACCAGTTGGCCTTCCAGTTCTATGGCGGAAAGCCACAGGAGGTCATCTACGATCAAGATAAAGTCTTCATCCATAGCGAAAACTTTGGAGACTTGGTTCTTACAAAGGCTTTTCAGGCCTTTGTCACCTCAGAACACTTCAAGTGTGTGTTCTGCCGTAAAAGTGACCCTCAGTCCAAGGGAAAAGTGGAGAATGTCGTGAAATATATCAAGTATGGGTTCCTTCGTGGCCGTGACTTCACCAACATCGAGATGCTGAACGAATCTGCTCTCCGATGGCTGGCAAGAACGGCAAACGGTCTTCCTCATAGTACCACAAAGCGCATCCCAGCGGAAGCCTTCAAGGAAGAGTTACCATACCTTACTCCTTATACCGGCACGCCTACGCATCCGCAGGATGGAATGAAGGAATACCTTGTGCGAAAGGACAATACAATAAACGTTCACAGCCACTTCTATAACGTTCCTACGGGGACCTTCAACGGTGACGGTACCTTCGTCTGGGTCTGCATAAAAGACGGTAAGGTTGAGATCTACAGCAATGAGACCGGCAAGATGCTGGCTCGCCACGATGTGGCCCAGATACCAGGAGATGCTATCCTTGATGAAACCATACAGCGTCCTAAACTTCCTAACCGAAAGGAACTTGAAAACTACATTCTGGCATATCTGGAAGGCAACGCCATCGTTGCTATGTGGCTCAAGAACTTATATGATACCAAGCCCAGATACTACAGGGCAAACATAAACAAACTCAATACGGAGTTGGAATCCTTCCTTCCGGAGCACCTCATAAAAGGCTTTGAGGTATGTCTGGATAAGGGAGACTACAACGCAAATGACCTTATCAGTTACTGTGAACGGCAGTTCGGCCGCATCCCCAAAGGGCCACGTGAACCCAGCCTGACCGAACTTCTTCCGGAATCGCTTCAGCAACTGCCTCAGAGGTCGAATATCAATGACTATAAATCCATCTTCGTATGAACACCGACAATATAAAGAAATACTGCGCAAGGCTGCGCCTGTCCTATATCCCTAACAATCTGGATCAGCTTATCGTTGATGCCCAGAACGGCAAACCCACCTACGAGGACTTCCTCGAGAACGTTCTTCGTGAGGAGACCAAAACCAGAGAGTACAAAGCCTATCTGAACCGCCTTAAACAGGCCAAACTACCTCCAAAGTACGATCTGGATGAGTACGACTTCACTCACTCTACAGGTGTGTCTGAACGTCAACTGCGGGAACTCCGCCAGCTTGCCTGGCTCAATCAGGCATACAATCTCATCCTTATGGGGCCTTCCGGAACCGGCAAGACATATATTGCTTCCGGGCTCATCTACGATGCCCTTAAAGCCGGGAAGAAGGCTTATATGATATCCATGGAAGATATCCTTACGTGCCTGAGGACTAAGGATATATCAATGTCTGCTCTCACGACTTACAACAAGTGGCTGAAGGCTGACCTGCTGGCCATTGATGATATCATGCTGTTCCCGGTGAAGAAGGAGGAATCCGCTTCGTTCTTCAATCTGGTAAACTCTCTCCACGAGAAGACATCGGTCATTATCACGACGAATAAAGCGCCCACAGAGTGGGTTCAGACGCTGAATGACGAGGTGCTCGCGACCGCGATCATAGATCGCTTGCTGTATCGCTGCGAGGTAATCAAGCTTGCTGGCACAAGCTATAGGCTTGAGAACAGGAAAACTATCTTCCCCTCCGAACCAACCGTTAATGGGAAGCAGCTACGTAAGGCTGCTTCCACAACTATACAAACTCAACAATAAACAGGAACAAATGAGCCTCTGAACTGCCTGGCAAAATGTACAAACAACTTTACGAAAAAAAGTACAAAGAATGTTTGCTTATTACAAAAGGTGATACCGTCATTGTCTGCGAACTCACCAGACTCAGCCGTTCCGTGAAGGACCTCTTCACTTTGGTGGAGAAGATAAGCGCTGTTGGGGCCGATATTAAATCTCTCAGTGAACCTTGGCTCGACACAACAACCCCGCAAGGTCGACTGCTTTTCTCCATCTTTGCCGGCATCAGTCAGTTTGAACGGGAGCTCATCAGTCAGCGTACCCGCGAAGGGGTAGCTGCTGCCAGGGCCCGAGGACGGAAAGGTGGTCGTCCGAAGGTGAATGAGAAGGCCCTTGATTACGCTATTACCCTATACGATAGTAAGAAGTATTCGATTAAGGAAATTGTAGAGAGGACAGGAGTAAGCAAAACCTCGCTATATGCGTATCTGAAAAGTGGGAGAAATATCTGATAGTGAGAAACGCATTATGTAAAACACATTATGCATTTTACATAATGCTGATGAGTCAAATGTGCGAAAGACGGTTTTTTTGAAGGACGCGTTTTACTTGTTTTTTATATTACTAGTGATGCGGGATAATACAATTAAAGCCAGGAAAGCACAGTTATTTCTCTAAAAATGCGCATGATGGATTCTAAATAAACTAATCCTGCGGTAAAGAGTCGTAATCGTCGTAAATAAAAGGAACAACCTCTTCTCCTTTATTATTGACCTTCCCGTACTTTCCATTCTTTTTTAAGGCAAGTAGCCGATTATTGGCAAAATCATCAAGAGTGTAATCAAAAAGAAGTTGTTCGTACTTGCATGGTATTATTTCATTACCATTTTTGTCTATAATCCCCCACAAACCATCCTTTATAACATCTATAAAATCGCCACTATCGTATCCCCAATCGTACTTTGCGGGAATAATCAAGGTATCTAAACCGTCACGAATAAGCATGCTGCCATCAACTTGAACATCTGCAACAGCATCCTCTATAATGTCTCCGCAGTGTGGATTATAATAATTTGCCCAAAGTTTATTATCCGTTTTTAGAAAAAACGGGTACTTCGGTTTATGGCTGTCTAATCTTACATTTTCACGAATGTGAAAGACAAACTTACCCGCCAAGTCAATGCAACCAGAGCACCAGTCTTTCTCGACTATGGCCAGCACACGGCTTCTCAGAGTATTTTTCTTTCCCCAAGGATCAACATAGTGGTCGTAATACTCCTGAAAACGTCGAACCGCCGTAAATTGACAATCAATAAGCAGTTCTCCATTCTCTTTTTCAAAACCCCATTTATTATTTCTTCGGATTGCCCTAACACCATCAACGAACGGAATAATCTCTTCTGGCCAAGACTCTTTTTCCCAGTCTAAAAGGCCAGAAGGCCCATTAACGATTGATAACAGTTCCTCTAAAGAAAAAGTCTTTTTGCCTGGCGCACTGAATATGTCTCTATCGTACTCTACTTCCAAACGACCTGAATTGACAAGAATATGGTTAAAGATGGTTGGAAGTAATACATTTCCCTTTTCATCAATTAAGCCCTGTGCGCCCCCCTGAAAAAACCGGAAAGACTTTGCCTATGCACACGATAGAAACGCTTCCCTTCCCATTCTAAGGTTTTCCCTATGCTCTCCTTCTCACTTAAAGGTAATTCCTCGCATGACTCATTAATCAAAACCCATCTACGACCCTTATGACACCGGGCAATTCCCTCTCTAAAGTAATCTACTTGATCATATTGATCAGGGATAATGATGGCATTATCCATGTCAATATAATCGAAATGCGGTCCACGAACAAAGTGACCAGCTTTCAATGGATTTTTCAAAAATCTTTTACTAATTCGATAGTATGGTGTAAACGTGCCTTCGGGAGATTTTTCCATCAAGCCCCATCTGGCTCTTTCATCAATTGTAGAATGGTTTGGCTCTTCATAAGAGTCATCAAGGTCATGAGCGGAGTTGCTCATTCTTTCTTGCCTCATTATGGCTTCCTCACAAAGATAGTCCAAATAATCCTGCTCATCTTGGAACCCATCTTCTATCATATCATCTTCGAAACTCATAATAGACCCGTTTGTTTAATTCGTTATTAGATAACCTACCTTAGGCTGCAATTACCTTAACATTAACAAGCTCATAATGGTTAATTGCAGTAATGTTTTACAAATATACGGATTTCATGCGAAACGGCCATCCAAAAAAGCAACCCGTCAGTTGTGCTAACTGGTTGGTAGTGAGGTTGTTATGCGCTACGACTAGATAACGGAATTGCCGAAAAACCCGGAACCTGCGCCATTGAGCCCGGAACCTGCGCCATTGAGTCCGGAACCTGCGCCATTGAGCCCCGGAACCTGCGCCGCCAAGGCCCGCCCGCCGCCAAGGCCTCCGTCAGGGCCCCGGTCCCGCCCCTCGGCCTGGCATCGGCCCTGTCCCTCGGCCCGGCCTTCGCTTCGCGCATGGGCTCTGCTCATTGGTTGTGGCGCTTAATGTTATATTAATCAATGTGTTAGTGCAACTGTCAGGTGTCCCCGAAGGCCGCAACACCGCCCCCTGTATCGCCTATGCCTCCTGGAAAATCGGCCGGAAGGACCCGCAGGCCAATATCGTGGTAACCCCGGCCGATGCCCTGGTGCTCAAGACGCAGGAATTCGCCGACACCATCACCAAGGCGCTGGAGTTCACGCAGGAGCGCGACGCCATCGTCACGGTGGGCATCGCCCCCACCCGTTCCGAGACGGGCTACATCCACGCCGCCGAAGCCCTGCACAGCCAACTGGTCAAGGTGAGCGAATTCAAGGAGAAACCGGACCTGGACACCGCCATCGGCTATCTGGAAGACGGCCATTACTTCTGGAACGCCGGCATCTTCGTCTGGAACGTGAATACCATCGTGAATGAACTGCGCTCCTATGCCCCGCAGATTGCCGGCGTGATGGACCAGCTGGCCCCTTCCTTCTTCACCCCCGGAGAGAACGAGACCCTGCACCGGCTGTTTCCCACCTGCGAAAAGATCTCCATCGACTACGCCGTAATGGAGAAGAGCCCCCGCATCTATGTCATCGCCGAAGACCTGGCCTGGAGCGACCTGGGAAGCTGGGGCTCCGTCTAGACCCACATCGAGGCCGATGAAGACGGGAACACGGTGGTGGGCTCCGACGTGCGCCTTTTCGGCTGCCGCAACTGCTTCGTGCACACGGCCGGCGAAAAGACCGTGGTGGTGGAAGGCCTTGACGGATACATCGTTGCCGAATCCCGGAACCGTCTCCTGGTTTGCCGCCTGTCCCAGGAGCAGCACATCAAGGATTATTCGGCGTAAATTTTTTAAAATATTTATCGCAATCTCAAAAAAAGTTACTACCCTTGCAATCCCGATTTCGGGCGGAGGACTCGTTAGCTCAGCTGGTAGAGCAGCTGACTCTTAATCAGCGGGTCTAGGGTTCGAGTCCCTAAGAGTTTTTTTCTGTTCTCATTGGCTCCGGCAATCTTAAGTCGTATAAGGCCCAAATCCAGCTTAAGATCGCGTTATAGCAGACAAGGACGAGGTGACGAGAGGCGACTCACTCCTGCCCAGGACCAAAAACTGCGATTTTGGTCCTGGCGGGGATTGCTTGGGCTGGCGAAGGTTGTTCGGGGTGACGGAGGATGAATTAGTCTTGCCCTATGACTGCGGGGCGTAATCCTTTGGTCGGACACCGAAGCGGGCCTTGAAGCATTTTGCGAAGTAGGAAGAGGATGTGAATCCTACGCTTTCGGCGGCTTCATTGATGCGGGCGCCTTCGCGAATTAGTTTTGCGGCACGGTCCAGACGATAGTTCTTGAGATACTCATTGGGTGTAACGCCGGTAAGGGCCCTGAACTTACGGAAGAAATTGGTGCGTGACATTGCCATATCGTAGGCCAGGCCTTCGATGGAGAAGTTTTCCTCGTTCAGTTGCTTTTCAATGGAGTCGTTGATAGAGTGTATGAAGTCGGCCTCGGGACCGGAGGGAATAGGGAAGTCGGGCGCCTCGTGGGCCGAGACAGATTCGCGGAATGCTTCCCGCAGGCGGATCAGATTGTCAATCTGGCCCTTGAGTTGCCGGATGGTAAAGGGTTTTTCGATATAAGCGTCGGCTCCGCTTTCCATTCCTTCCGATTTGGCGTCCAAGGTAACTTTCGCCGTAAGCAGGATGACGGGGATATGGCTATAGGCAAGCTGTCCCTTTAGTGTGCGGCATAGTGTGAAGCCGTCCATAACGGGCATCATTACATCGCTTACCACCACGTCTACGGCTTTTTTCTCGACAAGTGACAGAGCTGCGCGGCCATCCGGGGCCGTAATGACATCATAAAAAGCGGAAAGGTCTTTCTGCAGGGTTTCGCGGAGTTCACGGTTGTCTTCGGCCACGAGAATGGTCAGTTTTTCTTCCGAAGTGGCATCGTAAACTGGCTGCAGGACCTCCCGGGGTAATTCCTCCTTCAAGGCCGGAATCCGGAGAACGAAGGAGGCTCCTCCGCCTACATTGTCTTCGACGTTGATGGTTCCCTCGTGTGCCGTAGCCAATTGTCTGGCATAGGCCAGCCCCACTCCGATTCCGGAGGCTTCGGCTATATTGTCGTCGGGGGCGGTATAGAACATACCGAATATCTTTTCCCGGTACTCTTTCTTTACACCGGGACCATTGTCCGAGACGATAACGAGAGCATTGTCCCCTTCGGTGGTAACCGTCACGTTGATGCGGTTCTTCGTGTATTTGATGGCATTGGACAGCAGATTCGTGAGAATCTTCGTGAGCATATCTTCATCGGCATTGATAAAGATGGGCTGATTGTCCAGCGTTGTTTCCAAATCTATATGTTCGGCCGCCGCGCCCTCCCGGAAAGTGTCAGTGACGGCCGTAACCACATCCTGCAGGTTTAGCCTGACCTTGAGCATCTGGATGTTGCCGGAGGTGTTCTTGTCGTAAGTCAGGATTCGGTCGATGGTCTCCTGCATATAGTCCAGGTTGCGCGTAATGGTGTCGGTCTTTCCGGGGGCATCCTTCTCGTGCTGCAGCCTGATCAGGGTGAGCGGCGTCCGTATTTCGTGAATCAGGCCGATGAAAAAGCGGATGCGCTGCTTGTAAAGTACCCTTTCCCTTTCTTCGTCCTGCTTCTTCATCATCTCATCGTAGCGGAACTTGATGCGTCTTTGCCAACTGACCAGCAGGTAGAAGATGCCTGCCGCTCCCAGGATGAAGTAAAGGAGGATGGCTCCGGCCGTTCGCCACCAGGGCGGACGAACCGTAATATGTAATGTATCATCGGATCCCTTTACCCGAAAGACATACTCTCCCGGGCGGACTTTCTTGTAGGTAGCCGTCGAAATTCTGGCCGGGACTGTCCAGTCGGAATCGATTCCGGTGAGTTGCCAGCTATATAGATTTTGGCCGGGGTCGGCGTAACTGAGCGCCGCCATCGTGATGGTGAAGCTGTTCTGGGGGTAGGTGAGGGTGATGTTTCGGCCTCCCGGCGGGATATGATAGATGCTGTCGCCTACGCTCACTTCACTGATGATGGTCGATGGCCACTGGTACGACGGAATCTGCGACTGGGGTTGCAGGGACGCGATGCCGTCCTTGCCGCCCAGATAGAGTTTCCCGTCGGTTGCGTAGAGGATGGATTCGGCCTTGATGGGCAATCTCCCCACATTCATCGACTGGGGTTTCAGGATAATGAGTCCCGAAGAGGTGCAAACCCAGAGATTGTTGCTGGCGTCTTCGGTGAAGCTGTATACTTTGCTCTTGCGGATTCTGGAATCCGGAGGGGAGGCCTGGGAGAAGGACAATGCGTTCGGATTCAGGGTCCAAAGTCCCTCGCCGTCCGTTCCGGCCCAGATAGTTCCGTCTGAACAAAGTAGCATAGCCGTAATCTTGTTCCAGGGAAGGACCGGCGAATTGCTTCCGGCCGTGAGCAGGTGTTCCCAGCCCTTGGTCACCAGGTCTTTCCGGAAGATGCCTCGGTTGGAAGTGGCCAGATACAGATAATGGCCCGAGGCGTCTTCGCACATAGCTACTACCGAACTCTGGGATACTACCTCAAACTCTTTGGGCAGGGTTTTCTCGGACTTTTTCCCGTCTATCAGTATCTGGATATCTTTGCTGTTCAAATCCCTGGACAAGCGGTCCTGTTCCGGGTCCCAGGAGAAGACGCCCAGGCTGGTTCCGGCAAGCAGGGTGCTCTGTTTTGTCCGGTACAGGACGTGGGTTCTTCCTCCGGTATGATAATGATAGGTATGGCGGCTGGCAGGGACATATCGGCAGATACAGTCCGAGTCGGTGCCAATCCAAATTCCTTCCGGCGCATTGAGCAGTTGCGTGATGTGCCCGTGTGGGGAAATGGCTCCCAAAAGCCGGAACTGGTTTTCTCCCGGTGCTAATAGGTATAGTTTGTCCTTGATGCCGGCAATGATGTTACCCCCGCCGTCCTCCGTCAGGGAAACCGGTACGGACGGGTCGGCGGGAACCGGGAGCGTGCAAACGGTGAGCCCGGTGTTCTCTTTAACCTGTTTCAGGAGTCCTTCTCCTTCCGTGGGGCTCCAGCGGGTCCCTTCCCGGTCCACGATGGAATTGTCCTGCGGGGGAAGAGATTCCTCGGTGGGATGCAGATACTCGCCCTTGGCGCTATAAAGGTGGGCATTGCCATCCCGGTCAGATACGATGATTCTTCCGCTTGGCTCCGGGATCACTCGCTCGACGAAGGGTGTTTGCACACTGTGCTGCGCCAAATCTCCCGTCTTGGGATTGTACAGGAATAGGCCCTGTCCCTCGGTACCGATCCAGAGGTGAGGCCCTTCGGTAACAGTAATCGCATTTACCCGGCTGATAATGTTGACGCCGTAGTTAGTCACCGCCTTGAAGGGGGAGAAACAGCCGTCGGCGTGATTATAAGTCCACAGACCTTCCTCGGTGCCTGCCCAGATGACGCCGTCCGATTCTGCCAGGCAACGGGTAGGTTGCTCCAGCGACTTAATCTGAACGCCGTCGTAACGGTCCAAACCGGTGTCTGTCCCAATCCACAGGAATCCCCGGCTGTCCTGCATACAGCACCACACGTGATTGCTGGACAGTCCGTCTTCTTCGCTCAGCCTTTGTACCGTCCCGGGCGGAACGAAGGCGTTTCCCGCGATTGAAAGGAACAAGTAGAATATGAGCGTAAATAGATATCTCATTGATGCAAATTTAGTCGAAACAATCCGGATTGAGGCTATGTGTCGGGACAATATCGGACAAAAAAAGGAAAAATGCGTACAATGCGGCTTAATATCGCCGAAAAACACTAACTTCGTCCCGATGAAACGTGTTGCGTCCCTCATATTGGCAGTCATCGTTGTCCTGTCCTGTCTGGGTCAGGGACATTCCGAATCGACAGGGCAGGAGGATACTTATACGAACCCCATTTTCCCGACGGGCTCGTCCCCCTGGCTCATCCATCACGGCGGTTCCTATTATTATACGCAGTCTATGAACGATCACGTTTCCATCTGGAAGGCAGACCGGATTTCCGATATTGCCACGGCCCGGGAGCACGTGATCTATGCCCCCCGGAACATTTATCATATCTCGGCACCGCAGCTTCATCATTTCGACGGCCGCTGGTATCTGTATTTCAGTTCCGATGACGGATCGGGCAGGGACGTGCGGCACGTGTATGTAATGGAGAATCCGTCCTCGAACCCTCTGGAAGGATCTTTTACGATGCTGGGCTGGGTACGCACCGGGAACATCAAGGACATCCATCCCACCACCTTCACCCACCGCGGAGAAAGGTACTTGCTCTGGTCCGGAACCAATTCGGCCAAGCCGGGAACGGTGGCCCGTTGGGGCATCCATATTGCCCGGATGCGCAGCCCCTGGGAATTGTCCTCTCCGGCCACCGTCATATCCTTGCCGCAGTATGAATGGGAGTGCCAATGGATAGACGAAGACGGAACATCGATGTCTTCGCCGGTGTTGGTGAACGAAGCTCCCGCATTCCTGTATTCGCGCGATTCGACCCGCCTGCTAATCTATTATGCAGCCAGCGAAACCTATACCTCCTATTATTGCGAGGGGTTGCTGGAAGCATCGGCCGATGCAAATCTCCTGGATCCGTCCTCCTGGCATAAACATCCCGAACCTGTTTTTTCCAAATGTGAGGAAACCGGGGTGCTGGGGCCGGGTCATCTCAGCTTTTTTTCCACCCCGGACCAGCTGTACATCCTCTATAACGGAAAATCCCGTTTCCCCGATATGCACGCAGTTGACAACCGTTCCTGCAGGATGCAGCCGGTTTCCTGGGGGGAGAATGGGATTCCGGTACTGGGTTATCCCGTTCGGGAAGATTCTGTCCTTTTAGCACCGGTTCCTGTCCGATAGGGACTATTTTTTCTTTTTTAGGTACTGGGCTTTCCCCGGCGGCATTCAATAAATGGTAAATTTGCGGTAACTGATAACCGTTACCGTATGAAATCTCATTTTTTGTCTGCCGTGCTGTTGCTCTTGCCCTTCGTCGGGGCCTGGGCACAGGGTCACGACGTGCAAGGTCGGGTGAGCGACACCTCGGGTGAAGTGCTCGCTGGCGCAATGGTACTTGTTCAGGGGCCGGGTGGCACTCCCAAGTCCACAGCGATGGCCGATATCGACGGAATGTACAAGATCTCTTGTGCCCCGAATGATGTTCTGGAGTTCCGCTACCTGGGCCTCAAGGATCTTTCCGTGAAGGTCGATGGGAAAAAACGGATCGACGTAGTGATGGAGCCGGATGCGTCCAGTATGTTGGATGAAGCCGTAGCCATCGGCTATGGATCTGTCCGGCGTGAGGACCTCACGGGTTCCGTTTCCAACGTCAAGATGGGCGAAATCCGGGAAAACCCGGTGACCAGCGTGGATCAGGCCCTGCAGGGAAAGATTGCAGGTGCCGATATTATGACTACGACCGGCGAACCCGGGGCCACCACCTCTATCCGTATCCGCGGCTCCCGCTCCATCGAAGCTTCCAACGAGCCGCTCATCGTGGTAGACGGGGTTATGGATGCCGTCAGCGACCTCAACGATATCAACCCGGCCGACATTGAAGATATTTCCGTTCTGAAAGATGCCTCCTCCACGGCTATCTATGGCGCGAGGGGCGCGAACGGAGTTATCCTCATTACAACCAAGGCCGGGTCAACCCAGGCTGTTTCCCGACCGGCCATTACCTTCAAGGCCACGGCGGGCGTTTCGATGCTCCCGTTCAAGCCGGATATTATGAACGCCACGGAGTTCTCCATCTATAGAAACGACTATTCTTACTTCCGCTATAACTATCCGGATACGCGTCCCGTCTCCTCGATGACCGTTCCGGATCCGTTCTCATACGGCGCCGGAACAGACTGGATCGATGCCATTACTCAGTTGGCTCCCTACCAGAGCTACTACCTGTCCGTGAGTGGCGGTACGCCCAAAACCAAGTATTTCTTCTCGGCCGGCTATACCGACAACGAAGGTATCATCAAGAAGTCCGGAGAAAAGCGCTTCACGGATATTATCTCCATCAACCATCAGCTTTTTGACTGGCTCAAAGTGGGATACAAGATAAATTTCACTTTCCGCCGCACGGAGAACGCCCTTACCCAGATTGGCGGAAAAAACTGGTGGAATTCGGCGATGTACCTGTCTCCGCTCATTGGTGAACGGGACAACTTCAACCCCCTGTATTATCAGGGCGCCGTAATCAACACTCCGGTGTCTACCATTGAAAACGAGACGGATTTCTACCGCCGTTTTTCCAATAGCCAGACCTTCCTGGCCGAGGCGACCATTACGCCCTGGCTGATGTTCAAGACCCAGTACAACTATTATCAGTTCGACCGCCAGCGTTTCCGTTACTACGCCTCTACGCTCCCTGCCAAACAGGACCGCGAAGGCGGTGACGCGTATCAGGAATCCCTGCCGGAGTATCACCACACGTTTGAAGCCAGCCTTAACCTGAATAAGGACTGGAAGAAAATCCACCACCTGGATGCCGTTGTCGGCTTTACCGGCTTTATTATTGACTATACGCGTATGAGCGCGCAGGGAAAGGGCTATCTGGTAGATTCTATCAGTTGGAACGACCTGGGGGCGGTCCAGGATAAGGAAACCTATACCATCGATTCATACGGCAGGAAGAAAATCACGGAGTCTTTCCTCGCGCGTGTCAACTACAATTACCGGAAACGCTATTATCTCACGCTGACCGGGCGTGTCGATGGAGCTTCCAATTTCGCTGAAAGTCATAAGTGGGGATTCTTCCCGTCGGCTTCGGCCAAATGGAATATCCATAACGAAGAGTTTATGCGCGGGGCCCGGAACGTCGTGGATGAACTGTCCGTAAGAATCAGCGCCGGCCAGACCGGTAATGACGCCATCGGCTATTATCTCTCCCACGCTGCGGCAAGCGCCTTCACCGGCTACCTGCTCAACGGCTCGCGTGTCACTTCTTATCGTCCTTCCCGGATTTCCTCGCCGGATCTTACCTGGGAAACCACCACGCTGTACAACCTGGGCATTACTGGGAAATTCTTCAATAACCGGATCTCCTTTACGGCCGAAGCCTATGATTCTCGCACCAAGGATCTGCTGCTGGAGGTGTCCGTTCCCAAGAGCACCGGTTACTCGAAAGTGCTTCAGAACCTTGGCACCACTTCCAACCGGGGTCTGGAACTAACCCTGGATACGCGCAACATCGTCCGGAAGAACTTTACCTGGGATACTTCCTTCACTATCTCCCACAATGACCAGCGAGTGCTGGATATTGGAACGGAAGAGTTTGTTTCGGCCTACAATTCGCCCACCAACAATCCCTATATGATGCTGGGTTATGTTAAGGGCTATCCTCTCAATTCCCTTTGGGGCTTCCATTATGCCGGCGTCTGGCACAACCAGGAGGAGATTGACCGCAACGAAGTGACTCACGCTTATGCCGGCCAGACCGCTTCCCGCCAGCCGGGTCTTCCGCGTTATGTGGACATCAACCACGACGGTGTGCTTAACCAGAGCGACCTGTGCTATCTGGGCAATGCCGATCCTTACATCTACGGAGGCATCAACAACTCTTTCCGCTACAAGAATTTCCGGCTCAATATGTACTGGACCTATAGCCTGGGAGGAAAGATTTACAATTACACGATGTTCTGGATGGCAGGCGGTATCTATACCAACCAGTACCGTTTTATGCTGGATGCCTGGCACCCGACCCGGAATCCCGAATCGAATATCCCGCGTGCCGGAAACTATGAGACGGCCGTGCCCTCAGACTTTATGGTCTACGACGCCAGCTATCTGCGCCTTCAGGATCTGAGTATCAGTTATACCCTCAATTTAAGTAAGAAGACTTTCCTGAAAGATGTGGTCTTCACGCTTTCCGGGAACAATCTGTTGCTGTTCAAGTATTACAACGGCTTCGATCCGGACGTCTCTACCGACGCCTCCGGATCCAAGATCCGCCGTATGGACGTAGGCGCCTATCCCAAGGCCCGTAAGGTTGTTTTCTCCATTCAAGTAAGGTATTAGTATGAAAAAAGCATTAATCATATGGGCCGCCTTGCTTGCAGCGGCTTCCTGCTCCCTCAAGGAGTCTTCCGATATGTATGTGGACCCGGGTTTCGTCAGAAACCTCCAGCAGGCCGATGCCTGTGTGACCGCCACCTACACGCCGTTCAAGACCATCTATGCCCTGGAATACGCCATCGCCACCGAGGGTTGCACGGATCTTTTCCACATTATGTCCGGCACCCAGGACGCGCAGATGGATGTGTCCCCGGCGAACGCCCGTTTCGGAAACACGGTATGGGAATATGCCTATGCCGGGGTACGCAACGCCAATTATGCCCTGTGGGCTATGGATAACTCGGGAATGGAGGCCGAAACAACAGCCTCGCTGCGGGCCGAGGCCCTGACGATGCGGGCCTGGTGGTATTACACCCTCACCTGCTTTTTCGGAGACGTCCCTTATTATGAGGACTATGTAGCCGACCGTCCCACGCTGGATAAAGTCCGCCATCTTCCCAGAAAGGATGCCGTCGAGATTCGCAGCACCCTCATCTCTCAGCTGGAAGCGGTGGTGGACGATATGCCTGCGGCACGTCCCTACGACCTGAACCTGCAGCGGGCCGGCTGGGCTTTCTGTGAGATGCTCATCGCCAAAATGGCTATGTGGAATGCCTGCAAGGATCCGGATAATGCCAACACCTGGTGGAACAAAGCCATCACGGCGTTGGAAGCCCTGGAGCCTGTTTTCGGGGAACTCACCGAAGAAAACTATCCCTTGAACGATGTCTCTTTCCGCATCAAAAATACGCCGGAGAGCATCTTTGAAGTGCAGCATACCTATACGCCCGGCGGACTCCAGTATGCTTCCAATTACGCCGCCGTCCTGATGCCTTATCCGCAGGTGAAGAATGAAGATACCGGCGTTTGCACGTTCAACAACGTGGTAATCCCGGAAATCGGCAACGAATGCACCGCCTGGCAGCCTATGCGCCCCAACGCCTACCTGCACAACGGACTGTTTGTGAAGGGCAGTGCCGACCGCCGCGTAGGCTGGGCCATCGTCTATTCCTGGAACGGGAAGGATTTCTCCCGCAGCTGGCCCGGTCCCAAATTCTGGTGCTATGGCATGATCAACACCTCCGACAGCAACAACTATCCCATTCTCCGCTATGCAGATGCGGTTCTGATGCTGGCCGAATGTTACAATGCCGTGGGCCGCACGGACGAAGCCATCGCACATCTGAACGCCGTTAAAACACGGGCAGGAATCGCGCCCTATCCGGGATTTGTGACAAAAGACCGCCTTCTGGAGGAAATCCAGATGGAGCGCGGCCGGGAACTGCTGGGAGAATTCCAGCGTAAGTTCGACCTGGTGCGCTGGGGAGTCTGGTACAAGAGAACCTACGAGTACTCGGACTATGAGGCGCTCAAGAACAATCTGCGTCCCTGCCACGAGTATTATCCTATTCCCGACACCGAAGTCGCCCTCTCGGAGGGAGCGTTGGACAATAAAGCCTACGAGAAATGAGAAAGATTTTGACCATCCTGTTATTATCTGCGCTGGCTGTTTCCTGTGAAAAGAAATTCCAGTTCTCCCAGCCGCTTTCTCTCCAGAGCGATAAAGTGGAGCTGGAAGCGGGAGAAGGCAGTACGCCGGTGATTATCTATGCAAACGGCTCCTGGACAGCATCCCTGACGGAAGGGGAGGCCTGGGCCCACCTGGAGAACAGCTCCGGCACGGGTCTGGGGCAGGTGAAATTCTATTACAACGCGAATGAGGGCCTGGCCCGTAAGGCCGTCATCGAGATTAGTTCGGCGGGGGAAATCCGTCACATCTCAATGGTGCAGAAAGCCGGCTTCGGCAATATTCAGTTGGAATTCACGGAAGCCGTGGCCGATCTTCCCAGAAATGCGGCTTCAGGCGCGCTCCCGTTCCTGACCAATCTGCCTGCGTCCGAACTTTCCAAACTGCAAGTGAAGGCGCTCACGGAGGAAGGAACTCCGGTGAGCTGGCTCGGCAATCTTTCCATCGGGGAGGGCGCAGTCAATATGAGCGTTTCGGCCATCGAGGGAACGGAACGGGTGGCGGTTCTTACGCTCACCTATACCGATGCTCTGGACAAAGAGTATAACGCTACGATTAAGCTCACACAGAAGGACCAGTCTCCGTATTTGGCTTTCTCGGCAGAGGTAATCGAGAAGAAGTACTCTTCCCTGGCCGCTTCTGTATCCCTGCCGTTTACCACCAATCTGCTCCCTTACCTGAAAGACATAGCTCAAAACGCCACTTCATCGCAGCCCTGGGCCCGTGTTGCCCTGGCCGAAGGTGGTGTGCAGGCTATGGTCGTGGATATGGATGAGAATACCGGTTCTTCGGAACGGACCGCCACGCTTACATTCCCTTTCCGGGATGCGGCAGGCACTACGGCCAGTTTTACCTATTTGCTCACGCAGAAGGGCCACACTCCCCATTATAGCTTCGACGAACTGAAGGCAATGGTCACCGGAGACACTTATTACTTCTCGGCCGACGGTGCCATCGAGGGCGTGGTTATCTCCGATCTGGATTCACCCAATATGGAAACGGCTCCTAATACCGATGCCGCTACGCTGGACGGGACGCTGAACGGCCGTACGGGCTACATCCAGAGCGCCGACGGGACTTCCGGTTTCCGTATCGTTTTCGCAACCCGTGCCGACAACATCCTGCACAGGGGAGACAAAGTGACGATGGACCTGAACGGAACCACCGTCCGCAAGGAAAGCAATCCGGAGCGTTACACCATCGAAGGAGTTACGTCCGCCGCTTTGGCCGTAGACGGCAACGGGAATCCCGTCGTGCGGGAAATGACGCTCGCTTCCCTGAAAGACAGCGATGTCTATACGCTGGTGAAGGTGACTGGCCTGGAAATGAGCTTCAAACATGGCTCCTACACCAACTGTCACGACGGATATTCGCTCGCCGTCAGTACGCTGAACCCTGCCGGAAAGAAGACCAACGAAAGCGGAGGATCCGGTTCTCCCCAGAAGTTCGATACTACGCCCTGCAGTATGTTCGATGCCCAGGGCAACGAGATCAATCTCCTGATTAATAACGCCGTAACCTGGAGGCGCTATGGAAACGGTGTCCCGCAGGGAACTTGTTCCGTAACGGGCATCGTGGTCCATACAGACCTCAAGCGCTGGGCGCGGAACGGCTGGCTGGGCCGCTATCAATTGAGGCCGATGGAAGAGAGTGACATCGTCTCCACCGGGGAGCGTTTCTCCCACGAGATTGTTTCCTGGCACAAGGGCTGGGGAGATACCCAACTGAAGGGGATCGAAGCCATCGAGTCCGGCCTTAGCGGCAACGGAAGCGTCATCAGCAATATGGAAAGCGTGGTGACCATCCAGACGGCCGTCGCTTTTGACGCGCTTACCAACTACAATGGTTCCACTGACGGATATTATAAGGGACAGGTGAAAAACGCCGCGCTCAGCTTCGTCAAGAAGGGCGGTTATTACTGGGCTTCGGAGGATATCTCCAATCTGAACGACGCTCCCTGGTTCGGCCTGAAGTTCTCCACGTCCGGACTCACGGGAAGTAACCTGGTATTTGTCTGGAGCGCGGTACAGGGCTCGGCCAGCGGGTCCAACAACGACTTCCAGGGCCCTACGCAGTATAAAGTGGAGTATTCCACGGACGGAACTAACTTCACGGCCATCGACCATATCTATGCGATGCATCCCGTCGTTTGCTGGAACGGCAACGTGGTGGGCGCTTTCTCCGTCCCCGGTATGCACCAGTATGTGACGGCCCTTCCGGCATCCTTGCTGGGCCAGGCCAATGTCTGGGTGAGGGTGAGAGCCGCTTCCACCGTATCCCTGGACAATGACTTCCTTACCCCCGAGGGCGGTACCATCAAGAATTACAGCACATCCCTTTCCCCGGTGGTCCGCTTCGGAGAGCTTTCTGTCCAATACAATTAACAAGGCGAATGAATATGAAAAAGAATCTGTATACCATATTGATTGCGCTGCTCGCAGTTTCCTGCCACTATGACGATATGCGTCTGACGCCCGCGGTGGAACTGGGCGCCGTGCCGGAGATTGTGTTGGTGGGCCAAAGCGGCGGGGAAGTATCCATTCCCTATTATGCCAATCTCTCCGGGACCATCACGATCCTGGACGAGGCTCCCTGGGCTCAACCGGATGCAAGTTCCTTCTCCGGTGACGGGACGCTCAAGGTTCAGGTCGGTGGGAATAACGGCATCCGCCGTTACACCCGCATCGTGTTCCAGGCCAGCGAAAAACCCCGCGTAGACACCGTAATCCTGCGGCAGGAGGGTATCCTCGATACCCTTTCCGTCAATGCCTCCAGTGTGATTGTCTACAACAAGATGGGAGACACCTTCATTCCTGCCTCTATGACGCTGGACCCGTCCACGGTGAAAGCCACCGCCCAGTATCCGGACGCAGAGCCGGCCGCCTGGGTAAAGGCCTGCAGCGTGAATAAGAACGCCGTCATCATCCGGGCCGATGAAAACACCAGCGACACCGATATCCGCAGCGCCGTCCTAACCCTTTCCTGGATCAACGGCTGGGGACAGAAGATCCGCAAGGACATCCAGCTCACACAGGCTACCAGCGCGGCTTCCGGCAACCTGGTGGGAACGCCGGCTACTTTCGAGGCCGTGCGTGCCCTTGCGGGTGAAAAGCCCATTTCCATCGAAGAGAACCTGTCCCTGGAAGGCTATATCGTTAGCGACAACGCTTCGAAGAACGTAACCGAAAACCCGCAGCGCACTTCTACGGATATCGACTACACGGCAACGGACAAGGGTGCCGTGTTTGAAAGCCTGGACGGCCGTTACGGCTTCCTCCTGGAGACAGCAAGCATCCAGGACAATATCTTTGAACCTTTCACCCGGGTAACCCTGCTTCTTTCCGGTGTCGAGCTCAGGAAGGACGCCAATCCGGATCGCTTCACACTGGCAAAGATCACCTCTTCGATGGTGGCCGCTTCGGCCAAGGTCGGTGAGGATGGCATTCCGGCCAAAACCCTGAGCATATCGGACCTGAAGGATTCGGACATTTATACGCGTGTGACGCTGAAAGACTGCGAGTTCCCCATCCGCAAGGGCGGTCTCACTCCCTTGAACGAAGGCTATACTTCCCTGTATAAGGTAGACCGCGTTACCAAGTTTGCTTCCCTCGTGCGGGACAAGGCCGGCAGCAGCATCTACCTGCTCACCAATACCAGCTGCCCGTATCGCCGTGACGGCCGTAAGATAGGCAACGGCAGCGGCCCCGTCAGCGGGATCGTGGTGAGTGAGGCCTATGAAAGTTTCCAGGGAGTGGGGCGGTATCAGATCCGTCACCAGTCCTGGGAAGATCTGGGCTTTGCCGATGATTTTTCCGACGGATTCTCCGGCCTTCTCTGCGAATGGCGCTACCTGCGTCAGGGCAATGCCGACCGCAGCTGGAACGCTACGGCGGGCTCCGGAACTATGACGCACACCCATACGCTGGGAACGCCCAATCCCACTTATGGCACGTGGTGCTATCCGTGCTATGACCAGAGTTACCTGGGCCCGGTCTTCAACAAATGCACCAACGTAAACGGCTTTGGCGTTACACTGGAAGACGGCTCGGACTATGCTTCCTCCTATACGGGCAGTGTGGACAAGGGCCAGCTTTTAGCCAGCGCGGGATGGCCGATGGCCTGGATGAAGGAAACCTGGATCAGCAATTCGGAGCAGTTCTATTCCTGGGAGATTCATTTCTCCACTGCAGGCATAACGACAGACGTCCTCTCGCTCCAGGTCTCTTCGCTCAACGCATCGCAGGAAGGAAAGAGTCCTGTTCACTGGAAAGTGGAATGGGCCGTCTCCAATGCGAACGATGCCAAGTGGACCGAAGTCGGTTCCTACAGCGTGCCGGACATCGTCCTCTGGTCTATCACCCAGCCTTGGCAGAGCGCTGGTTACAAGCCCGTCAATATCCCGCTTCCGCTGGAGATGCTGGATAAGGAAGACGTTTACATCCGCCTTACTCCGGCCGACCGCGCCGGCAACACCACGCAGGGATACTGCAACACGAATTTCGTGAACGGTGCCGCCGGATCTACTTCCAAGGCGAACAATGCCCTGAATTACGTAGCCATACGATATAACAAGTAATGCTGACGGCACTTCTCATATCCGCCATTCTGGAAGGAATTGTAATTTCTTCCCCGGCTCACCCGAACCTGGACGACACCGTGCAGAGCAACTACCGCAGCGTGTCCTACACCCAGAACAACCGCACGGCCTATATGGAGGTCCAGGAGGAGGGGGGGGCATATTATGGTGTCAAGCTGGTTTTCCAGCACCTGGATCCGGAAGCAAGAAAGCTGGAGCGTTACTCGCGTGTGAAGATAGACATCTCAGATGCCATCGTAGAGGAGAATGGAAGGCTCATCCGCGAAATCCCCAACGGCGCCGTCCTTTCCGTGGTTCCGGGTACGGCCCAGGATGTTCCAAAACACATTCGCCGGGTATCGGAGCTGTCAGAGAACGACCTTTACACCTGGGTAAGCATTCCGGAAAGTGAATTCGTTTTCAAAGACGGATCCTACTGCGATATCTTGGAATCCTATGCCAATATGATGGGCACCTGGCAGACGCTGCTCACCGACAGCGCCGGCAGTCCCTTCTATGCCGTATTCAATCCCCGCGTCCCCTGGAGGAGAACCGGAAAAGGCGTTCCGCAGGGAACGGGAACCGTTTCCGGCATATACGTAAAATCCGACCTCGTCCGTTACGGAAAGGTGAATGCTCCTCAAATCCGTATTTTGGAAGAAGAAGACATCGAATTTGACTGGAGCGGAACCTCCTCATACTCGACCATTTGTGAGTGGAACTGGAACGACAACGCCGACGAATTCAACACCACGGAAGGTCCCGTCCATTATATCAAGCGGCACAAAGTCCTTCCGGACGAAGGGAAGGGATATCTCTGGACCGACTTCGAGGCTTCCACCTACCGGGGAAGGGACCTCAATAACCCTGTAGTGGAACCCGACAAAGGATATGTCCGTGGCCATCGCGGGCAGGTGCTCAGGGGTTCGATGCAAGTCCGGACTATGGCCAAGAACTGGTGGGACTGGGGCAATGACTGCGGCAACTCCCTTGTCGTTCAATTCTCCACGGAAGGTCTTTCCGGAGAAACCCTCCTTTTGGATTTCAATTTTGCCGCCGGAGATAACAGTGCCTATAACACAAGGCTTTGTCCCGTGTATTGGGGCGTTGAGGTATCCACCGACGGGAAGGCCTATGTCCAGGTAGACATCCCGCCCATTACCCTCAGGCCCTTCCCCTGGTGGGAAAAGAACATTGACGGGGTCCATTATGTTACCTCCCTGGAGTGCGGGCTGGGCCTTACCGCCCACCAGGTCATACTCCCGGCTTCCCTTTTGGGACAGAAGACCGTTTACGTACGCATTTCTCCCGTCAGCAGGCGGGCCTATACCCTGGCCCCGGAAGGGTCTGACAACTGGTCTCTCCGCCCCAATCAGGAGAATTGGACCTTCATTGAATTCGGAACCATAGCCGTTCGTTACAGATGACGCATATGACATTGTCAAGCTTCATATTGCAGGCTTTGCTGCCGGTGATGCTGTCGGGCTCTCCCAATGGCAACCTTACCCTTTCCTATGAATACAAGGGTGTCGCCTGCGCGCTTTCCTCCCGGGACGGGGGAGACACTTGGGAAGAGGGTACTCCGGAACCGGCGCTGTCTGGAGTCCGTCTTCGCAGCGGGATGCTCCTGAGACCCGTTCAGAAGGACAGTACCACTGTGGGTGTTGAGGCCTCTATGGATAAGGGTGGCCACTGGATGCCGTTTGGCGGCTCCATCGCTACCCAGCAGAAGGTGGCCGACGGGAAAAACCGTCCGATGCTGATGCCGCTTAAAAACGGCAAGATTGCGATGTTCACCCAGGCGCACGGATACGAGTGGGCCTACAGGAGCGAATCGGCCGATTTCGGCCAGTCCTGGACAACGCCCCAAAAATCGTTCTATGCTCCTTTTACGGATTATTCCGTTTCCATTCTTCCCAGCGGCAAGTGGCTGCTGGTAAAAAACGGAAGGATTGACCAGCGGCTCTGTTATCTTCCGGACGGCCTGTACGCCTATCTTTCCGACGATGAAGGAACATCCTGGTACGGGGGTATGCGGCTGGATGGCCGGATGGATGCGGTTAAGCCCGTAGCCGCCGCTCCGGGGAACGGCTCTATTTATATCTCCTGGGCCTTTGCCCCGAAGGATGGCCACGCTGCCGAAATCCGCTTCGCAGTTACCTCGGAAATAGAAATCGGGCAGAGTTCATTGGACGCCATCAAGGACGCGGCCAAGATAAAAACCATCATAGACAAGAACAAGGAGGCTAAGGCCGAATACGACAGCTGGCAGAAGAAGGTTACCAATGCCAAGGGGAATTGGGCCGCTAAGCCCATCCGCGTGGCTACTTTCAACATCGAGTACAAGCACGAGGATCCCAAGCGCCCGGCGTGGGAGGAAAGGCTGCCTTATGTCAATTGGGTCGTACGGGAATACGGCTTTGACGTAATGGGCGTGCAGGAGCCGTTTGAGCCCGAGTATCACGACTTGGAGAAACTGCTGGGGGACGAATACGGCTCCATCTTCGCCTCCACGAACCTCAAGAAGCCGGACTTCTCCAATGCTATTTTCTGGAAGAAAGAGAGGGTGGAGAAACTGGACGACGGCATTTTCTGGTATACAGAGTATCCCGGGCACAACAAGGGCTTCGGAGGCGGCAGTTCCCGCCTTTGCATCTGGGCCAAATTCAAAGACAAGGAGACGGGGAAGATTTTCTTCCACTTCAATTCGCATTATGATTTCCTGAGCGACGAAGCGATGCTCGTCAGCTCAAGGTTACTACTCAACAAGATAAGAGAGATTGCGGGAACTTATCCCAGCTTCTGCACCGGAGACTTCAACTGCTCGGACGGTCATCCGGCCCTGAACTGGATTGAAAATAGCGGCTTTATGGTAGATGCCAAGAAGAAGGCGAACAAGGCCGAGAATGCGGAATACTCGTCTATGCGCCGATATGCAGAGAAAGTGCAGAAAGACGGCTACCAGCTGGATCACATTTACGTGACAGCAGGCAGCACGAAAGTGAAATACTGGAAACTGATTATGGACGAGCACGACGGAATGCGCGGAGGCTCGGACCATATGCCCATATACATTGATTGGATGATTTCAAACCAATAACCATACATATGAAGAAAATCCCGAAAATGACTTATTCCTGTCCTACGACAGAGGAAGTGGAGTTGCACCCGGGCAACCATTTGTGCCAGGCCAGTGCAACGGACTCTATGATTCCGGGAACTTTGCCGGAAGGTGATTTGTTCATCGAAGAATTTGTTTCCATTATTTAAACCACTGGATTATGAAGCAAAAAGAGTTTTATACGACACCGCAGTCGGAAGATATTCTGATTGTGCCCAGTCAGCTTGTCTGCGTAAGTCTTCGAAATATGGGAGAGAGTTCGCTGTTCGACGAAGAAGACGAGGAGGAAGAGGAATAATTAATAAGAAATAATTAATGACCAATATTATGAAGAAAAACATCGTTTTGACGGCTGTTGTCCTGACAGCTATCGGCTTGGTGCTGTCCTGCGCCAAGGAAACTCCCGCTCCGGAGGAGAAGCCCGTTGATTCTCAGGAGGAAGTCGTAACTTATCCTTCCGTTATCAAGGCGGGTATTCCGGAAGAGATGACGAAGGTTGCGCTCGAAGATCTGGGCGTTGGCAGCGGTATGTCCCTTGCTTGGGAGCCGGGTGATGCTATCCGCGTGATTGCAACTGCCGGAGGCAGCGGCAACGAGAAGTTTACGATTAAGGATGGTTTCACACCCACCAGCGCTGAATTTGTAGGTACTTCTGTTACGGGTGACGAATTCACGGTATTCTATCCCGGCACTTACGATGATGTCGCAGACCTCAATGCCCGCAGCTACACTTCTCAGGTTCAGATTGGCAATGCTAATACGGATCACCTGGAGTGGAATGCCATTGAAACCGGACTATCAAATTATGGTTCGGTATCTTTCTCCCACAAGCAGAACGGCGCCCTGCGCTTCAACCTGAAGCTGCCGGCTGCCTTCACCAAGGTTTACAAAGTGGCTCTGAAAGCTCCGAGTGCGATCTTCAGCACTACCAATGCGGGTGATGCCACGACCGATGAACTGGTTCTCACCCTCAAAGCCGATGGCTCTACGCCCGGTATTACGCTGGGTGAGGACAAGTTGCTCACCGCATATCTGATGGTCTCCTGGAACGAGAATGAAATTGAAGAAGGCACCGAACTTAAGATTGAGGTCTGGGGTGACCAGGAAGATCCCTGGGTAAAGACCAAGACCGTTGGCGCTGGCGGCTTCACCATTGCCGGCGGCAAGGTGACCAATGTCCAGTTGAATAATACTAAATGGGATGAGCCGCTCTTCTGGGCGGGTGATGGTAGCCAGGCTAATCCTTATGTTATCAAGACTGCCGCTCATCTCAGAAATGTAAAGACGGTGATGGATGCCAATCCTACGGCTGGTCTGCACTTCCTGCTTGATAATGACATAGACCTTGAGAATGCTGTCTGGGAGCAGGTCAATCAGGCTTCTCCTCATACTCCCTATACAATCTACTTCGACGGTAACAATCATACCATCAGTAACTTCTCCATTGCCCAGAATACGATGGGCCTGTCCTCTTTCTTCGGTGAAATAGCTGGCGAAGTTAAGGATTTGGCTTTCAGCACGGCAACCATCGAAACCGGTGGTAGCAACGGATCTGCCGGTGTTCTTTGCGGCATTGCGAATGGCCTTACCGTGACCAATGTGGATGCTACGAATGTGGATATTACCATAACAAATAACTGTGGTGAAACCACCGGTGTCGGAGGTCTGATCGGCTATGCCGTGAATTCCACTATCTCGGGTTGCGATCTTACGGGATGTGATATTGATCTAAATAGTACAGATACACAGAATGTGGGTGGCCTCATTGGCCGTCTCCGTGCGGATGCTTCTTCCGTGACTAATTGCTCTGTTGCTGATGCAACAATCGCTGCCCGCTATTGCGCCGGCGGTCTTATCGGCAAAGTGGGCTGCACTACAGGCCCTGTCAATATCAAGGGTAATACGACAAGCGGTATGACGGTTTCTTTCCGCGATGCCCAGTCCGATAGTAAACAAGGTGCCGGTGGTCTCATCGGCCTCATTGAGGCTACGGGGGATCCCGCGGTCGCTGTAAATGTGGGCGATGCCTCCAATACTAATACTGTTACCAATCTCACCATCAACCAGACTCAAGCTTATGTTGGCGGCCTAGTCGGTAATATTGTAGACGGCAACGTAACCATAACAAAAGCTACGGTTAGCGGCAATATCGCGACCACTGGTTACTATGCCGCCGGCGTACTCGCCCGCAGTAGCAAGAACGTATCTATCAGTTATTGTGATGTGGATGCTACTATCTCTGCCCAAACTTTTGCTGGTGGGGTGCTTGGTTATGTGGAAGAGGTGGATCCGACTATTTCTCATTGTACGGCTGCCGGCTCTGTAGAGGCTACAACAGATAATGATGTGGATGGCTTTAATCAGTCTCTTGCCGGAGGAATAGCCGGATATACCCGCAGCACGTCATCTTCATTAATTGAATATTGCGATGTGACTGCCAATGTCACAGGTCAAAATGGTGTTGGCGGCATTACTGGCCGTAATAAGGGTGGCACCATTGACCATTGCACTTATTCCAATGGTACTATTACTGGCACTTGTAAAGTGGGAGGTATATCCGGTGCCAATACCGGTGCTGCTGGGACCTTTACTAACAATACTGTGTCTGGGGCAACTATTACTGGCGGTGGTAAAGACAATAAAAGCCAAGGAGGAACCGGTGGTATCCTTGGTCGTAACCACAATGGCGGCACAGAGATTACCAATTGTTCTGTTAGCACTACTTCAATTCTTGGTCCTAAGCTTCTTGGCGGTATTGTCGGTGAGGCCGGCGGTGCAATCACCATCACTTCCTGCAAGACAGTAAAGGGAGAGGTCAAGGGTAATGCGGCAAATAATGATGAGAATATCCTAGGAGGCATTGCCGGCAACATGAATGGTACGATCACGAAATGTTATTCTACAACCACAGTTACGTACAAATCCAACCGTTCAAAGGCGGTAGGCGGCTTGGTTGGAAGTACTAACGGTGCTACGACCATAACAGAGTCCTATTTTGCGGGTGCTGTGTATGGATTTTCGCAGAGCGGTGGTATGGTTGGACGTGTATTGCATAATACTACGATAGAAAACTGTTACTCGGCTGGCACGTTCAACCACTGGCAGGGATACTCCGGTGCTATGGCGGGCTATATCAATGCAGCGATTACTTTCAAAGCTACCAACTGTTATACTACGATGTCCACTTATTCCGGTAATTCCGGGAATGATGTAGGAGGATTTATTGGCGGCGCAGGTGTAAGTACCTGCACCTGGAATGTCTCCGGCCTTCTGGCTTGGCACAACTCCATTTCTTATCCGGAGAATAATAACACCACCGACGGAGTTATCATTGGACAGATGCACAGCGCAACCCAGACGTCCGGTACGACTTCGTTCACAAACTGCTACTATCGCAACGACTTAAGTTATAAACACAAGAACGGCAGAACTCCTGGCAGTGAGATCTCCAACACTACCGGTGGTACTACTCGCTTTGACGGCACACGTGCTGATTCTGGTATTTCTTGCCAGGATAAGGCTATTGATCTTAACTGGGATTCTACCAAGTGGAAGTTAGATAACACCGACGGCTATCCCACACTTAAGAACGTAGTAGAATAATCTCATTTTTTCCCCCCCGGTCAGGGGCGAATCTCGCCCCTGACCATCAATTAGTTCTTTGACATACTGTTTACCGCTTTTGAAAAAACAAGCGTTGGACGCATTCTGAGCGATTTTCGTGATGTCACGAAATTCGTATAGAAGATCTTCATTAACTGATAATCGGCCTTTCAGCTTGTTGTGGCACACTTTACCGGCGCCGGTAAAACATCACCAGAGCATAACAGAAAAAAGCGGTAAACAGTATGAATTGTTTATCGCTTTTTGTGTGTGCGTATGAGAACAAAATTATGGATCTTAGCGGCGGCGCTGGCCGTCATAGCCTGCCAGGAACTGCCCCCGGTAAATGAACCGGAGGTCGTCCCCGAAGAGCACGAAGAAGAGCCCGGCCTGCCTCCCATCGACCAGACGGGCGGCCCCACGCTCATCAATGCCGAGATTACCCCCGGCCTGTCCCAGGCCTGGAAAGCAGGCGACTGCCTCCGAATCAACGGAGAGCTTTTCTCCATCGTAGAGGAAGGTATGACCGCCTATAAAGCCGGCTTTACCGGCCCCTCGCTGAGCGGCAGCAGTTTCACCGTCCTCTACCCGGGCAGCTTCGCCGACGAAGCCGCCTGGAAAGCCCGCAGTTACACGGGCCAGGTCCAGACCGGCAACGGCTCTACGGCTCATCTGAGCTGGAATGCCAAGCTGTCGGGACTGTCCTCATACGGCGCACTGTTCTTCGCCGATATGGAGGGCCAGGAGTTTATCCAGAACGGTATCGTTAAAATCTCCTTCGTCCTTCCCGAACGCTTCGACGGTCTGGAGAGCATCGACCTGGTATTGCCGGAAGCCGTTATCCCCGTGACCAACGACCCCGACGGAGAAAAAACGACAACGCTCTCCATTGGCCTGCAGGATCTGGGACTCAGCTTCGAAAACCGGATGGTCATTGCCTATATGATGGTTTCTCCTGAGGATATCATCCTTGCTCCCGGCAGCACCTACACCCTGGGCCTGAATGGCCCCAACCTCCAGGAGCAGATCGAAAAAACCGTGGATGAAGCCGGCATTGTAATCGGTGGCGGCCGCATTACTGCGCTCTCGCTGGATGCCGACGACCTTCAGGAGCCCCTCTTCTGGGCCGGTGACGGTACGGAGTCATCTCCCTATGAGATTAAAACCCTGAAGCACCTGCAGAATATGAACGACCTCATCGCTTCGCACGCCGGCGCTTCCAAACTGTATTTTAAATTGATTGCCGACATCGATATGGACGGGGTAGACTGGCTGTATAAGAACAACAGCATCAACAACAATTACCCCATCAACTTCGACGGAGACGGCCATACCATCAGCAACTTCAGTATGACCCAATGGAGCGCTTCGCTTTTCGGAGCCATCAAGGGAGAAGTCTATAACCTCAAGTTCAAGGACGCCGTCATCGCGACCAACACGGCCAGCGCTTCCCGCGGCGGTCTTCTGGCCTACAGGGCCGGTAACACCGACACGGCAGCCTATATCCACGATATCGTTGTGGACGGGCTTTCCGTAACAGGAACCACGGCGGCCGTGGGCGGCCTTGTGGGCGGCATTACCAACGCCACCATCGAGAACTGCACCATTACTGGACTGGCTCTGTCTTCCAAGGGTACGGCCGGCGGTATCGTGGGTGAAATCCTGGATGCCGAATCCGTTGTCCGCGGGTGCTCTGTCTCCGGCTCTATGACATTCACCGGAACAGCCAGTATCGAGACTTATATGGGAGGTATCGTCGGTAAGGTCGCCAAAGTGGGAACGGTGAGCCGTAGCCATTCTTCCGTAGCCATCAGCGGCGCTGTATCAACCAAGATTCTGGGCGGTATCGTCGGAGGTGCGACGGCGGCCGTAACCATCGAAGAATGTGCCTTTGACGGAAGCATCGCCAACCTGGCCAGCCAGGGCGGCGGCATCCTGGGCCGTGCCAATGCATCGGCCACCATCCGCAATTGTTATGCGGGCGGTTCCCTGACGGCAGACAGCGGTTATTCCGGTGGCGTCCTGGGCTATGCTGCTGCAGACAATAATAAGATTACCCTGACAGACTGCTGCAGCTCGATGGCTCTCACCACCAACTATGCCTGGAATGCCAATGCCTGCGGCGGTATGATCGGCGGCTGCGACAAGGCTACCAAGGAGTGGGCGGTGAGCGGTCTGCTGGCCTGGCACGAGAGCATCAAGATGCCCAAGATGACCAATGCTACCTATGGCGTTGTCATCGGCCAGATTCATTCCGGCTCCAGTTCGGCTTCCACGTCCTTTGCCAACTGCTGGTATCGGAACGACCTGGATTACTCGGTCAACGGCGCCGCCAAGACCCCCCGTTCGGACGAAGATATCACCGCCGGCGGCAAAAAGCCTTACGACGGCAAGCCTGCCGGTGACGGAGTAACCTGTTCCCAGAAAGCGCAGGAGATTGGCTGGAGCGCCGAAATTTGGGATTTCAGCAAGGATTACCCGGCTTTGAAGAAACTGCCGTAATTCGTAAGAATATGAAGAAAGTAATAGGGATGCTTTTGGTGGCTTTAATGACAGCCGCCTGCACAAATACATCGTACGAGAGGCCTGCAAAAGTGGTATTCATCGGCGTGGACGGTTGGTCTGCCGCCAGCTTTGAGAAGGGGGACTTCCCCTTTGTCAAAGGGCTGATGGAGCAGGGCTCCTGGACGCTGGACAAGCGCTGCGTGTTTCCTACGGCCAGCGCCATCAATTGGATGAGCTTGTTGTCCGGCGTGTCTTCCGAGTACCACGGCTATATCCGCTGGGACTCCAGAAGGCCGGAAATCACTCCCGCCTGGACGGATGAAAGGGGAGAGGTACCCACCCTGTTCCACCTGAACCGGGGCGCGCATCCGGATTGCAAGATGTTGGTTACCTATCAGTGGGATGTGATCCGTTCGCTGGTGGATACAACAGCCGTGAACGCGTGTGTCCCGTTCCCGCAAACCGAAGAAGGTGACTGGGAGGAAGCCCGCTGGGCGGCCGACTACATTGCAAAGGAACAGCCTCATTTTTCCTTCGTTTATTTCGGCAGTCTGGATTCTGTTGGCCACAAGTGTGGTTGGGAGTCGGAAGAGTATCTGACCTATGCTTCCCATATCGACAGCGTTATCAGAAGTTTCGTGGAGTCCGTACAGGACGACAATACTGTTTTCGTGCTCACCTCGGATCACGGCGGCCACGGACAGCATCACTCTACCGAATACGTGGACGAGACCCTGCAGACTCCGCTTTTCATTTGGGGAAAGGGAATCAAGAAAGGGTATCAGGTTGAGGCTCCCACCATTGAGATGGACGTGACGGCCACGCTGGCCAAACTCCTGGGGGTGGAACCCCTATCCCACTGGACCTGCCGGCCCTTAGACGAGATTTTTGAGTAATGAAAAGGCTCTTTCTCATCCTTCCGCTGCTTATGCTGCTTTCCTGCGCTCCTGTCCTGGAGCGCGGGGAGTGGGAGGACGAGCCGTATCAGGCACTTTGCGCCCTGCTCGGCGATAGTTCCCTCCGGGGAGGCTATGCCGTCTTTGACTGTGACAACACCACCATCCTGCACGATGTTACGCACACGCTGATGCTCTGGCAGATCGAGAATCTAGAGTTTGCCGCTGCGGCGGACGAAAAGTTTCTTCACGGTCTTTCCAGAACCGATTTCATTCTGGACGGACTGGGGCTTACGGCTGCGGAAATGGGCTCTTACCTCTATGAGGAGTATAACGGGTTGAAGGCCTTGAAGGATGCCGGCGTACCCCTGGAAGAGATCCATCAGACGGAGGAATACCTTGATTATCGGGCGGCCTTCCTTGCCTTTTACAAGGCCATCGGAGAGCAGTATTCGTACGGGGAATTGTGCCTTTGGGAACCGATGCTTTTCCTAGGGCTTCCCCGGGAGAAGGCACAGGAAAGCCTGTCCCACTGGCTTTCGAAAGGAAGCGCGTGGAACGAGGAATGGGTTTCCCCGGACGGTTGCTTTCGCGGGAAAGCCGAAAAAGGGCTGGTGATCACGCAGGATATGAAGAACCTGATGGCAGCCCTCCGGAAGAGCGGGATTACTCCGTATATCTGCTCGGCTTCACCGGAATGGCTGGTAGAGGCGCTTGCCTGTAATCCGGAAAACGGACTGGGCTTCTCGGAGGAGGAGGTCTACGGTGTCCGTTTTGTGGACGGGGACTATGATCCTTCCTATACCCAGCCGTTCAAGGAAGGGAAGGTCGCTTGTATCGACAGCCTGATCGCCCCTGCCCACGGCAAAAAGCAACCCGTTCTGGTGGCCGGAGACAGCTCCGGAGATGTGGCGATGCTTACGGCTTATGATGATCTGAAAATGGGACTGATTATAAATCAGCACCGTGGCGGGGAAATCGAGGCCCTTGCCCTTCGAAATGACGGAAAGTATTATTCTCAGACAGTTACGATAAACTATGAATAGCTATCAAACACCGGAAACCATGGTAATAGAACTGCGTTTGGAGGAAAGAACGCTGGTGACGACTTCTTTGGAGAAAATGAACGTAATCAATGACGATTGGGATGAAGATGAATAGACATTACACTATACTGGCGGCTTTAATCGTTTTAGTCTCCTGTCACGCAAACGAGCCCATTCTACCCCCGGAGCCGGAGGCTGTTACTCTGCGCCTGGGCGCATCGATGGAAAATCTTTCCTCCAAAGCAGCCGTGGATGGAGAGGGTAATCTTACCTGGCAGACCGGTGATAAAATCGCCATCCTGCTAGACAATGGTGATGTGACCTCCCTTTCTCTGGAAAGCGGAGAAGGAACGAAGTCGGCTGTGTTCAGCGGGGAGATTCCCGCCGGACGCACGTTCGCCGGGAAGGCGGCCTACCCTTGGTGGGACGGTGCCTGGAGTTCTTCGGCCGGGGAACTGGTGTTAACGCTTCCTGAATCGATGGTATGGTCCGGAGACAGCTATGTGCCGGCCGTTATGAAAGCGACGGGTACGAGTAGCCTTTCTTTTACCCACGAGGGCGCCATTATGCAGTTTACCATCAAGGGGATGCCGGCTTCCGTGGCCTCTTTCCGTTTCACGACTTCGGCAGGCGCCGTGATGGGACGGAACGACGTTACCTATACCTTCACGCCCTCGGCGGGGAACCGGGTTTTCCACGTTCCTGTCGTGGCTGGCACGCTGCCGGCATACAGTGTCTCCCTGCTGGATGCTTCCGGCGGTGAAGTCGTCTCCAAGAGCAAGAGCAAGACAACGAGCGTAGCGCGTTGTGACTTCCGGGCCTTGACGCCGCTTGCCGTGAATGTAGACGACAAATTCCGGGTCCTTTGCTACAACGTCCTGAATGGGATGGAGAGGGATGCCGAGAACAATTACGACAACTTCGTGGCCTGGGTGCGTTCCTGGAATCCTGACGTGCTTGTGCTATGTGAATCCGGTGACTTGCACCTGATTGCCAATCGCTGGGGGCATGGCAGCTATGCCAGAATTAAAAAAGATGGTTTCCCGATACTGATCACATCCTCCCATACCATAACGGTAAACGAAAGACTTTCGGGAACTGCTACCAAGCATGGAGCCCTGTATGTCTCTGTGGCAGGGTATGAGGTGGTTGGTCTTCATTTGCAGCCCACATTGGATGATGATGAAAACGGGAGTTTGTCGGCAGAGGAATACGCTAAATACGGTGCCTTCAGAAAAACTGAGTTGGAATACATCGTAGACCAAACGCTGGACACCCCTTCTTATTCGGCCCGTACCAACTGGATCTTCTGTGGCGACTTTAACGCTTATTCTCCGTTGGATAAAACGGCCGTGAGCCCTTATGGCGGGAAGAGTGCCTACAAGTATTCGGAGCCTACAGCTTCTGTCTGTTATGAGGTTTATCCTGTTGTTGCCAATAGGTTGAAGGATGTAGTTTACTGGTATGGCGGAACAGCGTACAAGCCCAGTATGTATCACGGCCGTTCCCGCCTGGATTATATCTTCGCCAGCGAAGGACTTTACAGCCGCGTGGGCGCTTCGGATGTGATTTTGGGCGGCTTTCCGGGAAATTACAGAGACGATGACGCGAACGCTTCCGACCATATGCCTATTTATATGGATCTGATCACCTACGCATTCAAAGTCCTGGACGGCAAAACCCGCCTGGAAGACTGGCCGGAAGAGAATCTTGTAAACGAAACGATATGAAAACTGTTACCATTATCGGAGCCGGGATGATGGGCTCGGCTCTCGCATTTCCCATCCGCGAAAACGGACACGAGGTCCGTCTGGTGGGTACTCCGCTGGACCGGGACATCATTGATGCCTGCCGGAAAAGCAATCAGCATCTCAAGTTCGACCGACCTTTCCCTGCCGGCGTGCTGTACTATCAGTTCGAGGGTTGGAAAGAAGCCGTAGACGGGGCGGACTTCGTGATATGCGGCGTCTCTTCTTTCGGTGTGGACTGGTTCCTGGAAAACGTGCTGACTGAGTTGGATCCATCCATCCCCGTGTTGTCCGTGACCAAGGGCCTGATCAATCTGGAAGACGGCACGCTGATCTCTTACCCGGATTACTGGCAGAGGGAACTTGCCAAAAGGGGCATCCATCGGACCATTAACGCCATCGGCGGTCCTTGTACCAGCTACGAGTTGGTGTATCACGACCAGACCGAGGTCGCATTCTGCGGCGAAGTATCGGAGCAGATCCGTATGATGAAGGAAGTCATGCAGACTTCATACTATCACATTTCGCTTACCAACGACGTCGTGGGTCTGGAAAGCGCCGTGGCTCTAAAAAACGGATATGCCCTGGCTATTGCTATGACCATCGGCCTTGTAAATCGTCATCACGGTCCTGACGCCGGTCTCCATTTCAATTCCCAGGCGGCCGCTTTCTATCAGGGCGTGAAGGAGATGCGTCTGCTGCTGGAAATGCAGGGCGCCAGCCGGGATTGCGAGAACATCGGCATCGGAGACCTGTATGTGACGGTATATGGCGGGCGCACCCGCAAGGTGGGCATCCTCCTGGGAGAGGGAAAGACATATAGGGAAGCCCTGGATATCCTTGCCGGAGTTACCCTGGAGAGCCTTGTTGTCTCCCGTAGGGTGTACAGCGCCATTGCCCGGAAAGCAGAACTTGGGCAGGCGAATCTGGCCGATTTCCCGATGCTTTGCCACGCCGCCGCCGTACTTGACGAAGGAAAAGATGCGGAACTTCCCTGGGAAATGTTTACCTTTGATCAGACAAAATAGACAGTAAATGGAACCCGCAGTAAGGACCCGATACGTTAAGCTGCAGTGGAAGACCCTCATCATCCTGATGGTGGGGTATATCTGCTACTATTTCCTTCGGAAGAACTTCAGCGCGGCCATTCCGGCTATGGAAGCCACCCTGGGTCTTTCCAAGGTACAGCTGGGCATCTTCCTGACACTGAACGGCATTGTGTACGGCCTGTCCCGTATGGTGAACGGGGTACTGGCCGACCGCTATTCTAAGCGGGTATTGATGTCGGTGGGGCTGGCGCTTTCCTGCATCATCAACCTGGCCATCTGCTTTTCCCCTAAGCTGAACGGATTCCTGAACCTGCTGGACGGAGAGGGGAAGGCTACGGTAGGCCTCGTCTATCTGATTGGCTCCCTCTGGATCCTGAACGGTTACGTGCACGGCATGGCTTATCCTCCTATCGCCGCTATGATGGCCCACTGGTTCAAACCCTCCGAACTAGCTACCAAGCAAAGCATCTGGAATGCGTCCCATTCCATCGGCGCGGGAGTTGTCATCGCCCTATGCGGCTGGATCCTGTCCCGTTTTGGGTACGGCGCCTGGAACCTGTGTTTTATCATTCCGGCGGTCATTGCATTTCTGGGCGCCATCCTGATGTTCACCTCGCTGAAGGACACGCCCGAGGAGTGTGGCCTGCCTCCCGTGGAGGAATTGGAAGAGGGCGCTCCTGTTGCCACCGAACAGCCCGTACAGTTGCCGCCGGACCACCTGAAGAGATTCATTTCCCGGATGGTGTTCCGCAATCCGATGATCTGGGGAATCTCCATCGCCGATTTCTGCGTGTATGTGATCCGTTTCACCATTCTGGAGTGGGGGACCTCGTTCCTCACGCAGTACAAGGGCTTTGACATCGCCCTGGCTGCCAGCATCGTGGCGGCATCGGAACTGATAGGCGGCGTGCTGGGAACCCTGGCCGCCGGCTGGGTGACAGACCGTTTCCTCAAATCCCATACGCTGCGCACCAGCGCCCTGTTCACCCTGGGCGCCACCCTTTGCTTTACCGCCTTCTGGCTTATCCCGCACGGAGCGCACTGGATGTGGAGCGCGGTGGCCATCGTGGCATCGGCCTTCTTTATTTACGGGCCCCAGGCGCTGCTGGGGGTGAGCTGCTCGCAGTATGCTACCAAACGCGCCAGCGGCAGTGCCAACGGTTTCTGCGGCATCTTCTGCTACGGTGCAACTGTCATTTCCGGAATCGGCTTCGGTTTCCTGGCCGACCATCCGGGCTTCGGCTGGAATGCCGTGTTTATCGTGGCCATTGCCTTCGGCCTGCTGGGAACTTTGATTCTGAGCACCTGCTGGAGGGCTCCGGCCAACGGATATGAAAAAGCGAATCAAGTACTGTCCGAACTATGAATTTGAATAAACTGTTGCTTTCATTGTTGACGGCATTGCTGCTGTCCTGCACGGCTCCGGGTCCACGGATTATCGGGCACCGCGGGTGTCGTTTTGACGGGCCTTACGAGAATACGCTCGCAAGCCTTCGTTTTGCCCTGGATGCCGGTGTGGACGCGGTTGAATTTGACGTGCAGCTCACATCGGACAACAAGGTACTGGTGTTCCACGGTCCCACGGTTCCCGGTCTTGAAAGAGATATCAGAGAAACTTCATTTTCTGATGCACGGGCGGTAGTTCTCCCCGGTGGTCACCAGATGCCCACACTAAAGGAGTGGTTCAATGAGGCCGGAAAGAACCCCGGAGTCCCTCTGATAATGGAAATCAAGAAGCAGCTTTCGCCGGAAAAAGAGGCATTGCTGGTAGACCTGGCTATGGAAGCCGTCGGCTTATTGAAAGTAGAAGACAGAATAGAGTATACCTCTTTCAGCGAAAGCGCCTGTGACCGGATTCTTGCCAAGGATCCGTCGGCCAAGGTGATCTTTCTTGCAAGCGGTGTTTATGTTCCCACGGCGGCGTGGGCCAAGGAGAAAGGATACAAGGGTATTTCTTACGACCTGAACGGGTTCCTCAATCATCCCGAGATTGCCGCTGAAGCCAAGGCGCTGGGCATAGAAACCACCTTGTGGCTGGTAAACGACCTTGAAGTGGCCTCCTGGGCCCGGAAGCACGGCATCGATTACATCTCCTCGGACTTCCCTCAAATGCATACCTCCATTCGAAAATAATTGTATATGTATATGAAACGCTTTTCCCTTTGTTTGACATTGGCATTATTGGGCTATGCCGTCTCGGCTCAGACTGTGGCCGATATCCCCACACGCTGGGCGTCGGAGGTGAATCCTTCGGCTCCGCTACCGGAATACCCCCGTCCACAGATGGTCAGGTCGTCCTGGATGAACCTGAATGGGGAATGGGAATATGCTATCCTTGGAAAGGATGCTGATTACAGTAGCCCGGAAGGAAAGATTGTAGTCCCCTTTGCAGTAGAGTCGGCGCTTTCAGGTGTGCGGCGGTATGTTGGGCCGGAAAAAGCCCTATGGTATGTACGGAGCTTTTCTGTCCCCAAAGAGTGGAAGGGCAAGCGCCTGCTGCTGCATTTCGGAGCGGTGGACTGGCAGGCCGAGGTGTGGGTGAACGGACAGAAAGCGGGTATGCATACCGGCGGTTATACACCATTCTATTTTGATATAACCAATCTTGTCAGTAAGAGCGGTTCTCAGGAATTGAAGGTGAAGGTTCTGGATGCTTCGGATCAGAGCTGGCAGCCGCGCGGAAAGCAGGTCGCCAGCCCGCAGGGAATTTGGTACACCCCTGTGACCGGCATCTGGCAGACGGTTTGGCTGGAGGCTCTTCCTCAGGCTTATATCCAATCTTATCTGGCCACTTCCGACATTGACAATAATACCTTCAATGTTCACGTGGATGCTAACGGACTCCAGGCCGGGGATGTCGTCCGGGTACAACTCCGGGAAGGCGGAATCGGCTACAGCGCCGAGAATCCTTCCGGTGCGGTTCTCGCTTCTGCCGACGGGACCGATGTGGTTCTGCCGCTGGCCGCGCCGCAGTTATGGTCTCCCGTCAATCCTTATCTGTATGGCCTGGATATCTCGGTCTTGCGGAAGGGAAAAGTGATTGACAAAGTGTCCGGATACACGGCTATGCGCAAGATATCGGCCATCATGGATACCGATACTTACCATACCAGAAAAGGTGTTCCTCAAGGCTCTTTGCGCCTGGGACTCAATAATGAGATCCTGTTCCAGTTCGGCCCCCTGGACCAGGGCTGGTGGCCCGACGGCCTTTATACCGCCCCTACCGACGAGGCTCTTCGTTTTGATATCGAGAAGACTAGGGAATGGGGCTTCAATATGATCCGTAAGCACATCAAGGTGGAACCTGCCCGCTGGTATTACTGGTGCGATGTCCTGGGCATCCTGGTGTGGCAGGATATGCCCTGCATTGCCGATCACGGCAGCAAGAACAACGAGGTCCGTCCGTCGGAAGTGGCGGCGGGACAAGCCAACCATTGGGCCAAGGACTCTTTTGTCGGAGGCACCGACTGCGTGGTCCCGGAGTATTGGAAGCAGAATTATTACAAGGAGTGGGGAGAAATAATGGACTGCCTCAAGGGATTCCCCTGCATTGCGGTGTGGGTGCCGTTCAACGAGGCCTGGGGCCAGTTTGACACGGAGAAAGTGGTTAGATTCACCAAAGAGAAAGACCCCACCCGTCTTGTGAACGAGGCCTCTGGCGGCAATTTCCATTTCGCCGGAGACATCCTGGATGCCCATCATTACCCGGATCCCAAGATGAATGTATTTGAGAGAACGATGGTAAATGTGCTAGGAGAGTACGGCGGCATCGGTTACCCGGTAGAAGGCCATATCTGGCAGCCTGATGGCCAGAACTGGGGATATGCCGGCCTGTGCAAGTCCCAGGAGGAAATCCTTGCCCGCTATAAGATGTATGCCGACAGGCTCAAGGTATTGATTGAAACCGGCTGTGCGGCTGCTGTCTATACCCAGACTACCGACGTGGAAGTGGAGGTGAACGGACTGATGACCTATGACCGCATCGAGAAAGTGGACGCGGGTGCCATCAGGGCTATCAACCAGGATGTAATCGGGACCCGGAAGTGGAACGATTTTTCGTCATCTTCGGCCCTGAGCCAGGAGGTCAAAGACCGGGCCCGGGCCCTGGTTTCCCAAATGACGCTGGAAGAAAAGTGCACTCTCATCCACGGCGTTAAAGGAGAAGGAGAATTTGAGGACGGATTCCATATTATGCCCATTCCCCGGCTGGGAATCCCGGCCATCCGGATGGCCGACGGCCCCCAGGGCGTGCGCAACAAGACGCACAGCACCTACTATCCCTGCGGGTTGTCCCTGGCGGCCTCCTGGAACCGGGAAGTGGCCGGCAAGGTGGGAGAAGGCATCGGCTTGGATGCCCGTGCCCGCGGTGTCGCCATAATGCTGTGCCCGGGCGTTAATATCTATCGCACAGCCCTTTGCGGACGTAATTTCGAGTACTATGGTGAGGATCCCTATCTGGCTTCAGAGACGGCTCTGCATTATATTAAGGGTATCCAAAGCAAGGGTGTAATGGCGACGGTCAAGCACTTTGCCCTGAACAACCAGGAGTTCGACCGGCACGGCATCAGTTCCAATGCCGACGAACGCACCATCAACGAAATCTACTTTCCGGCTTTCAAGAAAGCGGTACAGCAAGGGAATGTGGCCTGCGTAATGACCAGTTACAACCCCGTGAACGGAACGCACGCTTCCGAAAGTTCGTGGCTTATCAAGGACAATCTCAGGGCTTGGGGCTTCGAGGGGATCGTGATGAGTGACTGGACTTCGACTTATAGTGCCATCGGCTGCTTTGGCAGCGGCCTGGACCTGGAGATGCCCCGAGGCTACGTGATGAACTATGAAAATGCCAAGAAGCTCCTGGACAGCGGTGTCATTCAGGAGAGCTGGATAGACGAGAAATGTATGCATATCCTGCAGACAGTCATCGCTTATGGCTTCCTGGATAATCCCGTCAAGGACGACAGTATTCCTGAGGACTGCGACGAATCCCGCGCAAATGCCCTGGCGGCTGCGCTGGAAGGTCCTGTACTGCTGAAGAATAGCGGCATCCTCCCGTTGAAATCGTCAAAGAAATCCATTATCGTCCTGGGCCCTAATGCCGACACCGTTCCTTATGGCGGAGGCAGTGGCCGGATGGATCCCATTGAGGGGAGGAATATCACCTTATATGCGGGCCTTTCCAAACTCGGAAAAGGATACCAGGTGGAACTGATGGACTGGAAGTCTCCCGATTTTGAGAGGATCCGCAAGGCCGGTGCCGTGGTAGTGGCGGCGGGCTTTAACTATGATACGGAAGGAGAAAACTTTGACCGGCTGTATGCGCTTCCTCAGGAACAGAACGACCTGATTTGCGCCGTGGCCGAAGCAAATCCCAACACGGCCGTAGTGGTTTATTCCGGCGGCGAAGTAGATGTCAATCCCTGGATAGACAAGGTGGGCGCCCTGTTGATGGCCTGGTATTCCGGGCAGGAGGGAGGAACCGCCCTTGCACAGATCCTCTCCGGTAAGGTTTCGCCTTCGGGCCGCCTTCCCTTTACGTTCTGGGGCTCGCTGGAAGCCAATCCCGCCTATCCCAATTACGGCATTTCCAAGCCGTATGGCGTCAGAACGGCCAAAAGGTATACCCAATATCCTTTCATCGAATACAATGAGGGCATTTTCCTGGGTTATCGCGGAGTGGATCACTTTGGTGTGAAACCGATGTTCCCGATGGGCTACGGCCTAACATATACCGATTTTTCATATTCCAGCCTGTCCGTAAGGCCCGTCAAGGAAGGGTATGAGGTAAGCTTCACCGTCTCCAACAACGGCAAGATGGAAGCCGCCGAGGTGGCTCAGGTCTATGTTTCGGCCCTGGATGCGACGGTTTCTATGCCAGATATGGAGCTGAAAGGGTATGAAAAGGTGAGCGTCGCCCCGGGACAATCCCGGAAGGTCAGCATCCTGCTTCCCGCTTCGGCTTTCTCCCATTACGACGTATCCTCCCACAACTGGGTGAGCGATACCGGCGCTTACCGCATTTCCGTGGGAGCATCGTCCCTGGACATCAGATTGTCTGACGAAATAACTGTAAGGTAGGTATGAAACGTTTCATCATTTCGATTTTGGCTTTATCGCTTCTGCTTTCCTGCAGCCGCGACCCCTATTCCGTCTACACCCTCCATTCCGGCGCCATCACCCTTACGGTCACGGACTTCGGCGCGCGGGTGATGTCCCTCACCACGCCGGACAAGGACGGCGCGCTGGAGAACATCGTGGCGGGGCACAAGACCGTGGAGGAGTACGTCCATCCCGCGGGGGAGCGTTTCCTGGGCGCTTGCGTGGGGCCGGTGGCCAACCGCATCGGCGGGGCCTCCTTCCAGATCGATGGCAAGGTGTATCATACCCCCGTGAACGACAACGGCCGCAACACCCTGCACGGCGGCTTCCTCGGCGTGGACAATCTGCGCTGGGACGTGGTCTCCGTCTGCGACACAGCCATCGTCTTCCATCTGCTGCATCCCGACGGCCAGGAGGGCTATCCCGGCAACCTGGATATGACGATGACGTACTCCCTGACATCGGCCGGGGAGTTCCGCGTGGACTATCTGGCCACCACGGACAAGGCAACGCCGGTGAACTTCTCCCATCATCCCTTCTTCTGCCTGCGCGGGGAAGGAAACGGCACCGTGGAGGATTACCTGATGCAGATCAACGCTTCGCGATACATCCCGATTGATGAGGAGAGCATCCCCACCGGCGAAATCGCGTCCGTGGAGGACACGCCGTTCGACTTCCGGGAGCCGCACCGGATCGGGGAGCGCATCGGCCTTGACGATGAGCAGCTGGCGAACGCCCGCGGCTACGACCATAACTGGTGTATCGACAAGACCACCGACGGCGTCGAGTTTGTCTGCCGCGTTTCCGACCCTGTCTCGGGCCGGTTTGTGGAGGTCTTTTCCGACCAGCCCGGCCTGCAGTTCTACAGCGGCAACTTCTTCGACGGGGGCGAGAACGGCTCCAACGGCCGTCCGCTGGGCTTCCGTTCCTCCCTGGCCCTGGAAACCCAGAAGTGGCCCGACGCCGTGAACCACCCGAACTTTACGCCCGTGATTCTTCGCCCCGGCCAGTCGTACACCCATACTTGCATTTACCGTTTTGGGGTGACGGAGTAGCTAGTCGGTGACGCGGCTGTCGCTCGTATCTGAGTAGTTGATTATCAGTGCGATACGAATTTTTCTTTAGGCTGTTTGGAGCACCCTTTGCGTTGTATAGATTATGGTTCAGACCAAAGAAAGTACATCTGACTTATGTTTGGGAAACTGCATGGCTAAAATAAAAGTGGTCAAGACCAGTCCACTCTGTCCACTCCGTACATCTCGTCACCGCCCTGTGGCCGTGGATAGTAGATACGGCAGCACTTTGGTGTACAATATCTCCGTCTCCTTCTTTCTGGCCTTGTTCCGACGCAAGGAATAATGCTCTTTCTGCGTTCCGAACGAGCCTTCCATCGCCGTGGCGCGAACTCGCGCAAGTCCCTGTCTCACAAAGTCTTTCTCCTGTTTCTCCTTCGCGCGTTTGCCCTTCTGGGCAAATGAAGTCTGGATGCCGTTGCTTGTGCAGAGTTCACGGTTGGCGTTACCGGCATAACTCGCATCACCGCCTATCTTCTTCACATCCACCCCGAATGCGAACAGCCGCTTATGCATCTTGATGTAGTGTGTCAGCCTTGTCCCCTCGTTGAAGGCGTTGAAGGACAACTTCTCAATGAACGATATCCCATCCACCAGGATATTGTTGCACTTGGCCCCAAACTCAACACTCTTCACTTCCTTGCCTCTCACGATTGGCCTCACATAGGGCTTGGCTATGCTCACTATCCTGTCCGGAATGCTTTCACGGGCAGTTAGAGAGGACAGGAGTAAGCAAAACCTCGCCATATGCATATCTGAAAAGTGGGAGAAATATCTGATAGAGAAAAACGCATTATGTATTTTACATAATGCTGATGAGTCAAATGGGAAGTTAGTATAGGGAAGTAAGTTCTCATCTGGGGAATGACTTCCCTTTCGTTCAATCTTCCAAGATTGTTTTGTATATTTGCATTGATTTAAAGCACGCCTCTCACGTGCGCCAGTGGCAGAAAAGCAGGCATACTTTTATCGATGAAGAAAGCATGGACGGCCCCATGAGAAAAGCATTTCCTTCAATAGCCTAAAGGAAGTTCCGGGTCTTTCCATCGGCTAGGATCAACTTTCCCATTCTCCTGGATGGCTTCAAGCAGTTGGCCCAGGTCTTCAAGCACGAAGTACGGATACTTAATCCGTAGGTTGGAGAAGTATATGATTTCAATCCCGTGCTCCTCGCAAAGGCGTTTCTTTAAGCCGTCACGACGTTGTATTTCTCTCAATGAAGGCTCGCCTCCCCAGACCTCATAGGGAACGAAATGCTGGATTCCTTGGCATTCTACGGCCACGCCATAGTCGGGTAGGAAGAAGTCGAGAAACATGTGGCCCACATCGGTAAGCCAGTCAAAGGTCTGCTGCTCCTCGAACTGGATTCCATTATGGCCCAGAAAGGAACGGACCTGTTTCTCCAAATGCGAAGATTTACATTTGGGGCAACCGACACCCTTCATATGGCTCGAAGGATTCTGCCAAAACTCACCATGCTCCTTGCCGTACTTGTTCTTCTGGTGACAAATGATGCAGACCTTCTCGCGATTATTGACATAGTCGGCTTTGGAATAGTCGTAAATGCCGTCGTGGACTTCGTTAGACCGCTTGATGAACTCGGCTGTGTCCAGTTGAATGTTGCCGGCACACACCGGGCAGCCGTGGCCAGCAAGGATGTTCTGTGGAGTCATCCAGAACTCGCCATGCACCTTGCAAATCACCGGGACTTTCTCGATGGCCGCGGTATAATTAACCTTCGAGAAGTCGTATTTGTCCCCGTGAATCGCCGTTACCTTCTTGATGAATTCTTCGGTGTCGCTGGCTTTCTTCTGACCTCCGATTTCATCTCCACAACGAGGACAGCGGATGCCTTTGATGTGGTTGGAAGGTCGCTGAAGGAAAGGTCCGTGCTTCGGACAGATGATTTTGATAAGAGTGTTGGCATTGACATAGACTGACTCAGAGTAGTCGTAATAGTCGCCGTGCACCTTTTTTGCTGCTTCTATGAACGTTTCGGTTGTGTACTTTTGATTCTTCGAACACTTGGCACAGCCGTGCCCTTGGATATGATTGCATGCACGAATACGGAACTCCCCGTGCTCTGGGCAGATGATTGTCACTAAGTCATGCGCCGTCTTGTAATCGAACTTTGAATAGTCGTACCTGTCTCCAAATATCTTCCTGGCTTTCCAGATAAAATCTTCGGTAGAGCGAGTGAAGGAACATCTCGGACAGCCTTGGCCTTTCAGATGGTTGTGAGGGAGCATTTGAAAAGCGCCGTGCTCAGGACAAATGATTGTCACCGGTGTCTTTGTGTCAACGTAGTTGGTCTGTGAATAATCAAACCTGTCTCCGTGGATCTCCTTTGCCTTGGCAACGAATTCGGCTGTGGCTCGCCCAATTCCTACACATTTGGGGCAACCATGCCCTCTAAAGTGCAGACGAACAACCTGAGAAAATGGGCCGTGTTTGGGACAATTGATTAAAATCTCATCAATCATGCTCTTGAAATCAGCCTGGGAATAGTCGTACTTGTCACCGTGCACCTTTCTTGCTTCCTCAATGAACTCCTCGGTCGTTTTCACCACACCTCGGCATCTATAACAGGCCTCTTTGCAATTAAGATGGTCAGATGGCCGCTGCCAAAACTCCCCGTGAACGGGGCAGATTATTCGGACAGGTGTTGAGAAATCGACATATTCGACAAGAGAGTAGTCATACTTATCACCGTGGACCTTGCGTGCCTCGGCGACAAACTCTTCCTTTGTCTTCTTTCTTCTCATTGATTGCTAAAACAGTTGCGACAAAAACAGAATGCTCAGTATTAATATTATCCAAAGGAAGGACCAGTCAATGTCACGTTTTCTCTTTTGGTGTGACGTATTAACCGGAGCTGAGGGCGTGGTAGGGACTGATGGCTCGCTCGGAAGGTAATGCTCGCGTACGGCAGCAAGAAGTGCAGTGGCTTGGGCAATTAGCTTCTCGCACTCTACCACTTCGTCTTCAAGTTCTTCGCTGTCCTCAAAATCGCCCGGGTATTCTTCTTCTCGTTCAACGTCGTCGTCAATGGCTTCAACTGGGAGGTTTGAGATGAGGAAGTTGACATCGGCCTGAATCTCGTCCAATTTGCGCTCGAGGTCCACGGGATCGAACGAAGAGTCTAAGAGGTAGTCTTTCTCATTTAATGCCGTCAGGAAATCAATTCCAAGGCGTACTCGTGCTGATTCATTCTCGTACATAGGCGTCTTAGAATTGGATTATCTGGCGGAGGCGCTGGTCAATTAGGCGCCAGTCTTGGCCGAGGTCAAGGGTGCAGAAGCGGAGGATGTGGTCGCCGAAGGCGTAGTCCTTGTTGGTGACATCGATGTCGGTCTTGGGATAGACCATGATGCCATTTGTCTGCAGGGTGTAAGGGATGGCAGGGTCTTCCTGATTCTTGACGTAACTCTCAATCTGACGGATGTGGTCGGTGCGGAGGTTCTTGTTGACGCCGAAACGGGAGACAAACATCTCTTGGTAGTATTTGGCGTCGAGGATGATGCGCTTGCCTTCCTTCGGGTTGTCGAGGGTGACCTTCGGGAATCGGCGGAAGGTGCGGAGAAGGTCTTTCTTGACATTCTTGTCAAGGTCCTTGTTCCCGAGGAGCCGGTACATCGTGGTGTAGACTATCTGGTTGAGCAGGATGTCGCCGGTGAGGTCATCAAGGGTGCAGATGGTCTTCCCTTCACGGTGCCGGTTGGCTTTGATGGTCTTGGCGAGTTCCAGTTTCCCTTTGATGCCGGCTATCTCTTCCTCGTGGGTGCGGTATTCTTTTGCGATGCCTCGCTTCAAGAGAATATCGGCACCTTTGGTCAGGAGGCGCGACAGGAGATCCAGTACGGCCGGGCAAGAGTCGGCATCGACCTTCACCCAATCACGCTGCTCCGGAAGCCCCCAGGCATAGCACAGGAGGTAATAGAGGTTTTGTATGGGAATCTGGGCCGCCACCGCTACAACTTGAGCATCTTCTTCAGGGCTTCGAGGCGGTCGCTATCGTCGTAGCAGACTTCATCCAGATACGGGAAGAGTTCATATTCGCAGATGTCTTCCCACCAGGCGGCTTCCTCACCCTTCTTGAATCCTTCGAAGTTGCAGAAGTAACTGTGGCCGATTTCCATTCCACGGAGCATTTCGGTGTCCTGGATGACTTGGTTGACAGCCACAATCTTTGCGGTGATGGTGTCCACGAAGGATTTGTCCATCTTGGCCTTCAGGAAGTTCTTGAAGGTGTCTCCGAACTCCGGAGTCAGGGTGATGAAGGAGAAACGGCGGCGGAGGGCGTAGTCCACGATGGCCAGGGAGCGGTCTGCCGTGTTCATACAGCCGATGAGGTAAACGTTCTCGGGCACGTAGAAGGGCTCGTCAGAAGCGTTTGAGTAAGTAAGACGTACCATGTGCTTCGGCCCGCGCTTATCGTACTCGATGAGCATCATCAGTTCGCCCAGTATCTTGCTGAGGTTGCCACGGTTGATTTCGTCGATGATGAAGAAATACGGGCGATTGTCGTTCTTGGCCCGCTGGCAGAAGTCGTAGAAGATACCGTTGCGAACCACGAAGCCATCCTTTGACGGGCGGATGCCCTGGATGAAGTCCTCGTATCCATAGGACTGGTGGAACTGGACCATCTCGATGCAGGAGTCGTTCTCTTCGCCGAGGATGGAGTATGCAATCTTCTTGGCAAGGAAGGTCTTGCCGACACCCGGAGGGCCTTGCAGAATGATGTTCTTTTTGCGCTTCAGGATGCTCTCGATGTGGTGGAAGGCCTTCGGGTTGATGAAGGGCTTCTCGGGGTCTTTCTCGAAGGAATAGGCAGGATTGTCCTCGCTCTCCGGGCTGAACAGGATAGGGTCAGAGGAATCCTTCTTGACATATTCGAGCAGTCGGTTGAATTCAGCCTGGGTCAACTTGAAGAGGGAGCCCTGGTTGTTGATGAAGACTTCGCTCTGCTTCAGGAGGTCATCTTCGAGGAGTTCGGCCCAGGAGACCTGATGGGTGAACTTCTCCAGAACCTTGAATACGAATTCATCTTTGGAGCGTTTCGTCACTTCAAAGAGGCCCTTCACCTTTTTGACCGGGGTGGTTTCGTAACCGATAATCAGATCGCCCGGTTTTATGGTCTCAAAGTATTTGTACTTCTGCCTCTTGTTTCCGTTCTCGTTGTAGGCAGTATAGTTCTGCGATTCTCCAACTTTTATGTTGTCGATGCTCCAAATCTTGGGGTTGGCATTGAGCCAATAATATGCGATGCCGGTTTCCGGCGCAGGCGCATCTACCATCACTTCGTCTAACTTCTTTAGCAATTCCGGATAGCGGGTCAGCTCCGTGAGTGTCTTCATCGCCAGCGTCTCGGGGGAAGTCCAGTTGCCCACTTTTTCCCAACGGACCTTGCGGACATTCTGATTGTCAGGATAGGAGGTGTCGTAAATATAGTCGGACTCAACCACACCACGGCCCAGAATCTTGTTCCTGCCCTGCTTGGCGTAGATGATATCACCCACCTTCATCTCACGGCAGAATTCCCATGTGGCAAGGCCATCATTCTTGTAATTCGAGGAAGCATCGCCATACTTGGTTTTCATTGCCTCCCGTATAGCATCCAGCGTTTCAAACTTGGACAGGTCACCAATCTCTTCCCAGCCGATGCAGGCTATACCATCCTTCTTGCAGCGTTCCCAGTTGCTGGCGTTTGCTCCAGGAGAGAACACCCAGTATCTCACAGAAGCGGTAGAATCGTCTGCAGGCTTCACCTTCTTTCCTTTTCGATTCTCCACTTTATTGATGAAGGCGATATAGGAGAATTCGGCGAAATTGGAGAAATCATATTTGCCGGTGGCGATGAGGGTATCCAGTTCCTTCATCACGTTGGTATACTCGTCGAAAACTACAAACTGGTGCTTCGGCACAGTGATGCCCAGGTCCTTGAGGTATTCCCTGCAATTGCCATCCAGCGGGAGATATTTGTCCGGCCTTACCCAGAACAGGCCGATGGTCAGATTGTATTTGATGAGGTTCTGGCCCTTTAGAGCATCGTAAGCGTCCTTGATGGGTTTATCTTTCACGGCAGCAGCAAAGACATTCCACAGTCTTTCGATGTCACCTTCCTTGCGGTCTTTCTCAAATGCCATGAAGTTGGACCGCAAAGCATTGACGATAGGAATACCGTTGTAATCCTCGGGAATCGGAGCCGTAATGCCGAAACCTTCCTTGAGTTTGGTGCAGATGATGCCACGATTCTTGTCCGTGATGCCTCGGTTGAAGATAGAGAACACGGAGAACGGATCAAGGTCTGCGACACGGCGGCCATCGGAGTCATCTTTCAGGTGGCCGATGTAGCCCTGAAGGTTGTCGTATATCCAATCAATGAGGGGCTTCCTATTGTCTCTGTACTGGAGGAGTTTATGGGCCAACTCCTTGTAGAATGGTATCCAAGTGAACGTCATAGGAGGACTGTTTGATTATCTGTGTATTATGCTGTTAAATCTTGATACATCTTGAAAAGATGGGCAACAATATCGGATTCGGAGGTGTCTTTCGGGAAACCGTAAGCATCCAAAACCGCAGCGTCATTGGTGCGATGAGCCTTGCGCAGTTCTATCGGCATTGCCAACTCATCGTACAAGTCTGCTAAACTGCTCTCAGGGTAAAGCGCCCGAGCATCAAGAATAGCCTGCGCCGTTTGGCTTATCTTCTCTTTCTGGGACTCAGTAGGTTGAGGCCAGGGGAAGTTGTTGTAAACAATATCTTTAGAATACCGGTAATCTGATTTCAATCGTCCACACACAGCACGCATCCATGCCATATGGACAACAGAAAGAAGGACTCCAAAATGATATGGTTCGCAATTGGGTATAATCTGAACCTGGTCATTAGTTACTATATCCCGTGTAACATATCCCATCGGAACATAACGTCGTCTTTCTGATGAGACACGAGGAACCAAAAGATTCTTTACTTTACCATCATCAGGAGTTGCTGCGCAACCAGTTTCGTCAAACTTGATAATATCCGGTTGAGTCCTCTGAGCAAATAAATGAGGAGTCTCAGCGAACTTGCGAATAGCCGCAGCAGGGCTATTCAATCTCGCTTGCTTACAGCCAGCCACGCGCTCCATAACGAGCGGCAACGAACGTAATTCTGAAGGAGAGATACCCTCCAACCAAAGACAATATCTAAACTTGTCATTGACGAGAGGCTTGTTGTTGATTAGTTCAGTGCCACCAATTAGCGTATGAATCCACTTGATTGCTTTAGGTTCTTTGGCTATCAGGGCGTCCTTTTCTTCCTTTGAGAATATAAGGCAACCACCATCTGCAGGCTTGTTGCCATAAATCATTGCGGGGACATCACAGATGGGCTTATTTCGACTTTGTAATATAACATTGGGAGCATCGGACAGATATGCATTGATATTATTGCATAGTGTCGGAATACCATTTTCGTACAAGACTTTTTTGTTTCTTTCTACATGTGAGAAACCAATAATAACACAATGGACATGAGCCTTATCATTCGCCTCACTATCCCAGCGGAACGTTCTATGAGCAAAATTGATATATACGTCAAGACTCTCCCACATCCGGCCTACAGTTTCTCCTTGAGAGACTGAATTAGTTGAAACGAATGCGCTCTCAACATTTGACCCTCTTGTATAATCGCAAGCCTTTTTGAACCAACAACTAACGTAGTCAACATTCTTGATACCTGGATAGATCGACTCAACATCATCTTTTTGCTCCGGGCTCATATATGTGAATCCCACAAACGGCGGATTACCCATGATGTAGTTCAACTCTGCTGCCGGAATCACGTCATTCCAGTCCATCCGGAGTGCATTGCCCTCGTGGATGTTGGTGTAGGTCTTAAGCGGCAGCGGATCGAGGTTGAATCCCACGATTTCGTCCGTTTCCTGCATCATCTGGGACTCGGCAATCCATAGGGCCGTCTGTGCCACGGAGCAGGCAAAATCGTTGATTTCTATGCCATAGAACTGGTTAATGGAGACCTTGATGGGCTCCGCCATTTCTCCAATTACTCTGTTATCTCCATAGATGATGCGCAGCGCATCGTTTTCGAGTCGCCGGAGCGAGGTGTATGATTCGGTGAGGAAGTTGCCGGAGCCGCAGGCAGGGTCGAAGAATTTGAGACCGGCAAGTTTGTCCTGGAAAGCGAAGGCACGCTCGCGCTTGGTCTTGGCCACGGAGGTTGCCTTGATGTCGGCCAGTTCGGCTTTCAGGTCGTCCAGGAAAAGCGGGTCGATGACCTTGTGGATGTTCTCGATGGACGTGTAGTGCATACCGCCGGCACGACGTGTCTCCGGGTTCAAAGTGGACTCAAAGACAGCGCCAAAGATGGTAGGACTGATGAGGGACCAGTCGAAGTCGTCGGAGGCCCGCTGGAGAATCAGCGAGCGGATCTCCTCATTGATGCGAGGAATCTCAATATCGCCGGCAAACATTCCGCCGTTCACATACGGGAAGGCCAGCAGTTTCTCATCCTCGTAAGGGTCGCGGTCTTCCGGCTTCTGGTCAAGGATGCGGAATAGTTTGATAAGCTGCTCGCGAAACATAGTGGCCGGGAACTGTTCCATGTAGTCGTGGAACATATTCTTGGCACCGAAGATACCGGCATCTTCGGCGTATAGGCAGAACACGAGGCGGACGCAGAGTTTGTTGAGGGATCTCTGCGTCTCCGGATCATCGGGGGTGTGATACTGCTCCAGAATCTTATCGTAGAGCACACCTACGATTTCTCCAGCTTTTATACTGACTTCTAATTCTTTCTTGAGGTGTATGCTTGTCTCGTCGACGAGAAAGGAAAGGCGGTGGTATTCTTTCTCCAGGTTTGCCAGTTGGATAACCTCTGGGGCATCTGTCGGGTGCTCCATGTCGTGGACCTCGAACGTCTGGAAGTTGCACGCGATAATCCAGCGAGGGGCCATTGAATGGGGAAGTCCTGCGGCATAGCGACGGGCCTGCTGGTAAGGCGTAAGTTCTGAACCGTCGGACTGGCGGTACTTGGCAGAGAGATCTACGTGAGAGCCTTTCTGCTCAATGAGCACTTTGGTAGCCGTGATGTAGCCGTCGATAAAGTCGGAGCCTTTCTCCTTCAGGATGGTCTTGACCGGGATTTCAAACTCCATCGCTTTCATCGGGTTTTCAACGCCGAGGACGTCGTGAAGGAGAGACATCCAAAAGCGCTGGGTCTCACCCTTCTCATAACCCTTCCCGCTCCATTCTTGGACAAATTGTTTGGCGGCCTGTTTCTGTGATAATGCCATAGTCGTTACCTCTTAGATGTCTTTTCTAGCTTTATCCATTTCTATCTCCTTTGCTTTGCCCCAGCTATACGCTAACATGCAAAGCCAAGTATTGGCTTCGTCGGCGCTCCGTTTCAATCCTATCATTACAAGATTCCCTGCAGAATCTTTGTATGCATATTCTTTTTCAAACTGCACAGAAGAATGTATGCGTACAAGCGGATATTTATCTGAAAGCAATCGATATACATCCTCGAATCTCTCGGCTGCTTTTTTCTTGTCCTTCGAATTATAAACAAATCCGATATTGCTGAAGAGCTGCGAGTATCTTCTGTCTCCATACGAATGTGATTCTACGAATGAAATGTACACATACGGCCAATCGCGTCCTGCAAAGGGCACGTTGTTCATTTCTCTTTCATTGCGTTTATTGGTGTAATGAAGGTAATAATCCCTCTCAATCTTTCTTTCAGTAAACGCCAAGGACTCTCCAAAGTGAGCATTAAAGAAGGTAGTCTGCACCTTGGGATTTCGTACACTAGTAGCTGCTTTCTGCGTGCCGCATGAGCAGGCGGCAAGCATGAAGATAAATAGAGCAAGAATATGGCTTCTCATGGTGTAATTATCTTTTCTTTGAAAGGAACTCAATATAAAACCTAAAAAACGCTCGGGGATCAGTCTCGTTAGTATGGTTTTAGTGTATTACAAATGTAACATATCTATCTGAGAAATCAAATGCTTAAAAGGCTGTAGAAATCTGCTAATTTTCTATTGAACTATTTTGCGTCGATCCATAATAGAGAGGTGAAACGTTATCAAGAATATTCAAGTACATATAAACAACATAAAGGGCCCGAAAAATGAATTTCGGGCTCTTTATGGGACTAAATGCCATAATCGATTGAAAATCAACAATCTTTGCGGAGGCGGAGGGTCCACATATGCTTTGTCTGTTTTGCGGACAAAGTTACCGCGGATCGGTCAGGCGGCAAAGACGGGGTTTACCGAATGCTTACGATAGGACTGGAATTAATACTATTCGCTCTGTTTCATTTATGACTCCATAAAGGAGGTGAGGACGATATGAAGAGCGTGGGCAACGTTTATTATCACTGACTATATTACCAATGTCTGTTTATCTGTATGTCGGTATATCTGTTTATCTGTATTAATTTACAGATATACCGACATATAAAGGAATCCGTGCCCTTCCGTTCCCGAAAGAGGGAAGACAACTGTCCGACTACGCGGGAAGGATGTTGAGGATGTGCTTTTTCACCCTGTTTCCCCGTGTCCTACTTATGGGTCGAATGGGTTAAAATCATCCAAATCTTTTGTCTGGAAGATTGAACTGTAGCTACTAATTCAACTTGCTCGTCTTTGACATTATCAACTTCAAAAACGATAAACGGCTGGTTCCTGACACTGGCGGTTATGGCATTGCCATTAACTGAGAAGAAGCCTGTTTCGTGGCCCAAGAACCCCCTTGTTTCGAAGTAGCCATTCTCATTAAATACAAGTGTCGTCATAGCAAAATCCCATGGCGTCATAGTTGCGCCCAAGTCAAACTTTGCCTGGGCGATTATCCATTCTCCGATGATTTTTTCTCTTTCAAGGACATGGCTGTTGGTTGTAATGAGGTTATTCATCTTATCCATCTCCTTGGCCTTTATCTTGTCGGCAACGTCAATATAGGGTTTCATCGCCTCATACTTTGAATGACCAGTCCACTTCATCACGACATTTACAGGAATGCCTGCCGCTAAGGCGTTGCAAATAAAGGAACGGCGCCCGGCATGGGTGGTTATAAGTGAATACTTGGGTGCAACGGTGTCAATACGTTCAGCACCTTTGTATGTTGTTACTCTAATTTCTTCATCAAGACCAGCAATCTTACATAGGTCCTCAAGGTAATCATTCATCTTTTGATTACTGATTACAGGCAAAGCCCTATCCCTCTGGAACACACAATCTTTGTATTTCTCCAGAATTGATTTGGACACGTCATTTAACTCAATGGTCAGACTATCTGCGGTTTTCTTGGTCGTGATTTCTATTGTCCCGTCTTTAATATCACTTCGTTTTAGATTGTCAACATCTGAATAGCGAAGGCCGGTGAAGCAGGAAAAAACAAAAACATCGCGGACCTGTTCAAGACATGGCCTACGGGATGCTGGAATGTCAGCTGCAAGAAGCTGCTTTATTTCCGGGATTGTCAAGAAGATAACTTTCTTTTGGGTAGTAGAAAGCCTAGGCTTATAGTCCTTGAAGTCCATTACCCTATGGTAACGGTTTGTTGCTGCCCACTTCAAAAACCATTTTAGGTGAGCAAGCTGCTTTAAAGCTGTGATATTGGCTAAATTTTCGCCCTGAATAAGGACTTGCATCCAATTGGTGAGGCCCTTATCATTGAAGTCTTCAAAACGGGGGTTGTCTATGTATGCCCGAATATGATTCTCAAGAGCATCAAACTTTTGTACAGTTCGACGCTGCCAGGAATGCTTGGCACCCTCTGAAGCTTTAAACTTTTCAAAGGCCTCCCAGAAGTTTGGCTTTCTGGCCACCTTGACACCCTTTGCGTTGGACATTCGTGCCCAAAACGTGTCTTCAATCTGAGTTTTCGTAGGCATATAGTCGGACACCTCGAACTCTTTGAAACTCTCGTCCATTTCATAATATGCCTTACTGAGATGGGCGTTGATGTCCGAATAGCTCTCCTTTTTCTTACTATACGCGTTTTTCTTAACACGTTGAGACTCTGGATCCCACTTGTGAGCGTCTATACTAAACCCCATGGGGATTTCAAGCCTCTCTGAATTGAAGCTTACGCGCATCCTTATGGGCAAGTTTTCAGTAACCTGCTTCCCCTTGTATGAGCGTCCCTTCAGAGAAAACTGTATGCTTCTTTTTATCTTCATATTCGAAAAAAAAAAACTACCTTTATGTCGGATTATTTTCGGGGCCAAAACATTTTTGCCCCATTTTTTTGCCCCATTTTTTTGCCCCATTTTTGGGCCCGAAAATGTTTTTACAAAGATAAAGAAAGAAAAATAAAGAAGCAATAAGGATACCTACAATGCACTTTTTTAGAACAAGTTAGCTCTAGGGATAAGCATAGGTTATAGTCCGATCGTCCCTACTCCCAAGAGACCTTGTTTCAAGGTCTCTTTTTTTGTTGCCTGTATCATAAAGTCGGGTCAATGCAAATTTTAGAGGGCCGCATAGTAAGCCCACTGCGGGTAACTTGACAGTTTTGGTCAAGTTACCGTCAAAAACGGCCTTTTTTGCGGGTAACCGGACTTAATTTGTCAAGTTACCCGCAGTGTGGGCACTTTTGCAATTCCCCAGCCAGCCGATGTACGTACATCTGTGCAAACGGCTAGGAACAGGCACTTTCTCCGATGTACGTACAAAAAAACGGCATTCCAGTGAGGTTTCGATGTACGTACATCGGTAGCCGTGGCACTTATACGCCTTATAATCAGCATATTAGAGTAACTGACGGGTGCTCAAACCATACCCGTCAGTTACTCTAATCGTTTAGTATTCAAGTATTTAAGCGCCATAAACCGCCGCTTTGACGAACCTCGCAAAAAGCCCTCCTGGCAGCGGTCGTCACCAACCAGAAATGTCACAATCACCAACCAAAAATGTCAATTATACCCGATCTTAAGCTGGATTTGGCCGTTTTTCTGCTTAAAATCGTCAGTGGTGACGAACAAAAGCATAATTTCCCGGGAAAAGATGCTTAAGATCGTCGAGGGACACTTGCATTTCATTCGGGATTTTGTATTTTTGTAGCGGATATGCGTAAGTGGTTTATTATCATAGCGTTTTTTCTGGTATCGCTACCGCTGTATAGCCAGGTGGACAGCCTGCGCATGGGGTATTCCGTGCAGGGTAACGTAGTGGATGCCGCAACCGGCCGCCCCTTGGAATCTGTCCATGTCTCCATCCCTGGCAGGAAACAGGCTACCGTTACCAATTCCGACGGTTTCTTCATTCTCAAGAGCAACCAGCCCATCTCCGTGGTAGAGTGCTCCTATTTGGGATACCGCACTCAGCAGCAAAATGCCGACGGAACCCTACGCGTTGCCTTGCAGCGTAAGAACCTGCAGCTGCAGGAGGCTACCATCATCTCCGGAGACGCCCGCTCCATTGTGGAAGCGGCTGTAGACTGTATCGGCGAAAACTACTGCACGCAGCCGCAGCTGCTGGAAGTCTTCTACCGCGAAACCCTCAAAAAGCGAAACCGCTATACGTATGTGGCCGAGGCTGTGGCCAGGCTGTACAAATCGGCCTTCAACGGCTTCATCTACAATGACGCTGCCGCACTGGAAAAGAGTCGCGTGCTGGTGAGCCAGCGCCGCACGGACACGCTCAGCGTGAAGACGCAGGGCGGTCCCACTATGGCTATCGGCATGGACCTCGTCAAGAATACGCAGGTTCTTTTCAACAAAGAGGACCTGGCCCTGTATGGATACGAGATGCTGCAGCCTGCCTATATTGACGGGCGTCTGCAGTTTGTGATTCGCATGTATCCCAACGCGCAGGTGGACTTTGCGCTCTATAACTGTGTGGTTTATATTGACCGGGAGCTCCTGAGTTTCACCCGCGTCGAGGCCTCCCTGGACATGAGCGACAAGAATAAAGCTACCCGCATGATGCTGGTTTCCAAACCCTTCACCCTTCGCTTTTTCCCTCAGGAGTGCTCGGTGGTGCTTAATTATCGGCTGGAAAACGGGAAAACCCGTCTGGAATACTTCCGTTCTACCATGCGTTTTGCCTGTGACTGGCGAAAGCGCCTGTTCCGCACGTACTATACGGCCGTGAACGAATTGGTAGTCACCGATGTACGCCCCGAGGCTACACCCATCCGCCGACAGGAACGCTTCCGCTTCAACGACTTCCTTCCGGACAAGGCCCCGCAATTCTACGACCCCGATTTTTGGGCCGACTACAACATCATTGAACCCTCAGAGAGTCTGGAGCATGCCATCCGGCGGCTGCGGAAATAGGGTTACAGCAATTTCTCGCAAATTCTTTCGGCTTCGGGAAGGGTGTCAATCTTTCCCACATCTACCAGTTCCAGATCTGGAGCCACCGCGCCGTAGATGGGGTAGCGGGCGCAGGCGCTCAGGTAGAAATCCATGATGGGGAAACGCTCGGGCATATCCAGGGTCTCAAAGGCCTGGAAGATGGCGGGAGAGATGTTGTGGATGCCGGCGAAGGCAAATCGCAGGCAGGCCGATGCGTCCAGGTCCGGGTAAGGCGAACGTACTTCTCCCGTGGCAATGTTGGTCCAGCCCACGAGGCGCATGTCTTCCGGACGGAACAAGAGGTAACGCTGCGTCTTTCGCTCGCTCACAAGGAGCGTAGCCAGCGCACCGGGCTTCATCTGAGACCGGAACCAGGCAATGTCCAGATTGGAAACGATATCCACATTGTGCACCAGGAACGGCTCGTCCAGCGGTTCCAGCAGTTTTCGGGCGTGCTGGATGCCGCCGCCGGTTTCCAGGAGCTTTTCGGACTCATCGGAAATGCCAATTCGAATTCCAAATTCGTTGGAATCCAGGTACTCCCGGATCATTTCGGGGAAGTGATGGATGTTCACCACTACATCTGTATAGCCGGCCGCCTTGAGCTTGTGAAGCGTGTGGTATAGCAGCGGCTCTCCGCAAACAGGGACCAGCGCCTTGGGAAGCGAGTCAGTAATGGGGCGCAGGCGGGTTCCCAGGCCTGCTGCAAAGACCATGGCTTTCATTACAGCATCTTTTCCACGTTAAGTTCACGGTGAGTGACCGTGACCTTGATGTCGAACTTGTCCTTGAGGTGACGGGCCATGTGCTCGGCGCAGTACACGCTGCGATGCTGACCGCCGGTGCAGCCAAAACACACCTGCAAGTTTGTGAACTTGCGCTCAATGAAGCGCTTGGCGTGGGCGTCTACCAGTTTATATACGCTGTCCAGGAAAGTGAAAACCTCTCCGTCATCTTCCAGGAACTTGATAACCTCGGGGTCGGTTCCGTTGAACTGGCGGTAGTACTCGTACTTGCCGGGGTTGTTTACGCTGCGGCAGTCAAAGACATAACCGCCGCCGTTGCCGGTAGTATCGGCCGGAATACCCTTTTTGTAAGCAAAGCTGTATATATGCACCGACAGGCGGTGGTCCTGGGGAATTTCGTTAAGTTCCGGCATGGAGGCCAGCTGAGCCAGAATCGTGTTCAGGTAAGGATAGTCGGAGAAGGGTGTCTCCAGCAACTTTCTCAGATTGCTCAGGGCATAGGGTACGCTGGCCAGGAAGTGCGGCTTTTTCTCAAAGTAACCGCGGAAACCGTAGGCACCCAGCACCTGCAGCGTGCGGAACAGCACAAACAGACGAAGGCGGCTGCGGAATGCCTCCTCATCTACCTGCTTGAACTGCTGCAGGGCACGAAGGTATGTGCGAATGAGGTCCTGTTTGAGGTCTTCGGGGAAACGGGAGCGGGCCTGCCAGATGAAGGAGGCTACATCGTAATAGATGGGACCGCGGCGGCCGCCCTGAAAGTCAATGAACCAGGGCTCTCCATCCTTGATCATGACGTTGCGGGCCTGGAAGTCCCGGTACAGGAACGTATTGTCGTCTTCCTTCAGAAGGTCTTCCTTGAGTTTCTCAAAATCTTCCTGTAATTCAATCTCATTGAACTCCAGTCCAGTAGCCTTGAGAAAGCAGTATTTGAAGTAGTTAAGGTCAAAGTCTACCATGCGGGCGTCGAAGGCCTCCTGCGGATAGCAGTTCTTCCAGTCCAGTCCCTGAGCACCCACAAACTGCAGGCGGGGCAGCTGCTCGATGGTGCGGCGAAGAAGGTCTGTCTCCACAGAACTGTAGAGCCCGCTCTCGCGCCCCTGTGCTACCATACCAAAGAGCACCTGGTCTCCGAGGTCCTCCTGAATATAGGCCTGTCCATCTTCGCTCACGGCCAGAACGGCCGGAACACGCAGCCCCTTCTCGCGGAAGTGCCTGGCCAGATAAATGAAGCTGTGGTTCTCCTGCAGGTTGGTGCCGATGGCGCCGATGAGGGTGATATTCCCGCCCTTAAGGCGGAAGTAACGGCGATTGCTGCCCGATGCAGGAAGTTCCGTAATCTCGGTGAGGGCAGTGCCGGTATAGGATTCGAATAGCGGTTTGAGTATAGATTCGGCCATGTTTCAAAGCATTTAAGCAAAGATACGAAATACTTTCGTAATGTCCTTGCCGCCGCCTTACGAACTTAAGCATCTTTTCCCGGGAAATTCTGCTTTTGTTCGTCACTGCTGACGATCTTAAGCGGGATTTGGCCGATATCCCGCTTAAGATCGTCGGAGGGGGTACGCCGGGGCGGTGCCGAGCCTACCCTTTCCGGTACTCGGACGGGGTCATGCCCGTGTGGGCCTTGAAGAATTTGTAGAAGACGCTCTGGTTGGGGAAGTTGAGAAGGTACACAATTTCCTTGATGGGCTTGTCGGAGTATTTGAGGAGGTTCTTGGCCTCCAGAATCACAAAGGAATCAATCCAGTCCGGGGCGCTGCGGCCGCTGGAGAGTTTTACCAGCTTGGAAAGGTATTTGGGCGTAAGGCACAGTTTGTCGGCATAGAATGCCATGCCGCGCTCCTGGTTGTGGTACTCGGTCACCAGCTCGATGAACCGCTCGAACACCTGGTTCACGCGGGCCGATGTCTGGCTCTCTTCACTTTTGGCCGATGCCAGCTGCCGTGTCCATACATCCAGCGTCACATAAGTGAAAGAGGTAAGGAGAGACCCAAGAATCTCCTTTTTGTTGGTCTGATGCGAAGAGAGCACCTTTCGGGTAAGGCGGAAATAGTCCTCGGCCAGCTCCAGCTCTTCGCCCTGCAGCGTAATGCAGGGATTCTTCCACATGCGGATGGTGTCCTGGAACACCTTGTTGAAGTCGAAGCGGATACTGCTCAGGAACTCCTTGGATACCAGGGCGAAGAGCAGCTCTGCATCTCCGATGTGGTCCTCCTTGTAGGCCGACAGCTTGACAATGTTGCCGGGAACCACCACAAGAAGAGAGTTCTCATGGATATCATACGTGTTGAGGTTTACATCCAGTGAGAAGTGCCCCTTCCTGAGGAAGAAAAGGATATGGCCGTCGAAACGCACGGGGTACTTGAGCATCTTGAGAATGGCCTCGCTCTTTTCCACGCGTTTTCCGCTTACGGCGCCCAGGAGAAAATCTGCCCCCAGGGCATATTCGTCTATGACAGGTTCCAGCGACAGGATGCGCCGGATATCAATGGTTTGCATGGGACAAAGATAGAAACAATTGTTTATAATATTGCAAAATTCTACCAAAAGGAGAATTTGTGCCCCTAAAAGAAGCCAAATAGGAATTAGCCGGGCAATGTTTTTGTACAAAAGTCGCAATTGTCAAAAGAAAACAAAAAGATACTGACAATATGACAAGCTGTAGAAAAACTTTTGCCGCGCTTCTCCTCATTCTGCCCGCTGCGCTCGCCACTGCCCAGCCCCGGACGCTTACGCTGGAAGACTGCCGGCAGATGGCCGTGGAAGAGAGCCGCGTCCTGGACCAGGCCCGCATCCAGAAAGAGATGGCCGGCTATGACCGGAAGATTGCCATGGCCAATTACTTCCCCAAAGTCACGGCAACGGGTGCCTATATCTATAACAACCGCGACGTGAACCTCATCAGTGAGGAGCAGAGCCAGCGCCTCACATCGGCCGGCACTGCCCTTGACAACGCCTTCTGGGATGCCCTGAAAGGCCGGGTAGACGTTGTGGAAAACGCTACCCTGCGCCAGATGGCCCTGGATGCCCTGGCCCAGATGCAGGCATCTCCCAACCGCCTGGACATTGCTTCGCCCATCAACGCCATCGGGCAGGAGGTAGACGCAGCCCTGCACCCCGACCTTCACAATATCTGGGCAGGAACCGTAGTGGTGGAACAGCCCGTATTCGTGGGCGGTAAAATCATCTACAGCAACCAGATGGCCCGTTTGGCCGAGCAACTGGCCCAGTCCAAATATGAAATGACAGAATCTGATATCCTTCTGGACGTAGACCAGGCCTACTGGCAGATTGTCTCCGTAGCCGGAAAGAAAAGGCTGGCCGAGAGCTACGCCGGCCTTCTGCATCATCTGGAGGAGGATGTGAACCACGCCATGGAAGCCGGTGTCGCCACGGAGGCCGATGCCCTGCAGGTAAAGGTAAAGGCCAACGAGGCCGACATGATGCTTACCAAGGCCTCCAACGGCCTGGTCCTCGCGAAGATGCTGCTGTGCCAGCGCATCGGCCTTCCGCTGGATACCGAAATCATACTGGCCGATGAATCCCTGGACGCAATCCCCGCACCTTCGCTTCCTGCCCGGAAGAGCCTGGAAGACATCTACGCGTCACGCCCCGAAACCCGCAGCCTGGAGCTGGCAGAGAAAATCTTTGACAAGAAAGCCAAGGTAGTGCGGGCCGATATGCTGCCCACCGTCGCCCTCATGGGCGCCTACACCATGACCAATCCCAACGTGTACAACGGCTTCCAGAACAACTGGCAGGGCGGAAACCTGAGCGCCGGCGTGGTAGTGAAAATCCCCATCGTGCATGGCGGCGAAGGCATCTTCAAATATAAGAAGGCCAAGGCCGAGGCCCGCCTGTATGAAGACCAGCTGGCCGATGCCAAAGCGCTCATCGGCCTGCAGGTGACCCAGCAGCGGAAACTCATGGACGAAGCCCGGCAGAAGGTGGAGAAAGCCCTGTCCAATATGGACCTGGCCGAGGAAAACCTGCGCATGGCAACCATCGGCCATGAAGCCGGTGTCATCCCCACCAGCACGGCGCTGGCGGCCCACACCGCATGGCTCAGCGCGCACAGCGAATGCATTGACGCCGGCATAGAGTTGCAGATGACGGCATCTACCCTCCTCAAGGCCGAGGGCAGTTACTTGAAATAAAATAATACACATAGCTATGGAAAAGATAAAGAACTATAACCTTCTCATCGGCGTGGCCGCACTGGTTATCATCCTCATTGTGATTTCCGTTGTGGGATACCTGGTATCCCGCCCCCAGCCCATCGTGATCCAGGGAGAGGCCGAAGCCACCGAATACCGCGTATCCGGCAAAGTCCCGGGCCGAATCGAAGAATTCCGTGCCGAGGAAGGCCAGACGGTTCACAAAGGCGACACCCTCGTCATCATCGACTCTCCGGAAATCCGTTCCAAGATCAGGGAAGCCAACGCCGCCAGGGCTGCCGCAACGGCCCAGAAGGATAAGGCCATGCACGGTGCCCGTCAGGAGCAGATTACCGGTGCCTACGAGCTGTGGCAGAAAGCCATGGTGGGCGAAGAGGTTATGCGCAAGTCCTTCGAACGCATTCAGCGCCTCCACGACGAGAAAGTGGTCTCCGACCAGAAATACGACGAAGTGGCGGCCCAGTATCAGGCTGCCCAGGCAACCACCCGTGCTGCCAAGAGCCAGTATGACATGGCCGTGAACGGCGCCCGTCAGGAAGACAAGGACGCCGCCGTAGCCCTGGTGGAACGCGCCAATGCCGCTGTGGAACTGGTGAATGCCTACAAGGATGAGATTCGCCTCACTTCTCCCTCCGACGGCATTGTGGCCGATATTTATCCCAAGGTAGGGGAGCTGGTGGGCCAGGGCGCTCCCATCATGACCATCCAGGACCTGGACGATATGTGGTTCACCTTCAATGTGCGCGAAGACCGCCTGAAGGGCATGCAGATTGGCGACCACATCCGGCTCAGCATACCGGCCCTGAATGGCCGTACCGTGGAGGCGCAGGTCTATTACCTGGCCGCACGCGAGTCCTACGCAACCTGGAAGGCCACCCGTGAGATTGGCGAGTTCGATACCCGCACCTTCGAGGTGAGAGCCCGGCCTGAGGGCCGCGTGGAAGGCCTCCGTCCCGGTATGAGTGCCATTATGACAGTGACAAAGTAATGAAACAGATCTGGCGTGTCATATGGCGTGAGCTGGGCATCATCCGTAAGCGGCCGGTGTATATCCTGGCCTCGGTGGGTGTGCTGGTGGTGAATGCCATTTTCTACACCACGCTCATGAAGGACGGGCTCCCGCACGACCTTCCCATCGGCGTGGTAGACCTGGACCAGTCGTCCACTTCGCGGGCCTTCGCCCAGCAGCTGGACGCGACGCAACTGGGAGAGGTCATCTACTATGACGACCTCCACCTGGCACGCCGGGACATGGAGACAGGAAAGCTTACCTCCTTCGTGGTCATTCCCGAGCACTTCAATGCCGATATCCAGGCCCAGCACCAGCCGCACATCGGCTATTATGTGAACTCCCTCTATTTTGTGGGTGGTGCCCTGGCCTACAAGGACATCATGACCATGGTGAACCTTGTGAACGGAGCGGTTCAGCGTGAGGTGCTGCGGGCCAAGGGTCACAATGAGCGTGAAATCCGGGCCCTCATCCAGCCCATCGTGCTGGACCAGCACCAGATTGGAAACCCCGCCACCAACTATGGCGTGTACCTGAACGGCGTACTGCTGCCGGGCATCCTGGAGATGATCGTGATTCTCATCACCATCTACGCAGTGGGGACCGAACTCAAGTACGGAACATCCCGGCAGCTGCTGGAGATGACGGGCGGCTCCATCGAGAAGGCGCTGCTGGGAAAGCTGCTGCCCTGCAACCTCATCTTTACCGTCCTGGGCATCGGCCTGGAACTTCTTCTGTTCCACTGGTTCAAGTATCCGCTGAAGGGCTCCATCGGTTGGATGTTCCTGGATATGCTCCTTATGGTGAGCGCCTCCGAGGCCCTGGGCCTTTTCATCGTGGAACTGTTCCCGGTCCTTCGTCTGGCGGTGAGCGTGGGCGCCATCATCAGCGTGCTGGGTATGTCGCTGGCCGGTTTTTCCCTTCCCGTTGAGGCCATGCCGCCCTATGTGCAGGGGTTCAGCGCCATTTTCCCGCTGCGGCATTATTATCTGATTCACGTGCAGGAAACCCTCTGGGGAAGCGGCTTTGCCGGCTGCTGGAAGGAGGTGGTGCATCTTCTTCTGTTCCTCTTCCTGCCGGCCACCCTCATGTGGCGGCTGGAGCATGCCTATATCTACCAAGACTATGAACGTAACTGACTTTGCCCGCACCTGGCTGCGGAACTGGTATAGCATATTCGTCCATGAGCTCAGGCTCATTTTCTCCGACGCCGGCGCCATGGTCATCTTCTTCGTGGGCGGCCTCCTGTATCCCGTGCTGTACAACCTCATTTATATGAATGGTACGGTGGACGAGATGCCGGTGGCGGTGGTAGACCTTTCCGGCGGGTCCTACAGCCGGCGGTATCTCCAGAAAGTAGATGCCACCCGCGAGTGTGAAATCCTGCTCTACTGCACGTCCCTCGAAGAAGCCCGTCAGCTGATGCAGAAGCGGGTGGTGCACGGGGTCATCTATGTGCCGGCCGATTTTGACACCCGCATCGTACGCGGGGAGCAGGGGGTTATCTCCACCTACGCCGACATGTCCAGTTTCCTCTATTACAAGTGTCTGACCATGGGAACCAGCCTCACCATGCTGGATGAAATGCATCAGATCCAGGTGGAGCATGACATTCCGCAGATGGTGGTTCCCGAGGAGAACATGCCCTACAACAAGCCGTTTTCCTATACCATCTTCTTCATATCGGCTGCGCTCATGCTGGTTATCCAGCAGACGCTGTTCTACGGGTCTTCGCTGCTGGCCGGTACGCTCCGCGAGGAGAACCGCAGCTTTGCTTCCATGTCCCGGCATCTGCAGGGGCTGGGCGTGGGCCGTGTCGTGCTGGGCCGCGGTGCCGCCTACCTGGCCGTGTATCTGGTGATCGGGACCCTCATTGCACTGTTCATTCCCTGGATTTTCCGCCTTCCCCAGCGGGCCGAATGGACGCAGATCATGGTGCTCCTGGTGTTTTTCATCGTGGACTGCATCTTCTTTACGTTCACCTGGTCGGTGCTCATCTGGAGAAGGGAAACGGTGTTTGTGCTGTTCCTGTCGGTCTCTCCCATCCTCCTGTTCCTGACCGGATTCTCCTGGCCTTCGACGGCTATTCCGGAGTTCTGGCAGAAGGTGGCCATGCTGTTCCCGTCCACCTTCGGCTGCCGTGCCTTCATCAATCTGAATACGGCGGGCGGAACGCTGGCAACCATTGCGCCGGAAATCAAGGCCATGACCATCCAGACCATGATTTACTACTTCCTTTCCTGCGCGGCCATTTACGTGGAGAACCGGATTAACGAAAAAAAGCGTATATTTGCTCATTATGGCAAATAAACCACTGAACACTGAACTGCTGGACCGCGCCATCATTTTCGCCGTCCAGGCCCACGCGGGCACCGAGCGCCGCGGAAAGGGCTTCCCGTATATTGTACATCCCATGGAGGCCATGGAAATTGTGGCCACCATTACCCCGGACCAGGAACTCCTGGCCGCCGCTGCCCTGCACGACACCGTGGAGGATACGGACGTTACCGTCGAGGAGATTCGTGCCCAATTTGGAGACCGCATTGCCTCCCTGGTTGCGGCTGAGAGCGATGAGATGCCGGAAGGCGTGAGTGAGGAGGATAGCTGGCATGCCCGCAAGAAGGCCGCCATCGACCGGCTTGCCGCCGCTTCGCACGATGCCAAAATTGTGGCCCTTGGAGACAAACTGTCCAATATGCGCGCCATTGCGCGGGACTATGCCGTGAAGGGGGACGAACTCTGGAAGATTTTCCACGCCTCCGATCCCAAGGACCACGAGTGGCACTACCGCGGCCTGGCCGATTCCCTGCGGGAACTGTCCGGCACGTTCGCGTTCCAGGAGTTTGAGGCGCTGATCAATCAGGTGTTCGGGAAGTAGTCCCTACTGGTTGTCCAGATAGACTTTCCCTTCCTGCCATGCGCGGCCCACGGCTTCGCCTACGGCGCGGTAGACGTTGGCCGATGCGTCAAACACCACGGGCTGGAGCTTGTCAAGGTCTACTTTTCCGCCCGTGAGGATGCGCTCTTCGGCGCTCATGTTCACCACTTCTCCGATGAGAATTCCGTCCTTGAAACTCCTCACCTTGCATTCCAGGGTGAGGGGATACTCCTTGATGATGGGCGCGTTGACGTTGGGGCTGGAGGTGACGGTGAAGCCCACGCGGGCAATTTTATCAGCCACCAGCTTCCCGCTCACTAGGCCAAAGTAGTCGGACTGCACCAGCGTGTTACGGTCTACGAAGCTGAGGGTGAAGGCCTTGCTGGCTTCGAGATTCTCGGTGGTTTTGTGCTGGGACAGGCTGATAATCACTTCCGTGGCGCCCAGCTGCCCGGCCCAGGCTGCTACCATCACGTTGGGATGGTGCTCTCTGTCCCAGGTAGCAATGACCACGCACGGTTGGGGCGTTGTCATAAGGGCGTGGGAGGAACCGAAATTCTTGCGGCCTTCCACTCTCATGTAGGAGTCGTCGGTAACGGAGGTTTCTTCCTCGTAAGTGGTATTGAATACGCATCCTGCAGCGAGAATGGCAGTGAGGGCTAAGGTAATCTTTCTCATAGTTATCGAGTTACAAATCACAAATGTAGTGATTATTTGGACTTTTCCAAAAAGTGCCCCCTTAGACAGACCAATAACGCGAAATAGGCCCCAAAGCGCGTTATACGTCCTTCACGACCGGGACCAATAACGCGAAAAACCGGGAAAAACGCGTTATACGTCCCGGGCGGGATAAAAAATGGTAAAGTTTATTAACTTTGTCCCTGAACTGAGAAAGTACTTGAACATGAGGCTCCTTAAACTTCTTCTTTTACTGCCGGTTGTTGCCGGTTCCGTTTCTTGCAGCTCTGGCAATGGCGGCTCCTCCGGGTGGCCGGATCCTGTTATCACCGGTGTGGAAACAGCGTATGACGGAAAAGTGATTGCCGGCGAGCCGGTTACCCTGAAGGGTAAGAATTTCAGCGCCCAGGCCTCGGACAACAAGGTCCTTTACGGTGTTGGGTTGGATGCTACGGCTCTTCGGGTGAGTGAGGCTACGGAAACTTCCGTGGTCTTCACGGCTCCGGAAATCAGCGACAGAACCTTGATTGTCCGTGTCTCTACCCGGGGAAAGGAATCCAACATGGTTACCCTCGAGTACACCGTGCTTCCCAAGCCCGACACAGACCCGGAAGACCCCGATTGGAGCGATACGCCTACCATCGACCTGGTCAAGCTGGGCGGTAAGACCGTCACGGTTGTACCGGGCGTGGAGTGGACCAGCTTCCATGGTACCTGGGATGGTTCCATCCGTAATATCAATGTGGTGAAAACCGTTCTCAATGAGCACAACAAACTGGGCCTTTACTTCAACTACGGCCATACGTATCCGGACGGATACAAGCCGGTTCTCGCCGATGGCGAGGATGACCGTGACCTGGACAAGAAGTGCATCTACCTGGATGCCGTGGCCGGAACCAACGGCCCCATGGCCTGCTGCCATTTTGTGCGGGTAGACGGCAATATTATGCATGCCCCCACCGAGCAGGAGCCCTGGGTTATCAACTGCGCCATCACCATCGACGGAGACGATATCGATATTGTGAAGGTGAAGGACAATTATGGCGCCCAAAAACTCCCCAACCAGACGGTGGGCTGCGCCGGTCCGCTGCTTGTATGGAAGGGAATTATCCAGAAGGACCCTGCCGAGTGGCGTGCGGCAGACACCGACAAATGGCTTACTACCACGCACCCCCGTACCGCCATCGGCCTTTCCAAGGATGGCAAGACGGTGATTCAGGTGACGGTGGATGGCCGATGGTCCAAGAGTGGCTGGCCCTCTGAGCAGACGGCTATTGGCATGTCTACCGAGCGCCTTGCCAAGCTCATGCGGGGCCTCGGCTGCTACAAGGCCATGAACTTTGACGGTGGCGGCGGAACCGCCATGTGGGTTTACGGCCAGGGTAACTCCCGTAATATTGTAAACCGCGTCTCGGAGAACCGCTGGGACTGGGATGGCACCAAGCTTCGTCCTACCGGTAACGCTGTTTATATCAAGAGCGATTTTAAGAAATAGCAACCATGACGCTTTTCTCGAGGAGCTGGAAGTGATGCGCTGCTAGAAGTGCACGCGCAGTCCTATCGTCAGGTTCCCGTCAAACGGCCTATCGGTGTAGAGGGTGCTGACTCCGCTTCCGTTATTGAAACTGTAGCGAAGTCCGGGTTCTGCGTACAGGCTCAGTCCCTCCGAGAGCCTGTAATCCAGGCCGATGGACGCCTGCACCGAAAACTGGAGCGGACGCATCTCTATCTTTTCCCGGTAACCCGTTTCGGTGATGTAACCGGAGCCGGAGACCATCTTCTCCATGAGCCCGCCCGCCGATATGTACAGGGACAGCCGGTTCCACTCACAGAAGCGGTAATTCACATTCAGGGGAATGCCGATGAAAAGGAGCTCCTGGTTCTTCGTGGCGGAAGGCGTCTTGAACTCGGAAGAGTGGAAAGAGACAGCCAAGCCGCTCTCCACGCCCCATCCCCGGCCCAGGTCGCAGCTGAAGGTAATGCCTGCGCGGATGGGCAGCCGGTGGCGCACATCAATCTGGGTGCCGCCGTTCATCTCCAGCGCTCCGGCTTTCCGCTCCTGGAGCGCATTGACGCCGATGACACTGGCCGACATAAGTCTCGGGGCCGATGTAGACTGCGCGCCGATGGCTCCGGACACAAACGCCTGCGCCGCGAGACGGCTCCTGTGCCGGCGCTCTGCGGGCTGCTCCCACACTTCGGGGCACACTTCGGGGAAGGTCTCCGAAGGAGCCATGGGTTCCGTTGCGGGTTCTTTCGCGGGCTCCGTTACCGGCTCCATGACCGGCTCCGGGATGATACTCTCCTGCGGTGTCGGCGAAGGAACTTCCCGGATGATGGGCGAGAAGGCTTCGGACGGAGTCTCCATCGGCCTGGAAAGGTGTTCCGGATATTCCAGCTGCACGGGGTACAGGCTGGCGGCAATGCGCTCCGGGGCCTGCGGCTGCAGCATGCGGAATCCGATGCCCAGCGCTCCCACGAGGATGGCGGCGGCTGCGGCTGCCCGCGCCCAGAACGGGAACGGAACGGCTTTCTTTGCGGGCAGGGAAGCGGCAATGGCCTTCCACTCCCCGGCCGAGAAGACCGGAGCGGGCTCTTTATGCTGCGACACCTTGTGCCGTATGTCGTTCAACCACTGCTCACTCATGACTTTTGTTTTAGATATTCCCTGATCCTTCGGGCCAGGAGGTTCTTGGCTTTGAATAACTGGGAGGCCGATGTAGTGGGCTTTATGCCCAGCAGCTCCGCAATTTCCTGATGACTTTTTTCCTCAAAGACGTACAGGTTGAAGATGGTCCTGTAGCCGGCGGGGAGTTCGCGGATCATCTGGTAAATGACCTCCGGCGGAATGTCATTCAGGGGAGGCTCCGTTTCTTCCGGCTCTTCGGGGAGGTCATAATCCAGGCGTGCGAACTCGTGGGCCTGACGGGCCTTGAGATATTTGAGGGACTGGTTAATCACAATCCGGGTTACCCATGCCCTGAGAGAACCCGGACCGCGATATTCAAAGTCTGCAATCTTTTCGGCAATGCGGATGAGACATTCCTGCAGGACATCCTTCATGTCATCGCGGTCTGTGATATACCGGCCGCAGACAGAGGACATGGAGCCGGAGTAGAGGGCATAGAAATCCTGTAGCGCACCGGCATCTCCGCTGCGCAGCCTTTTGACGAGTCTTCGCTCCCTTTCTTGCACTACGGACGGGAGCAGTACTTGAACGTTGTCTTTTTCTTGCCGCTGAAGGATACCCATTCCAGCGTCAGGTCTACGGTCTTGCCCTCCGTGTCGGGGAGGTCGGACAGGCGGAAGGCTACGATGCCGTCGCCGATGCGGTCATGGAAATCCTGGTTGGCGTTGTGGTAGAATGTGACGTGATAGGGATTGGTGTCGTCCCCGTCACAGACCAGGTTCACGGCGTGTTTCTTCGCGCCCCAGTAGGTTCTGAAGCGGAGGGTGAGGTATCCGTCTTCAGCTACGGTAACCCAGTCGTTTACAATCTCAATGGGGTCTTCTCCGTATGCCTTGCTGTTTTCTTCGGCTCCCAGGTTGGCGACGGTCTTCTTGGTGAGGATGGAGTCCAGCCAGTTGATGTGAACCTCGTTCGGGGCCGTTTCACGGAAGTTCACGAGGGCCCTCACTTCCTTGGTGCCGTAGGGCGATTTGTCCATGTTCACCGGCTTCAGGACCGTTTTGTCGTCCAGCTGGAGCACGAAGGAACTGTTGTCGGCGCTAGGCTTTACCGTTACCAGCGCCGATGGGTACATCAGTTCATAGTTGGTGTTGTCCTTTTCGCAGGACGTGGTGAGGGCGGCTGCAAGAAGGCCGATGCCCAGGAAAATGTAAGTTCTCTTTTTCATGATTGTACGTTTTACCCTATAAATCACAAAAAGGCGGAATATTGCCTGGGGACGGGGAAAATTATTACAGCCGGAACTGGTGCGTGGTTTCGTAGTCGTTCCAGTTCCGGAGATACAGGACGATGTTCTTTTCGTCGTAGACGTTGCTGTACTGGGTGTCTTCCACAGTGCCGTTTTCCCAGACGAGGTCTTTCCAGTGTACGCTTGAGAGGCACTCCTGGGCCTGGTCCAGCGTAAGGGTGCCGTCATGCTCCTGAAGGTAAGCGCCGGCAGTTTCGTAACGCCACCAGCTCTTGCTGTGGGGATTGCCCACGGCGGGATCGGGCTCGGTGGTGTAGTATTTTTCGGAGAGCAGGTGGTTGGTCACCAGCATGCTGTTCCGGCCTTCCTCTTTGCGGACAATCATTGTCTTCCAGCCGTCTTCTTTGTCGAACTCCACTACGGCGCAGTCGCCACTGGCATCGGCCACCATGTAGTGGTATCCGCTGCCGACGGCGGCGTCGTGGCGCACGTCAACGGTTTCCAGAAGGGCCAGGGTTTCGTCCACGGTGGCGCAGCGGTCCAGCCACAGGCGCATGATGATGGTGGTTCCTACGTCGTGCTTGTCGGTGTCCTGCTGGGAGGCCTGCTTGGGAAGGGCCATGATGGAAGTGCAGAGACCCTTTTCGTTGATGCCGTCTACGGGGGCGTAGATGGCGGCCAGGCAGTTGAGTGTCTTCATGAAGGCGTCCGGCAGTTTCTCCAGGGAATAGCCGAAGTGGGACATGTCGCTGCAGGCGATGGAGGCGTAGCCCTTCTTCGGGTGGGAGATGGTGACCATGGTGGGGTTCTTGAAGTAGTCGTAGTTGCGGCCATACCAGAAGCCGTCGCCATCGGCCTTGGTGGCCTGGAAGGAGGTGCAGTTGAAGGTTTGGGTGTCGCCGTTTTCATCGGCCACCTGCGAACTTCCTATCTTGAGGGGGAGGCCCTTGCCTACGCGGGAGATGACGTAGCCGAGGAGCTCGGCGTTCTGGTCAATGTCGTGGGCAATGACGTCGTCCAGGTCGTAGGCGGCCTTGTATTCCATTTTGTACAGGTAGGGGTTGCCCTCTACGGACTCGATGGAGCCAATGCTGGCAATTTCGCCGCCCCAGATGCAGGCGATGGCAATGCAGAGGGCAGCCAGGATTCCTAAGATACAGAAGATTGTTTTTTTCATAACCAGAAGATAACACTATAGTTTTGGAAGGTATACTTTACGGGTTTTCCGTCACGAAGGGCCGGCTGCCACAGAGGCGAGCGGGATACGACTCGCACGGCCTCTCTTTCGAGGGATGGATGGGGGCTTTTCTTAACGTCGATTTTGGTGACACGCCCTTCTTCGTCAATGGTGAAATTCATGACGACGGCACCTTCGATTCTGTTTCGGCGGGCTTCGTTGGGGTATTTCAGCCGATCGTTAACCCATAGGGAGAAGAAATTGGCTTCCCTTCCAAGGAACGTGGGTCTTGAAAGAACGGGCTCGGGCTTTTCGAGGGAGAAGGTGACGTCTTCCGCTTTTCTTACCGGCATCTCCAGGATGGTGGCATCCGTGAATCCCTTCAAGGACTCTTTCCCCATGGCTATCGTTGTCAGGGTGCCTTTGATGGTAATGGGATCTCCACCTTTGAGTTCCTGGAGAAAGGCTATCTGGTCTTGGGTTTCGGTGCCATTGTCGGCCAGCTGGATGGGGAACAGCTCATCCTCTCTCTCCTGCACGAAGAAGGTAAAGGCTTCCGGGTTACTCATGCCAAAGTAGAAGGCATGGATGGTGTAGGTGCCGTCGGTGTGATAATCCAGCAGGTCCTTGATGGAGATGGAGCCGTCCCTGGAGACAGCTTTCCCGGGGATATTGTCGGGGGATAGTTCTACTCCAAAACCGTAGATGATGTTGCCGGTGCTGAGGCCGTCTACGCCTTCTTTCAAGGTAAAGCGGGCTCGGCGGGCCGATGCCTCCGCAGCGCTCAGGAGCGCACTGTCCTGAGTGGTGGAGCCGGTCGCCCCGGGCGTGGCCCCGGTCACGTTCCCCTGTTTGTCCACGATAACCTGAACAACGACAATTCCTTTCTCCGTGCCATTATAGGTGGGCTTGGGAAGCGAACCGCCGCGGGCGATGTTCTCAATGTCTACCATTACGTTCACCGGGCTTTGCCCCATGCAAAGAATGGCGGCAGTGAGGAAGAACAGGATACAGGTTGTTAGTCGTTTCATTTTCAGGTTGGAATCTGTTGAAGTTTTATAGTTTCCCTTTAAGCATCTGGTCAAGTGCCTGCAAAATCTGGTCCGACATGGGCTTGTGGAAAGCCATGTCATATACGTAAGGCACTTTGGTGACGTAGAAGGGGATAATGTGGCGCACATAGGCTTCCATTTCCTGGGGATCCTTGGTGCCCAGATAGGCGGGAAGGAAGTAGTCCCAGTGGGCCCGGAGCTGCTCCGGGCTAACGTGGAAGAGGTTCTCCGCGCGGTCTCCGCTCATTCGGTGTGAGATAGTCCACATGATGGAGATATCCCATTCGGGCGTGCCGTAAGCAAATTCGCCTACGTCAATCCAGAGAGTGCGGCCATTTCCGGTAATAATATTGCCAATCTGAAGGTCTCCGTGAAGGCAGGTGTGGGAGTCGGGAACGGTTTCCAAAAAGGCCAGGGAACGCTGTTTGACAGTTTCGGGAACCAGGTTCTTTTCCTCATAGAACTCTGTAAGGACTTTTTTATAGGAACGAAGACGGGTGGTGTTGGCGGGGGTGGTGTGCAGCTTTTTTGCCTCTTGGGCAAATGCTACGGAGATTTCCTCCAGGCGCTCTGGCTCTTCCGAGATAATGCGGGTAAAGGAGCGTTTGTTCTTGATGAGCTCGTATTCGGCGCCAAAGCGCTCGCCGTCTGTGACCAGGCGGTAAGGCTTAGGAGTTGGAATCCCCATGTCGAATACGGCCTGGGCGGTATGGAACTCCGCCATGGCCCGGTCTGCTTCAAAGCCGGGGTTGTACAACTTTACAAGAGTGTCGCGTTTTTTGTGCGTGTAGGAGAGGGCGGTTCCGCCGGCCCCGGTCTGGTCGTATTCTTCCAGGTTTATGCGCTCGTAAGTGTCCATAGTCATTGTTCTAGCTTGGCAAAGATAACAATATATTGTCTCTCACCAAAAAAATAGCGATATTTACGCTTCAAACGCAAAGCCTATTATGAAAAGAATCATTCTCCTACTTACAGCCGGGGCCCTGACCCTCTCTGCTTTTGCCCAGAAACCTGCCGGAAGCCCGAAGGGAGGCATATCGGCCGATATGCTCAAGGAAATCTCCGGCGCCTACGAAGGTAGCGCCACGGACAAGGCCCTCCGCAATGCGCTTAACAGCGCTCCCATCAACGTGCTTGCGACATCGGCCGGCCGTATCGCCATGATTGACACCCACTTCTCCGACATGGTGGTCACCAAGGGCCGTACAGACCAGAAATCGTCGGGCCGATGCTGGCTCTTCACCGGCCTCAACGTCCTTCGCTCCCGCATGATCCAGAAGCATGACCTGGGCGCTTTCACCTTCTCGCAGAACTACCTTTTCTTCTATGACCAGCTGGAGAAGTCCAACCTCTTCCTGCAGGGGATCATTGATACCCGGGACCTTCCCATCGATGACCGCAAGGTGGACTGGCTGCTCTCGCATCCGCTGGACGACGGTGGTCAGTTCACGGGTGTTTCCAACCTGGTGATGAAGTACGGCGTGGTTCCTTCCGAGGTGATGCCGGAGACACTGGCTGCCAACAGCACTTCCCAGATGAGTAACCAGATCAAGACCAAACTCCGGGAAGATGCACTGGCTCTCCGGGCAGCGAAACCCAAGGAACTGCAGGCCCTGAAAGTGGTCATGCTCAAGGAGGTATACCGCATGCTGGCCCTTTGCCTGGGCGTTCCTCCCACCGAGTTCACCTGGGCCCGCTACAACTCCAAGGGAGAGTTTGTGAGTGAGAAAACTTATACTCCCAAGACCTTCTATGAGGAATTTGTAGGTGAGGACCTGGAGAATAATTATATCATGGTGATGAATAACCCGGCTGTCGAGTACGGAAAGGTCTATGAAATCGAGTACGACCGCCACGTGTACGACGGCCAGAACTGGGTATATCTCAACCTTCCCATGGATCGCATCAAGGAAATGGCCATTGCTTCCATCAAGGACAATACGGCCCTGTATTTCTCCTGCGACGTAGGTAAGTTCCTGGACCGTAGCCGTGGCGTAGCAGACCTCGCCAACTTTGACTACGAGTCCCTGATGGGTGTCAAGTTTGGCATGGACAAGAAAGAGCGCATCCTCACCCATGCCAGCGGCTCCACCCATGCCATGACCCTCATTGCCGTTGACCTCAAGGACGGCCAGCCCGTGAAGTGGATGGTGGAAAACAGCTGGGGTGCCACCAGCGGCTACATGGGTAATATCATCATGACCGACGAGTGGTTCAACGAGTACATGTTCCGCCTGGTGGTGGAAAAGAAGTACGTCCCCGCCGACATCATGGCCCTCATGCAGCAGAAGCCCATCCTGCTTCCTTCCTGGGACCCGATGTTTGCTCCGGAGGAGTAGTTCTTCTTTTTACTCTTTGCTTCAGCACGTCTAGATGCGCATTTTCATGCATTTTTGCGCATCCAGACGTGCTGCAGCATTTCTGGATGCGCACTTTGCGGGGTTTTTGCGCATCCCGCCGTGCTCGAATCACTGTCCTGCATCAAAATGGTGGTTGGAGAATTGAGAAAACGATTCGGCATAATAATTGTCCAAGAGGCTGGCAAACATCCTATTATGCGATTCAAACTATTTTTGTTGGCCCTTCTCTTTTGCCCTTTCTCCGTTTTTGGGCAGGAGGAAAGCGTTACCGTTAAGGGCCGTATCGTCAATGAACAAGGCGACCCCGTAGAATATGTTCAGGTAGGTATCCCCAAACTACAGATAGGGACCATCTCCACCGCCGACGGACAGTTTGAAATATCGGCCCCCTGCGACACTCTTGAGTTCTTCCACGTGTCCTATCAGACGGGGAGCTATGTCGTTACAGGGCAGGCCGATGATGTGGTGGTTGTTTTGCACGAGAATGAACTGCCTCCGGCTGTCTTTACTGGCGGAAATACCAGGGAGAAGTACCTGCTCAAGCCGGGGACCAGGATTCTGGGAAATATGGGGGTCCTTGCATTCGTTCCCGAGACCGGCAGTACAAAGGGTGTCGAGATTGGCTCGGTGGCAAAAACCAAAAAGCCGTTCCTGGTTCAGGATATTGCGTTTGGTATCCACAGTAATAGCATCCCCGACTGCATTGTATCTGTCAACATTTACCGCATCGAGGGGGAGGATGAGTTTATCAATGTCCTCAGAACCCCTATCTATGTGAATGTGGCCGAGTCATCTGCCAAGCAGGCGTTTCATGTCCAGCCAAAGGAGACCATCCTGCTGGAGCCTGGTAAATACTTCATTTCTTTCCAGATTGTGGACTGTAACGAAGACGCTCTGAAGGCGTATCTGGCCACTCCCGAGCCCGAGCGCGACCATTCCAAGATGAGCCTTTGCTCCAGCATCTATCTCAAAAGCAGCTACATCCGCAAAGCCGCCCTTGGCAAGATGGAATCCCTGCCCGTGAATATCGGCATGGTAGTGAAAGGGTTGGAGTATCGGTAGGGCGGCGCTGCCTTTTGGGATGCTGACGATCTTAAGCAGGATTAGGGCCGAATCATGCTTAAGATTGTAAAATAAGCTTGCAGTGCAGTAACCAAAGAAAAAGTGCGTACAAGCAAGCTTGACGCACTTTTTCTATCTTCAATGATGAGATCATGAGCATCATTGTATCTTCTTGGCATGACCGTCCAAAATGGAAATAATTGTGGTAGCGGAGTTTTCGTCCTCACCCTTATGGATATTAATGCCGCTATATTCGTATAGACCTATCAATTCTTCCGTTTGACTACTTGTATCCAAGAGCTGATAGCTCACCTTATACTCACGATCTGCTTCCAGGACAATTTTCACAGTCTCCCCTGGGGAGTAAGTGCTGGGTATTGTCATAAGCGGAGTTCCCTGGAGTACGTTTGCCTTTTTGTCCCACACCTTGATATTTCTCATGACAATATCGTGTGTATAGCCATTCTTGATGGCCAATCCGCCGAATGGAATGCGGATGGGATGTGAAAGATGTATCTTGGCAACTAAACTTTCATAAGTGTTATAAATATCGCTGTTGGGCCAGTCATCATCAAAGAAGTGTTTACCTGCTTGTGCTCTCCACCAATGATTGGTACCATACTTCGGAACAACCGTAACCTGTATATCAAAGTGAGAATCCGAACGCTCTTGAACTATGTGCTGACCTTTATCTCCATGGGTTCCCTTGGGCACCCTCCACAACCATGAGGCATGCGTGTCCATGTCGCTCCATGAGACGACAGGATAACCGTTGCCTCTTAGCCTCTCTTTTTCTTTGTCCCAATCTGTGCCTGGATGGAAATTGCAGACCTGATAGGAATAGGTTACGTATCCTTTGCCTCCATTGGAGTCATTCATGATGGTGATGTCATCACAGCTTTCTTGTTCGGATTTACTGAATTGGATGTTAAAGCCGAAAGTGCTAGTCAGTCTTGCGTCTGCACTGGATTTTCCTTCCGATATCGTCACCGACCCACTTTTTGAGAGAGAGCCGTTAAGCCCCCACGAGAAACCATGAGAATAAACTGTTTGACCGATTGTAGTGCCGGGCGACGGGTTCCCCAAACCACCTGTGTTGGGAAATTGGGGTTCTACCCAGTCACACAGTCTGTAATCTACATCCATCTTTGTCATAAAGTATCCGATAACAAATACTTTCTCCCATCCATGATAATAGTATTTCGGTCTCCAGAGGCCTTTGTTCTCGG
>Ga0256407_10000713_pt1 | contig 75941 bp, 53 predicted proteins | sample RumenRJG_04DNA_FD_193489 | JGI IMG/M metagenome (GOLD analysis project Ga0256407, IMG submission 193489) | Bovine rumen microbial communities from Lethbridge, Alberta, Canada - RJG_04 | ecosystem: Host-associated > Mammals > Digestive system > Stomach > Rumen | place: Canada: Alberta... | reverse complement strand
TGTCTTCCGTCAACGTTGCCAGAGCTTATGCCCGGCAGCAGGGGCACAACCTTTCGGTCGGTTCAACCAAAACCCTACTGCACAACGCTGCAATGGTGGATCGATTTATTGCAATGTCCGCGAAACATGCGAACTTGCGATTAAATAACACTGATTTCAAAGAACTCTTATTCTACGGCGTTCGCGCCGTGGCGTAAAATCTATAAAACTAACGAACTATTGAGATATAAAAGGATTTACTAAAAAATGCCCTATATAGTTGAATTTTAGTCGCACGCTTATAAAACTCTTATGAATCAAATAGTTAACTTTTTCTCTTTAGGCTGCCGCGCTTAAAGAGAAAAACTCAAAAAGCTAATAAACAACGTATTACGTGCAGTTCGCCGACGACAATGGTTAGACCCAAAGACCGCGGAACGTACAACGCGAAAAGGGGCCAAAACGCGTTATCGGTTACTTGGACAGAATGCCCATAATCTCTTTCTTAATAATCTTTAAGATCATTCATAAAAGAATCTTCTGTCGTGGTTTTCAACAGAAGATCTATATTACTGATGTTATCCAGAATTTTTTCAAGAATGATGTGATTATCTGGCTGATTCATATATTAGGATCTTATCGTTTTCTGCCGAAGGACGTGCGAAATCTTCCAGGCATTCATCCTCTATCAAATCTACAGATTTATTGGTTACCTTTTCCAGCCGGGTCTGAATCTTGAGAAAGCCCAGTATGGTAAGGTCATTGGGAGCCATCTGAACAAGAAGGTCCACGTCGCTTTCCGGCCCTTCCTGACCACGGGCATATGATCCAAATAGCCATGCCTTCTGAACGGGCTCATTGACAAGCACTTCCCGGATCCGATTAACCATTATTCTGGTTTCCTTTTTCATACATGCAAATCTACAAAAGGTTTTGTGTAAATGCAAACCGGGCCCTAGAATGGGAAATAATAGCTACCGCACGGAAACAACAGTACCGTGGATACGGGACTGCTGCTGGTCTACCACGACCTCTGACGAGGAGGCGGCAGCATACGCGTTACCCATTCCCAGACACAGGAAGGCAGCCGCGCATGCAGCATAAAGTTTTGTCATTCTCATAGAAAAAACAAAGAATTAGTTAATAAATAGGAAAAGTGTAGAACTTTTAGTTTTTCTCGGTTAATATTCGCTATGGTTAATCTCTGTGGTTGTTTCTGAGGGCAAACTTAACATATTTACACGTTTAAGCAAAGCTTTTTTAGTGTTTTATTTTTCGCCTTTTTAATTAAGTATTTCGCCCAGAGAGTATTATTTTAAAAATGTATTGACGATTCCGATTCTTCTTTTTATATTTGTCGCAATTAATAACCAAACTGGAATCCTTATTTCCACTATTTATTAACCAATTAATACCTATGTTCAAAAAACTACAAAAAGTTTTGCTGGCGTTAACCCTGTGGGTCGGTGTCAGTGCAGTAGCCATGGGCCAGAACGCCAATGGTGTAGTAGTTGATGCGCAGGGCCAGCCCGTTCCGGGCGCCAGCGTGATCGTCAAGGGAACGACAACGGGAACCATGACCGACGCCAACGGTCAGTTCGCCATTGCCGCCCGTTCCGGCGCCGTCCTGGAAGTATCCTGCATCGGATACGCTACTGAGGAAGTAGCGGCAGCTACCGGCCTTCGCATCGTCCTCAAGGAAGACAATGAATTCCTGGAGGAATCCGTTGTCACCGCCCTGGGTATCAGGCGTGAGCGTAAAGCTCTGGGCTATTCTGTTTCCGAAGTTAACTCCGACGAACTTCTGAAGAACAAAAACACGAACGTCATCAACTCGCTGGCCGGCAAGGTCCCCGGTGTGAACGTAACCCAGTCCTCCGGTGCTGCCGGTGCAGGTGCGTCCATCATCATCCGCGGTGCCAACTCCACGTACGAAGGCCGCGACAACTCCCCTCTGTTCGTTGTGGATGGTATCATCTACGATAACTCTACGAGCGTTCTGGGGAATAGCGGCACCGACGGCATGACGCGCAGCAACACCACCTACTCCAACCGCGTAATGGATATCAACCCCGAAGATATCGAGACGATGTCCGTGCTGAAGGGCGCTGCCGCTGCCGCTCTATATGGCTCAAAGGCCGCCGACGGTGCCATCATCATCACCACCAAGAAAGGTTCCGAGGGCGTTGTTAAGGTTGACTTCTCCAGCAAGACCAGCGTCTCCTGGGGAAATAAACTTCCCGTAGCCCAGACCACCTTCGGACGGGGTTACTACACGAATAACGGTGTCCTGGATGAACAGACCTACAGCCAGTGGGGCGAGAAAATCGCTGCCGGCACCAAGGTTTATGATAATATCGGTTCCTTCTTCAAGACCGGTGTTGTCCTGGACAACAATGTAAGCGTTTCCGGCGGTTCCAAGAACGGTTCCTTCTACCTCTCCCTGTCCAACTTTAAGCAGAATGGTATCGTCCCCAATACCGGATACAACAAAACGACCGTCCGTTTCAACGGCGAACAGAAATACGGTAAACTCACCGTCGGCGCCAATGTAGCGTACTCTATCGCCCGCACCGACAAGACCCTTACCTCCGGCGGTCTCTATGACGGCGGCGGTACCGGCTCCATGAACGCCCTGTATACCTGGCCCGTAACGGAAGACATCACCCATTATCTGAATGCCGATGGCTCCAAGTACCGTCTTTTCGACGGCATCTGGGAACTGGCCGACGATAAGGAGAATCCTTACTGGATCATCAATAAGGATCAGCTTTACGATCAGACCCACCGCTTCACCGGCGCACTTAACGCCCGCTTCGACGTTACCGACTGGTGGGATATCTCGGCCCGCGTAGGCTACGACACTTTCACCACCGATTCCTACACCTACATTGAACCGGGTTCTGTAGTCAAGGACATCTACCAGAATGGTCGTCTGAACAAGAGCGATTACAACTACCAGTACATCTCCACAAATATCATGAGCAACATGCACAAGACTTTTGGAGATTTCAACGTCAACCTCTTGCTGGGTACCACTTCTGAGGCTACCGAACGTCACAACCAGACGCACTGGGGTTACAATTTCATCACTGCCGGCACTGCCAGTTTCACCAACATCGCCAAGACCAACCAGTTCTTCAAGGATGCTACCGTCCGCAAACGCCTGGTCGGTGTTTATGGTGAACTCGGTGCTTCCTGGAAGAATATCTTATTCCTCACCGTTACCGGCCGTAACGACTGGTCTTCCACCCTGCCCGTCAACAACCGCTCATACTTCTATCCTTCCGTGTCCGGTTCCTTCGTGTTCACGGAACTCATGAAGAAGAACGACATCCTTTCTTTCGGTAAGGTACGCGCTTCCATGGCACGTGTAGGTAAAGATGCCGAGGCTTATGTGACCTCCACCACCCTGCTTGCCCCCTATACTTACGGCAACTACACCCTGGTCGGTAACTACTACGAAGCCGGCAACCCTTACCTGGTTCCCGAAATCCAGACGGCATGGGAACTGGGCGCTGAGTTGCATTTCTTCAACGGCCGCGTTAACCTGGACTGGACTTACTACCATAGTGAAACGGCCAACCAGATTGCCCGTCCCCGTCTGTCCCAGGCCAGTGGCTATTCCATGACCACCATCAACTCCGGCTCCGTTATCAACAAGGGTCAGGAATTCGCACTCACGGTTCTTCCTATTTCCACCAAGGATATCGATTGGACCGTTACCCTGAACGCTTCCTACAACCGCGGTACTCTTGGTCAGTTCCTCGAGGGCGTAACCAAGTTCTATCCTACCGATGCTCAGTTCGGCACCATCCAGGCCGCTTCCATTCCTAACGGCGGTATTTTCCTGGGCATGGTTGGCACGCGCTACGAATACGAAAAGGATGCCGATGGCAATGAAATCATGGGCGGCCGCTATGCAGTCGATCCTAACACGGGCCTCTACAAAGTTTCCAAGGAAACAGACGCATTGGTCGGTAACCGTGAGCCCAAGTTCATCGGCGGCCTTGCCAACACCTTCCGTTACAAGAACTTCACCCTGTCCTGCCTGCTGGACTTCCGCGTGGGCGGCGCCGTTTATAATGGTACGGAATACCTGATGGTAAGTTCCGGTACCAGCCCTCTTACCACGCTGAATGACCGCCAGAGTGTCACCGTCACCGGTGTTGCCTATGAAGACGGCATCTTTAACGGACAGGAAATCAATGCCGGTGAGCCCGTCAGCATCACCTACAATGCCGGTGAGACCTACAATATCAAAGGCGTTAACTATGACGGCAAGGCCATGATTCAGAATTACTGGAGTAATTACCAGAGCAACTCCAATAACTTTATCACCGACGTGAATTGGATTAAGCTCCGCTCCCTCTCCATTTCTTATGACTTCACCAACATGCTCCGCAAGCAGAATGTGATCAAGGGACTGAGCGCTTCCATCACCGGAACCAACCTCTTCACCATTACCAACTACAAGGGTATGGATCCTGAAGTAAGTACTGCAGGCGGAACCGGCGGTTCCGGTGCAGCAGGCATCGACTATGCCAGCGTTCCGGCCGTTGCCAGTGTTTCCTTCGGCGTCAACCTTAAATTCTAAAATGATATGAAAAAAATAATTAATATTGCTGTCTTGTCTGTCTTGGCTCTGGGCTTGGCGTCCTGCTCCAAATGGCTGGATGTCAACACCGATCCGGATTCCCCCAACAATGAGAGCGCATTGGTAGAGCACAGACTCCCCTGGATTCAGCACTTCTATGGGTATGCCATGGGGCCTGCCGATATGCGCACGTCCTGCGTTGCCGGTGCACTCTATAGTTCCAACAGCAACAACAACCATCTTTCCACAACCTGGAATTGCCAGCCCGGTTCTACGACGACAGCCGAGCAGATCTGGTTTGTGAACGCCGCATGTAACCTGCCCGACCTTTACAACAAGGCTGAAAAGGAAGGTGCTTACTATTATATGGGCGCCGCTGAGGTTATTCACGCCATGGGTTTCATGATGCTTCTGGATACCCAGGGTGAAATGCCCTACACCGAAGCTCTGGCCGGTATCGCATCCCCTAAGTATGATGACGGTAAGACCATCTTCAACGGGTGCATCGCAAAACTCGACCACGCCATTGAACTGTTCCAGAAAGAGCAGGAATCCACAGCCACGCCTCTCGCCGCCGGCGATATGTGGTGCGGTGGCGACCCTGCCAAGTGGATCAAACTTGCCTATGGCCTAAAAGCACGTTATCTCCTCCGCCTTTCCAAGAAAGCCGACCTGTTCGATGCCGATGCCATTTTGGATTGCATCTCCAAGGGCCCTCAGTCCAATGACGACAACATTTTCATGCTGTGCTACAACTCTGCAGCAGATGTCACTGACTACTGGATGGCCGACCCCATCATGACCAATCCCACCTGGGACTACGTCGCATATGGTTCCACCCAGCGCATCAGCAAATTCTACAAGGATATGCTGGTCAACATGCGCGGTGCCGGTGTTATCGACCCCCGTATGCCCAAGATTGTTCCGGCAACGATGGCCAACGTGAAACTGGACGACAAGGGAATTATCAAATCCTACGATTGGGTACGCTCTGAAGGTGTTGATAGCTACGGTGCAGCAACCCGTCTTCTCGCCGGAGGTTCCACCTCTATCCAAACCCCAGTTTATGCCGCTTCCGACGTAAACATCAAATACGGCATCAGCGATGCTACTGAGAGAGCCGCGTTCATCGCCGGTTTGGGTGGAAAGCCTTACACTGTTGACGGCGAGAACGTCACCGTCACCTACAAGAAAGGCTCCATTTACTGCAGCAGCACCAACTACAAGTTTGCAGGAGACACGGTTTATGTGAACATCCGCAGCAATTCCCAGAAGTCCATGGCCGGTTCCGGTCAGCCCGAAACGGACGTGAACTGGTATACCGGTGCTGCTCAGTTCAATGCCGGCGTCGTGTCTTCCACTGGCTCCTTCCAGGTACATCCGAACTCCGACTACGACATCCTCACCTACTATGAGATGTGCTTCATCAAGGCCGAGGTCCTGTTCCGCAAGGGTGACGCTGCCGGTGCTCTTACAGCCTACAAGGCTGGCATCAAAGCCCATATGGATCGCATGCAGAAAGAGCTCAAGGAGTGGGATGCAGCCGGTTTCTCCAAGACCAATCCGGACATGACTCCCATGAACGAGGCCGATATTACTGCTTACCTGGCCAGCGCCGCTGTGGCTCAGACCGCCGGCTCGCTCACCATGAAGGACATCATGCTGCAGAAGTATATTGCCATGGGCTTTAACATTGAAAACTGGAACGACATGCGTCGCTTCAACTTCAGCGCCGGCAATATCGGTGACTATGGTGTCATCTACGAAGGCTACGACCGCAGCCCGCTCTTTACCGGTCAGGCCAAACTCGTCGGCACCAGCAAGACCGACCCTCAGTACTGGGTACGCCGCTGGAGACTCCCTGCCACAACGGAACTGAACTACAATGCCACGAATGCCAAGGCAGCTAACAAGCACGCCACGGAAGATGACATCTGGAGTATTCCCGTATGGTGGGATTGCGCTACCGATGACGAGTATTACGGATACATCAAATAATAGTTCCGTAACTCCATACACAATTCAGGCGACCCCTTCGGGCCGCCTGAATTTTTTCATCAAGACATCAAGAATGGGAGCCAGGTCTATTTTCAATCCCGATATCTTTGTTAGTTTATTCGGAAATCATATAATAACTGCCTATTTTCGGAGTATCCTATATTATCAGTGAACCCTGAATAGTATCCATTACTCGAACCATCCCAACCCAAGTTCATGTGATAGGTATAATATGCACCATTATAAGCGAACTCTCTCGTAACCATGCCATCATCAGGCTTGTCATATCCTGCGGTCGCCGCTTCTTTTGCCTCGGCATGCGTCTTACCCTCTCCTTCTCCCAGACTGGGAGAATAACCAAGCCACCACTCATATACGTTGCGAACCGTATAATTATGCTTTCTATAGCCATCAATTACCCATGCATGCCCTCCGCCTTGCTGTTTTAAGCCACGGGCATATAGCGGTCGCTGATGGTCATTGTTATTTATGACATGATAGTCATTAAAAACACCTAATGTCGCAGTCAGACCATAAAATGGAAGAGCCTCATAGGCGTCACCAATAGTCGACCCGCTTCCGGTCCCATCGGCCCGGACCCCACCTAACACCTTATCGACCAGCACCTTAACTTTTTCTCTTTAGGCTGGGCAGCCTAAAGAGAAAACGAGATAACGCTGACAATCAGCAACTTACAAAGATTCGCGCGCGCAACGCGAGGAAACCCGACAAAACTTTGTACCTTTGTACCCACAAAATCCAACATATGCATCCTCTTAAATTCAAACCCATCCTAAAGACCCTTGTATGGGGCACGGAGAGCTGGGAGCTTTCCGGCGTAATGAACAACGAAAGCGTCGTGACCGAAGGTCCCCTCGCGGGAAAGACCATCGCGGAACTCACCAAGGAATATAAAGGACAGCTCATCGGCAAGCACGTGTATGAGAACACCGGAGACGAGTTCCCCATGCTGGTCAAATACATCGACGCCAAGCAGGACCTCTCCATCCAGGTGCACCCCAACGACGAACTGGCCGCCAAACGGCATAACGGCAGCAAAGGCAAGACCGAAATGTGGTACGTAGTGGACGCCACCCCCGATGCACACCTTCTCGTAGGCCTCAAGGAGCAGCTCACTCCCGACGAGTACGCTGCAAAGGTGGCCGATGGTACCATCACTGACGCCCTCTGCCGCTACAACGTGAAGCCCGGAGACGTGTTCTTCCTGCCTGCCGGCCGCATCCACGCCATCTGCGGCGGCTGCTACATCGCCGAGATCCAGCAGACCTCCGACATCACCTACCGCATCTTCGACTACAACCGCCCCGGCCTCGATGGCAAACCCCGCCAGCTCCACACCGAGTGGGCCAAGGACGCCATCGACTACACCGTATACAAGAACTACCGCACAGACTACAACCTGGTCCAGGACGAAGAAATGGAAGTGGTGAGCTGCCCCTACTTCACCACCAGCATCTACGACCTCACCCTCCCCTACGCCAAAGACCTCAGCGGCATTGACTCCTTCATGGTGGTCATGTGCCTGAAGGGCAGCGGCACCCTGGAAGTGGACGGCGAGGAAATGAGCATCGGCCAGGGTGAGACAGTGCTCATCCCGGCCGATGCCGATGACATTTGCTTTATTCCCGAAGAAGGAATGAAGGTCTTGACTTCTTACATCCGCTAGTTCAGTCCGCGGGCACGCATGAGGGCAGAGGGGTCGGGATCGGCTCCTCTGAACTGTTTGTAGAGGACCATGGGCTCCTCGCTGCCGCCCTTCTCGAGGAAGGTCTTGCGGAAGGACTGTGCCGTCTCCTTGTTGAAGATGCCGTCTTCCTTGAACTTCTCCCAGGCGTCAACGGCCAGGACCTCGCTCCAGAGGTAGCTGTAGTAACCGGCGCTGTAGCCGCTGGCGATGATGTGGTTGAAGTAGGAAGTGCGGTAACGGGGAATGATTTCATCAATCAGGCCCATTTCCTTGCACACTTTGTCCTCGAAGGCACGGATGTCCTCGGGGCCCTTGAAGGTAGCCAGCTGGTCCACGGAGAGCTCGTGCCACTTCATGTCCAGGATAGAGGCGGCGCAGGTTTCGCCGGCGGCAAAGCCCTGGTTGAACTGCAGGGACTTGCGGATTTTCCCCACCAGGGAAGCCGGAATGGGCTCGCCGGTGTAGCAATTGTTGGCATACTGGGAGAGGATTTCCGGCACAAAGGCGAAGTTCTCGTTGAACTGGGAGAACATCTCCACAAAGTCGCGGGCCACGTTGGTACCGCTCACGCTGGCGTAGTTGCACTGGGTAAGGAAACCGTGCAGGGCATGGCCGAACTCGTGGAAGGCGGTGGTCACGTTGTCAATGGTAAGAAGACTGGGTGCAGCAGCGGTAGGATCCTCATTGGGAGCCGGGAAGTTGCACACGTTCACGATGACGGGGCGAACGCCGGTAGACTGCTCGCGGAAGTTGTTCATCCAGGCACCGCCCCGCTTGGTGGGACGCACATAGTAGTCGCGGTAGAAAATGCCGATGAGGCTGCCGTCGGGCTCGGAGAGCTTGTAGGCACGCACCTCGGGGTTGTACACCTCCACCTCGGGAGCTTCCTCAATGCAGATGCCATAGATCTTCTCGGCGGCGGTGAACACGCCCTTGAGGACGCTGTCGGCCTGGAAATAAGGCTTGGTGAGGTTCTCATCCAGGGCATACTTCTGCGCGCGGAGTTTCTCGGCATAGTACATCCAGTCCCAGGCCTCGATCTTGTGGCCGGCAATCTTCTGCATTTCCTTCATCTGGGCCTTCGCGCTGCGCATGCAGGCGTCCATGATGGGCTGCAGGAAGTTATCTACGGTAGCGGGGTCTCCGGCCATCTTGTCGGAGAGCTGGAAAGCGGCAAAGTTGGGATAACCGAGGAGGCGGGCCATCTCGGCGCGAAGCTTCAGGACCTCCAGCACAATGGCGTTGGTGTCGTTCTCATTGCCGTTGTTGCCACGGGAAGAGTACGCCTTGAACACCTGCTCTCTCTTAGCGCGGTCGTCGCAGGAAGCCATGAAGTCGTAGTAGTCGCTCACAAGGATGCCGGTAGCCTCCTTGAAGGCGTTGTTCTCGGCCAGGAGCTTCTGGCCAAACTGCTGGGTAAGGGCGGCCAGGCGGTTGGAGATTTCGCCAAAGCGCTTCTTGCCGGCCTCGTCCAGGCCCACGCCGTTACGCTCGAAGCTCTGGTAGAGTTTCTTCGTGGCCATCTGCTGCTCGCGGGTGAGGCCGTCCATATTCTCGTACACAGCCTTGACACGGGCGAACAGGGCCTCGTTCATGAGGATTTCGTTGGATGCGTCGGTCAGGAGCGGGGTAATCTCCTCCTCAATAGCCTGCATCTCGGGAGTGGAGTCACTCTCGGAGAGGTTGAAGAAGACGCCCTGCACCTTGTCCAGGATGGGGCTGGCTTTTTCCATGGCCAGGACCGTGTTCTCAAAGGTAGGTTCCTCGGTGCAGGAGAGGATAGCCTCAACGTTTTTCTTCTGTTCCTCAATACCCGCCTTAAAGGCAGGCACATACTGGTCCAGAGTAATCTGAGAGAACGGAGCGGTGCCGTAAGGGGTGTCCCACTCCTGAAGGAAGATGTTTTTGGGGGTGTTGTTGCAAGCGCTTACTGTCATAAGCAAAGCCAGGCACAGGGGCCTGGCGATTTTTTTGGTTCGTTTCATTTATTGTAGGATAACTGAGATTTCGGGATCTTCCACCAGGGAAATCTGGGCCGCGCCGTCATACAGGGTAATGATACCCGTGATGGTTACCGGCTTCTTCTCCAGGATGCCGGAAGAAAGCTTGGTGTCGGCAAACTTGGCATAACCGCTGGTTCTCACCTGCACATCCGTCCCGCCCAGCTTGAAGTAGTGCGAGATGTAGTTGGCAGCGGCATACTTAACCATGATTTCCTTATAGGTAAGGAAGGCGTCGGCTCCGAACTTGTCGGCGTCCTCGCCCAGGTACTTGCTCGGGGTACCCAGGATGGAGCCGTAACGGGTGGCGCCGGAGCCAACCTCGGCCTTATCCCAAACGCCGCTTTGCAGATAGCCGATGTAACCGGCCTTGGTGCAGGCCCAGGTGTCAACGCCCCAGGTTCCGTTGTCGGAGAGGAACACGCGGTTCTCGGGGTTGCCGCTCTTGTGGGCCATGTTGGAGTTGGGATAGAACAGGGCAAAAATCTGGTCTCCGTACACACAGCCCTTGAGGGTAACTACCTTGCCCCAGATCTTGTCGGAGGCACCGGCGCTCACGGCAGCCTTGAGGGCATCCTCGGTGAGGGCTACAGGAGCGAAGGGCTCGTCCTGGAAGCCGCGGAACACGTGTGCGTCAATGATGGCCTGCAGGTTGATGTAGGAGGTCTCGTACTCGTTGGTAGCGGTCTGGTCGGCACCCATTCCCAGCTGGAGCATGCCGTTGTAGGCGCCCAGGGTGAGGTTCTGGCACTTCACATAGACCCAGGAGCCCACGGGATACTCGTTGTAGAGCGAGCTCTTTCCCAGCTTGAGGGTGATGGCAGAACCGTCGGCGGCACTCTTGCCGTCCTGGATGTACATTTCGTTGTAGATGTTTCCGCTCTTGTCGGAGGAAATGACCTTGCCCTTGATCCAGATGTTCTGGTCAATGGTGACGGGACCTGTCTTGTACAGGGCCTTGAGGTCTTCGATGGACGTGATCTCCTCCAGGCCCTCGGCCTCGCGGAGCTGGGCCTCGGTATAGGGCAGCTTGTAGGCGGCGTCGGGCTGGTTGATGGTGAACACGGGGTCCCATTCTTCCTTCAGACTCTTGCAGGAAGCGACGGCCGCAAGGGCGGCGATAGCAAATAAATACTTTTTCATAGTGCTCTTAGAATCTGAAGTAAATGTTAAGCATGTAGTTGGTACCGGCCATATAGAAGTACTTGGAGTCAAAACGGTAGTAACGGCTCTTGGAGGCGGTGTTGTCCACCATGCGGGTCTGCTCGTAACCACCGGTCTTCACGCCCTTGTCGTTGAGGATGTTCTTCACGTTGAGGGAGAAGCCAATCTGGTATTTTCTCTGGATGTACCAGCTCTTTCCAACGGAGAGGTTCACCAGCCAGGCGGGTTTGAACTTCTCCTGGGTGGTCATGTAGGTCACCTCTTCGTCGGTGATGGTGTTGTCCAGGCCGGCCACGGCGTAGTCGGTGCGATACAGCGGATTCATGTCCAGGTAGGCGCGGTCAAAGTACTCCACGTCGGCGTCGATGAACCAGTAATTGTAGTTGTAGGAGAGGCCCAGGCTGGCGGCAGTCTGCGGCGTGGAAGGCACATAGTGCTTCTGCGTCACGGTGCCGTCGGCAAGCTGCGTCTTGGTCCAGTAGGGCACCCACACGTTTTCCATCACGGTCTCGGCGCTGTTGTCCACGGTCTGGGTCATCTTGGGAGTAGAGGTGTACACATACTCACCCAGCGACAGGACACCCTGCAGGGACAGGTTGGGAACCACGTAGGTAGGAACCTTGAAGCCCAGCTCCACGCCCATGTGGCGCTCGTTGATGCCGCTGATGGCAAAGTTGGAGTAGGCATTCTGGAGGTCGTCAAAGGCGCTCATCACCTTGCTCTGGTCCCACATCTTGGTCCAGTAGGCGGTAGCGCGCACGTTGATGCCGTTGCCTCTGAACTGCCAGTTGATGTCGGAGGAGAACGTCTTGGCGGTGGTGAGATCCTGCACCATGGAGTTGCGGGTGCGAGGGCTCAGGAACACGTTGCCGAATTTGGGGGCATCGTTGAAATAACCCACGTTGGCATACAGGCGCATGTTGCCGCCAATCACGTAGTTGAGGTTGAGCTTGCCGGCATAGGTAAAGAAGCGTGCCACATTGGACTTGCCGAAGGAGGTGGTAACGCTGCCGTCGGGCTCATAACTGGGCTCGATGGTCTCGCCGGTGAGCGGGTCGGTCATCTTGTTGCCGCTGGGAGCCAGGCCCGGGAACAGGCCCTTGCGCACCAGACCGTCACGCCAGAAGCTTTCGTAGCCGATGCGCCCACCCACCGTGGCGCTGAAGGGACCGGCCACGAACTTGCCGCTGAGCCAGGCCTCGGCGTTGCGCACCTGGGCATAGTAGTCGTAACCATACTTATCCCCCACATGCAGCGTCTGGGCGGCGCCGTTGATGAGGTAGTAATTAAGGTCATTCTGGGTTTTGTACGGCGAGGTGGCAAAGTCGCGCTCGGCGAAGTTGTCCACGTTCACGAAGTACTGGCCGCCCAGGAGATCGGCAATCACCTTATAGTACTCGGTGCGGTTGATGCGGCCGTTCACGCCGCCCGTGAGGGTGACCCAACTGGCAGGACGGGCCTTGAAGGTGAAGGCCAGGTTGAGGTCCCGCTGGTCTACTCGGCGCTCCTCCTGCACATACTTGGCGCGTCCGTCTTCCTGCGCGCGGTTCACGTTGTACAGGCGGTCCCAGTCCAGATGCGTCTGGTTGGAGTAGATATCCGAGTAACGCCACACGTTGAGGGCGCTCATGTACTTGTCGGGGTTGTTGCGGTTGAGGTCCTCTACATACTCACCGTCAATGGTGCCGTAGTAGTAGCTGGGCAGGTTGCGGTAGTAGTCCGGACGGGGGTCCTGGGCGTCGTACCAGTCCACGGCGGTGTAGCCGTTCTTACCAAAGCGGTAGAGCAGCGTAGCGGTTCCCTCGAACTTGTCGGAGGGCTTGAACTCCCACTGGAAGAGGGCGATGGGCTCGTGCGTCTTGCGCACGCGGGCGTTGCGCACATGTCCATTCTGATAACCCCAGTTGCTGTTGTACATGTTGTCTCCCATGAGGTCGTAGACCTCCTGCGTGGAAGAGTTCTGGGCGCCGCGCTGGCCGGGCGTTCCAAAGAAGGCAAAGCGGATGGTGTTGACATTGTCCAGCACTTTGTCGGCGGCCAGGTAATAGGCGAAGGAGCGGTAGTACACGCCGTTCACCCAGTCGTTGCCGCCCAGGCGGGCGCTCACGTTGGCGGCGAAGGCCCAGCCGTTGTCCTGTACGCCGGTAGCGTAGGAAGCCATCAGGCGCAGACGGTACAGGGTGCTGTTGGTGAGCACGCTGGCCCGGAGGCCCTTGCGCATCTCGCTGGCCGTACCGAAGATGTTGGTGAGGCCGTTATAGCCGCCAAAGCCATAGTCGCTGATCTCGGAGCCGTCCACGCTCTCCTTGGCGCGGGTAGCCTCATTGAGGCCGCTCCACAGGGAGAAGGGGCTGTAACCGGTAATGGCGTCGTTGAGCTTTACACCGGCCAGGAGCACGTCCTGGCTCTCGGAGCTGTAACCGCGGGCGCGGAAACGCACGGCCGAGAAGTTGAAGCCGGCGATGCTGTTGAACACATCGTTGCTGCCGAACAGGATGGTGGGATTGTCGCTGTAACCGCTGTCATCCAGGTCGAAGGCCGCGAAGGAGTCGTCGTCCACCTCGGACACCTGCGAAACCGCCGTGACGGAGAGGTTGAACATGTTCTTCACATAGCCGTCGTTCACGGTCACCTGCACCTGGCTGTCCAGGAAATCGGGAGCCTGGATGAGGAGGGTGTACATGCCGTCCGGCAGGCCCGGGATGAGGAAGGTACCGTCCTGGGCCGATGTGGCCGTAGCTACCTCGGCGGCACCGTTCATGAGCACCAGGCGGGCTTTCTCCACAGGCACGCGGCCGTTGCGGTTAACCACCGTACCCTTCACGCCACCGGTGGGCTCCTGCGCAAGCAGGGCCACGGAGCCAAGAAGGGCGGCAAATGCCAGAATAATACGTTTAGTCATATACTGTAGTTTTTATTTCTTTATGACAATATAGGTGGGATAGTGGTCGGAGAAGCCGCCCACGAAGGCACCGTTGGAGAAGGTGCGGAACGGGGTTCCCTTGTACTGTCCCGTCTGATTGGTCATGTACGGCTTGTGGAACACGCGGCCGTAGTACTTACCCTTCACGATGGGCTGGATCTGGAACGTGCCCTTTGCGGCATTGGCCAGGGCATTGTTCACCATCACGATATCGAAGATGTTGCCCTCTCCCCTGTAGTACAGAGAGCTGTAGCCCGCCTTGAGCATGCTCAGGAACGGGTCGAAGAAATCCTCGTCGGTGGTTTCGCCGATGGTCTCCTTGCCGCGGAGGAACTCCGTCATGGAGACGTCGGTGGGGTTGTCGTTCATATCGCCCATCACCACGATCTTGATGCCGGGGAATTCCTTCTGGAGCTCCATGGCACGCTGGTAGATGATCTCGGCGCCGCGGGGACGCAGATCGGCCCCCTTGCCGCCCAGACGGGAAGGAAGGTGCGCCACGAAGAAGGCGAACATTTCACCGTCGATGGTGCCGCGCACCATGAGGACGTCACGCGTGCGGAAGGCATCCTTTTCTTCCTGGCTCCACGCGCTCCAGTCAATGCGGGAGGGCGCAAAGGTGAAGGGAATGCTCTCGCTGGCCTCTACCTTTAATACTTCGGGCCGATAGAGAAGCGCCACATCCACGCCGCGGCGGTCGGGGCCGTCATAGTGGACAATCTGGTAGTTGGCCCGGGCGATGGCCGGTTCTGCCACCAGGTCTTCCAGCACGTGGCGGTTCTCGATTTCGGAGACACCCAGCACGGCATGCCAGGCCTTGTTGTCCTGGGCCATGTCGGCGATAACCTTGGCCATGTTCTGCTGCTTTTTGGCATACTTGGCCTCCGTCCACTCGTTGGCGCCGTCGGGCAGGTATTCGTAGTCGTTCTTGCCCTCGTCATGGTAGGTGTCGAACAGGTTCTCCAGATTGTAGAAGCCAATCACGTAGGATTTCCCGTTCTTTCCCCCTTGCGCAGCAGCATTCCATCCCCCGAGGAGAAGGAGTGCCGAAAGGGCTATGTATACGAGCTTTTTCATATTTTTCTCAGTTTCATTAATTCCAGAACTGTGCATTGGGTGCGGCGGCTTCCAGCTGGTCCGAGAGCGGCTTGTTCATCCTTTCCAGCGCCGGGAAGAAGTCGATGCCCGTCTTCTTCTCCAGCTCGTCGATGGACATGCGGTAGTTCGTGTATTTACCGCTGTATCCCTCGTGCGGGATGAGGAAGCCGGCCATCATGAAGCCTTCGGTACTGCTGGCATAGGCCGATGTCCCGCTGTAGAGCAGCGCCTTGAAGTAGTGCGTGGGGATCTTCACGGCGAAGCCGGACTTGTCTCCGCTCCAGCGCGTGGCGTTGTCCCAGATGGCGCCCGTCACCACATAGAGGGTGTCGGCCGATGACGCATACTTGCGTACGTTGTTCTCCAGGTCCACCCAGATACCCGTGTTGAAGTCATATCCCTGCGGGGTCATGTTGGTGGAATAGTAGGTGGTGGCGTTCTCGGTGGTATTACGCTGACGGTCGGCCGAAGGGAGCTGGTGCCCGCGGGTCCAGCCTCCTCCGTAAGAGCCGTTACGGATGTCGGGCTGGATACTGGCAGGCAGGAGCGGGTCATAGCCCCAGGTCTCCGTGCGGCCGGTACCGGAACCTTTGATGCTGTTGTTGAGCGGGTAGGCCACCCAGAGGGACATGTGCTCCTTGTAATCCCAGTAGCAGCTCCAGTTGCGGAGGCCGCTCTTGGACTTGCTCACGTATTTACCGCCATCGGCCTTGTGCACCAGCACTTCCCTGCCGTCCCCGGCCTTCATGGCCGGGAGCTCCAGCCAGTCGAAGGAGGCGACGTCGTAGCCGTGGTTGCCGATGACCTCGGGCGCGGGCTTTCCCGCCTGCGTGTACGTGGCACGGGCTTCGGAGCCGGCGCCGCGGAGGACCACGGTGGCTTCGCGAGGGGTATCGGCCTCATTGGCGTCGAAGTCGAAGATGACGTTGTCGTCACCCGAGCCCTGCGTGCGGGAGAGTTTGGCCCAGGCATCGGTTCCGGCGGGGAATTCTACCGCGAGGGTCCAGTCTCCGCTGGCCTTCACCGCGAAGAACACGCCGTCCGAGGTGGAGGACAGGTACTTGCTCCGCTGCTTGATAGCCACTTCGTCCCCCTTCTGGCAGCCGGTGAGGGCTGCTAGAAGGATGAGGGCGAAGGATATGCACTTGAGGAATTTCATTTACTTGGTTTTGACGTATGCCTTGAAGGTCTGGCCGGCCGTATTACCGGTGGTGTTAGTGTAGCAGCGCCAGTCGGCCTTGTTATACACACCCAGATAGCGCTCGGTTGCCACGTTCTTCAAGTAGCCGCTGGCAGCGTCAATCACAAAAACGTTGTTTTCGTTGGTTCCCACGCGGACACCATTGTTGGCGGCCGTGCAGTAGAGCTTATTGGAACCGGAAGCGGTAAAGGAATACTTGGATTCCGATACGGAAACCGTCCACTGGATATTGTCGGCAGGGTTACCATCCTCCGTGAAAGCAACGGCCGTAGGAGCGGCGCCAGTTCCCTTGTCGTTAGACAGGGCGAACTTGTCTTCTCCCTTGATGCTCACGATGACGGCGATGTCACCGTCGACAAGTTCAGACAGGTTCTTCAGCGTCCATGCGGGAGTCTGAGTCTGAGTCTGAACTTCAACGGCATCCATGGTCCAGGCCTTGATCTGGGCCTTATTGCTATACTGGCAGATGGTACCGGTGGCTGTGATGGTCTTTCCAACCTCAACGGTGGCATTGCCGGCATTGGAATACACCACGTAGGTGTCGTTGCCGTTTTTGACGTTGATATTCTTGCCACTTACGGAAACTACTTCAAGGTCTTTAACCTTTACATAGGCATTCTGATACTTGGCAAAGTCGGCGGCCAGGGCAGAGAGAGAAACAGACTCTGGCTCTACTACGGCTTCTTCTCCGGTGAAAGCAGCGTCAATAGCGGTAATTTCACTTGCCTTGTTGTAAAGAACAAGCTTTACCGTAACGTCTCCGGAGAAAGTCTGGCCCTGCTTGAGGCCGTGACCATTCTTAAAGTAAAGGACAGAACCCGTTGCATCCTTGATAATGGCATTCTTTGCGTCAGGGACGAAAGAAACAACCGCATTCTCCAGCGTACCGGTATATTCGGTAGCGGTAGAGGTAGCCAAGGCGTTGAGCTGGGCGATGGTGGTGAAAGCAGCCTTGAACATGGTCTTGCCGTTCCACTTCACCAGCTCACCCTCGGTGAGGGCCGGGAGCGTGCTGTACTCGGTGATGGTGCCCTTGAGGATAACCTCGTCCAGCCAATCCAGGGGCTCGGAGCCGTCGAAGGCAGCGCCCTTGAAGGACTTGGCCTTCACAACGGTGAGTTTGCCGTCGGTGGTGCCGTCCATGAGTTCGAAGGAAGCTACGCCGTTCTTGATGGCGATGTCCTTACCTACAACGGCCTTCACGTAATACTCCTTGCCGGTAAGGTCTGCATCCTTGGCAGCGATGAGGGCATCGGCCACGGTGAACGGGCTCTCGAGGGTGCCTTCGTTCACAGGCTTCGCGGGCGTGTCACCGCCGGGGGTGTCACCGCCGGGGGTGTCGCCACCAGAAGTCTTCTTGGCATGCACGCCGAAGAGGAAAGCACGGTAGCCGGTATTGGCATCGGCTATGGTTTCCACTTTCACGGTGGTCTCCACGGCCAAAGCGCTGCCCAGCGATACGATGTAATGGTCGGAATCTGCAACCGTCATGGAATAAGGAGAGGTATTTGCCGCGCCATCGTTAGCGGCCACATTCACCTTCTTGACAGTCTCGCCAATGGTGAACTGGAGCGTAGCATCTTTCCCCTTCCAGCCAACGGCAAAGAATTCAATCTCTACGGTACCAGCAGGAAGAACAATGGAGCCATTACCATAGGCAGAACCCTTACCGTACTTGATATGCTTGACATTTTCGTAAGTGGTTCCGTTATAAGTAACGGTGAGCTTACCATCATCGTAAGCGTTGGTGCCGGCAATCATGGTAACATTGGTTTCCATGATGCCCACTTCGTCTCCGCCAGGACCGGGAGTGGGAGGAACCTCGCCGCCGGCATTCACGCTGTACAGATAGGCAGCGCCCTTTCCGGCGGTCTCTGCCGTGGTGTTGTACTTGGCAAGAGGTCCGTAGATGACAACCTCGTCGCCAACCTTCACGTCGGTATCCTTCGCAGGATCGAAGGTGGCGTCGTTCAGGTAGTCAATCTGGTATGCTTCGAACTCCTTTTCCTTGTTCTCGGTGCCGTCGTCGGTGATGAAGAAGGAAGCCTGATGGTAGCTGTTGTTGGTGAAGTTCTGGTCTGCGTTGTCTTTCTGATAGAAACGCTGGATCTTACCCTTCACATAGTACTTGGTGTCACCGGTATTGTTGTTGCCTTCGATGTTTGCCATGATCCAGGCATTGGCCTCGGAGGCGGTGAAAGCGGTCTCGAGGGTGAGGCCGTCATGCTCGATGGGAGTGGGAGGGACCACGGTGCCGCCGTCCGTGACACCGTTGAGGCTGTAGATATAGCTGGCGCCCTTGCCAACCGTCTCGGGCGTGTTGCCCTTGTAGTTCATAATAGGACCATACACGATAACAACGTCGTTCTCCTTGACATCGGTATCGCCGGTCTTCCACTGACGGTTGCCCAGGTAGTAAGTCTGGTACACCTCGAAGGAGCCGGTGCCGTCGGTCTCGTCCACGATGGTGAAGGAGGCATTGCCATAGGTGCCGCTGGCCTCGAAGGTAGTGGAAACCTTGGAAATCTTACCCTTGATGTAAACGGGCTCGGTCTTGTCGTAATTGTCCTTGTCGGTCCAGGTGAGGTTAGCAACGGCAGCTGCAGCTCCGGCCGGATTGTAAGGATCTTCCAGCGTACCGGTGCCCTTGGCAGTACCGTCTCCGGTATTGCCGGAGTCTACGCCGCCACGGTTCACGCCATTGAGGCTGTAGACGAAGGATGCGCCCTTGCCCACGGTCTCGGGGGTGTTACCTTTATAATTATAGATTGTACCGTAGATGATGACTTCGTCCTTTTCCTTGATGTCGGGGTTGTTGTCCGCCTTGGTCCACTTCACGTTGCCCAGATAGTAGGTCTGGTACACCTTGAAGACGTCGGAGGAGCCTTCTTCGTCAACAATGTTGAAGGTAGCGTTCCCGTAGGTGGCGCTGGCCTCGTAGGTGGTCTCCACCGTGGAGACGATACCCTTCACGAAGACCTTCTTGGGGCTCTCGACATCGGCCCCCAGTCCCTTCACATACTCGATGGCGCCGGCCACGGTGAACGGATTGTCCAGGGAACCGTCTCCGTTGTCTACCACACCCTCCGGGCCCACCTGGCTGATGGTGAGGGCCTGACGGGCAAAGCCGATGGAGAAGATGATGGTAGCGCTGCGGTTGTGGCCCTTGTTCTCGGTGACCGAGATGGAGAGCTTCTGACCGTCGGGATTGGCGGCGCCGGACTCCTTGGAGAGGGCGACCCAGTCCGGCAGGCTGGTTACGGCCCAGTCGCGGGTGGCGACAAGGCTGATATCCTGGGAGGAGACCTCGGCCTCAAAGCTTACGTCCGTGGGGTTCACGGTGAGCTTGGCGGGACCCAGGTCCACTTCTTTCTTGTCACAGGCCATGAGCATGGTTGCTCCGGCCAGGACTGCCAAAAAGAGTTTTCTAAGTTTCATATTCAGTTGTTATTATGTTTTTAACTATTCAGTCTTGCCGTTGAGCTGGATGAGCACGCTGCCCTTGTTCACCTCGGGGGTGTTGCCCTTGTAGTTGGCGAGGGTACCCCTCAAGATGACTTCGTCACCTACCTTGAGGTCTTCTTCCGACGAGAATTTCTCTCCGCCGAAGCTCTTGCCGGCATATACCTGCATGTACTTGGCGTCGTCCAGGACGTGGGCGCCGTCGTCGGTGATGTAGTAGGTGAAGTCTCCGTAGGAAGCGGAGAAGGACTTGACCTTGCTCACGATACCTTTAATATATACTTCGCCGGAGTTGACGCCGTCGGCGAGGGCCGATGCCTCCGCAACAGCCTTGCCCACGTTGTACGGGGATTCGGCAGAACCGTCTCCGTAAGGGGCGCCCAGGCCGTTCACGCCCAGGATCTGGGCCTCGTTCTGCTTGGTCTCCACCGTTTCCTTGTACTGGGTGATGGGGCCGAAGACGGTGACGACGTCTCCCTCCTTGGGCTCTACCACGCCGCTGTAGGCCACCATGCCGTAGTCCTTGGCACGGTACACCTCGAAGGCGTCGTTGTCGTTATCCGGAGCGGTGCCGTCGTCGGAAATCCAGAAGGTGGCGTTGCCGTAGCCGGTACCATCGGCCAGCTTGGGACTGAGGTCCACGATCTTGTACACGATGCCGCGTACGTAGACGCTGCCGGCCGGCGTACTGCCGCCCTTGACGTCCTTCACGGCGTCGGTGGGTTTGTAAGGCGTTTCACGGGAACCCTTCACCTCGGTGGGATCGTTGGCACCGGGCTGGGTGAAGCGCACGGAAGCGCTGGCGGCATTGGTGAGGATGGAGATGATGGCATCCCGCTTGAGGTCCTTGTTGGCCTTGTAGGTGATGGTCACGTCAATGGGGCGCAGGGAACCCTGGCCTTCCTTGGGCGAAACCTTGATGTCTCCGATGGAGGCGTCGGCCGTGGCGGCACTTACCTCGATGTGCCAGGGCAGGTTGGCCGTAAAGGTGAAAACGGCCTCACCGGCATCGGAGCCTTCCAGGACGATGGAAGCCGTGCTGGTAGTAATCTTCGGGGCCTCAACGTAGAAAGTTTCATCGTTGCAGGCCGCTGCCATGAGGACGAATGCGATACCGCAGAGAATATTCTTGATTTTCATAAGGCGTGAGGGATTAGAAGATGTAACGGGCACTCACGATCATGGACCAGGTGCTGGCCGATCCCGCGGTACGGGAGTAGGTCTCCTTGAGGACCTCGGTTCCGTTACGCTGGAACTCGAAGACGGGCTTGGCGCCTTCCAGATACACTTTGTCGGGGTTGGTGAGGTTGAGCGGCTTGGTGTTGCCGTAACCGTCTCCCAGATTGAGGCCGTACACGTTGCCCCACCAGGGATTGAGCATGTTGGCGAAGTTCTCGATGTCTACGCCCAGCTGGATGGTGTGCTTGTGGTGCCTGGAGCCCGTGTAGAAATAGAAGTTCTGGGCAATCTTGAGGTCGAACTTATGCACCCAGGGAGCGACGCTCGCGTTGCGCTCGGCCACTTCGCCGGTGTGCTTCCGGAGGTAGGGATCCTGCTGGATGTAGTTCCAGAAGTCAATCTTCTGCTCTTCGGCCGTATAGGTGTGGGACACTTTGTCGGCGTCGGTGTAGCTGGTGGGATTGAACTGCCAGCCATTGGCCCCGAAGAGGTCATTGTAGGTAGGGATGTCAATGAGGCTGTACTGGTAACCGCCGTCATTGTAGATGTTGTTCACGTAGTTGACGCTGCCGCGGCTGCGGGGACCGCCGTAGTACTGCAGGGCGATGGTGGTGCCGAAGTACTTGTAGTAGTCCTTGGTCCAGGTGATGTTGGCCATGACGCGGTGCGGCATCACGTAGTTGGGGATGCCCAGTTCCATGTTGTTGGTACCGCGCTTGGTGATGAGGTCTTTCCAGGCCGACGACACCTGGTCTCCCACGCCGTCGTTGATGGAACGGGCGTCGGTGTAGGTGTAGCTGATGTTGCCGGTGATGCCCTTCCAGAGCTTCTTGGAGAGGCTGGCGGTGATGGAGTAGTAGTAACCCCACAGGGCCTTGTTGTTCACGTTGTTCAGGAGGAACACGTCCTTCATGTTGTTATTGTAGTAGCCGTTGCTGTAGTAAGGACGGGCGCTGATGTCCGGGACCTGCTCCAGCGAAGCGGGGCTCTTGAGGCCGATGTTGGTGATGGTGACGGGGAACATCTCCTTGCTGTACACGCCTTCCACGGAGAACGTCCAATCGGCGGGAAGCTCTACGTCCACGGCCAGGGAGGACTTCCAGGTGCGGGGGTTCTTGATGGCGGGGTCGATGAGCGTGAGCTGCGTGAGGGTGTCGGGAATCTTGGGCGTGTAGTTGCCGCCGTAGATGGACTGGATAATGGCGTTACGGTCTGTGCCGATGGCCGGGATGGGCGTGTTGCCGCCGGCCTTGAGGGCGATAGGGGTTTGGACCACGCCGGAGTTGCCGGCCTGGGCCACAATCCACACGAACGGGATACGGCCCACAAACAGGCCGGTACCGCCGCGCAGGACCAGTTTTCGGTTCCCCAGCACATCCCAGTTGAAGCCTACGCGGGGAGAAACCGTGACGCGGGCCTTGGGAAGCTCGGAGGAGTCATACTTTCCTTCCGGATTGGTGAACGTGGGGGCGAAGGTGGCCCCTGCTACGTTGGGATTGTAGTTGTAGGCGATGGAAGGATAGAAGGGGTATTCCAGACGCACGCCCGCGGTAACGCGGAAGTTGTTGGAGAAGTTGATCTGGTCCTGGAGGTAGGCCGATACCTGCTCGTACTGGAACGTAGGATATTCCTGGGAGAGGGCTACGTTGTTGCCGTGGGTGACGGCAAACTGGGACGGATTGTCGAATACGGTCTTGTCCAGGATGGCCGAGTAGAGGGCCTGCTCGGTGGGGAATTCGAATACGTAGGCGGCACCACCCTGGGTCTGGTAACCGTTGGTGGTGTGGTTATACTCGAACTGGGCGCCCAGGAGGAGGTTGTGGATGCCGGCGCTGAGGGTGAGTTCGTCGGTGGCCAGCACCGTGTGCACGTCCCTGAGGTTACCGTAGGAGAAGGTCTCGGAGCCAAAGACGGTGTAGATGGCGCGGTTGCCGCCCTCGCCCACTACCATGTCCACGCCCGGGAAGTAACCGCCTTCCTGGGTGCGGGGGTCGTACTGATGGGAATAGGTGGCGCGGAGGGTATTGTTGAGCTTGCCGTCCAGGAAGCGGGAGTTGAGTTCCGCTGCAACCGAGTAGAAGTTCTGTTCCTGATAGTAGCGGGCGTTCTTGTAGTAGCTGGACCACATGGAGGTGCGGCCGCCCTTGGGGGCATAGCTGGTATCGAGGAAGCCCGTGAGGGAACCGGAAGGGGTACCGGCATACTTGGACTGCGTCATGCTGTAGCGCAGGTTCAGCTTATGGTTGCGGCCGATATTCCAGTCCAGGCGGGCCAGGAGCTTGAGGGACGGGGACTGGATGGAGTAGCCGTTGTAGACGTCGGTGTCGTAGCCGTAGGTGTCCAGGAGGTATTTGCTCAGGGCATCGAGGACCACGCCGCTGGGACGGGCCACGCCGTCCTTGCCATCGGTGAACACTTCCTTGTCGCCGTCTCGCACCAGTTTGCCGGTTCCGTCGTCGATGTAGTTGGAGTAGCGGCGGGAGGGGCCGGGCGTCACGCTGTTATCGGCCTCCACGTTGAGGAAGAAGAAGAGTTTGTCCTTTACGATGGGGCCGCCCACGGAGGCGCCGTACATGAAGTAGCGGCTGGGGTCTGTGGTGAGGGGCTTGTAGTCGGCCACTTCGGTGCCCCGCATGTTCTGGTTGCGGAAGTAGACGTAGGCCGTTCCGGTAACCTGGTTGGTACCGCTCTTGGTGGTGGCGGCGATGCCACCGCCGGTGAAGCCGCTCTGGCGCACGTCATACGGGGTGACGGAGATGGCCATCTGCTCCAGGGCATCCAGGGAGATGGGGCTGCCGCCGGCCGGCAGGTTGGAACCAATGCCGAAGGCGTTGTTGAAGGCGGCGCCGTCCACGGTCACATAGGACTGGCGGTAGTTACCGCCGCCGATGGATACCTTGGAACCGTCCACATAGGCCTGGGGCGTCTGCTTGAGGAGGTCGTTCATGCTGCGGCTCACGGTGGGCAGGGCCTGGATTTCCTTGGCGCTCATGGAGGTGATGGCTCCGGCGCGGTCGCTTCTCATGTTGGAGGTGCGGCCCTCGGCCTTTACCACCACGCCTTCCAGCGTGAGGGATTCCTCGGCCAGGGTGGTGTCCAGCACCAGGTTGTCCGACAGGGCTACGGTGATGTCCTTGAAGACTGCATCGGCATAACCCATGCAGGCGACGGTGACGGTGTAGGGACCGCCGGCGGTGATGCTGTTGAGCCGGTAGTAGCCCTTGGCATCGGTGACCGAGTAGAACTGCGAGCCCGTGGGCTCGTGGACGGCCACCACGGTGGCGCCTACCACGGGACCGGACTCATCCGTGATGCGTCCGCTCATGGAGGAGGTGGTCACCTGGGCAAAGGCAATAACGCTCACCAGCAAGGCTATGCAGGTGAGCATCAGGCTTTTAGAGACGTTTTTCATAAAGGCTATCGTATATAAATATTGATACAGTTAAAGTCTAGTGACAATACGCACAAATATACGAAGAAATCCCTGCAAAAACAAACGTGTGCCTAGCGGCGAAGATACTTCCAGCCAACGACCGGGAGCGAGAAGGCCAGGAAGCAAGCTGCAATCCAGAAAACGGATACGGGAACGAAGTTGTAGAGGCCGTCAGAGGCGAATCCGTCAATGAGGAGGCCGCTGGCGACAGACTGAAGGCCGGCTGCGGCATAGCTGGAAACGCCCACGATGCCAAGGGCGGCTCCGGTTGCACGGCGCGGCACAAAGTCGAGGGCCATGAGGCCGGCCACGATGCAGAATACCACGGAGAACGAGCAGCTGAAGACGGCTACGAATGCCATGTTGAGGGCGAAGCCGCCGTCCATGAAGAGGAATCCCGCGAGGGACAGCACGGCCAGGATGCCGGAAATGACTACTGGCCGCACACGGTTGCCGCGGAACAGGACGTCGGAGAGCCAGCCGGCGGCAAGGTTCCCGGCGACGCCGAAGACTTCGGCCAGGCCAATGATCTGTGTAGCCCGCTCCAGGGAAAAGTCTTTCTGCTTTTGCAGGAACAATACGCCCCAGTCGCTCACGGCATGCTGCGTGATGTAGAGGAAGGCGGTGGAGATGGCGATGACCCAGATACCCGGATGGCGGAAAACCCATTTCTGCAGCTCACGGGTGGTTTTTTTCTCCTGGACGGGTTCCCCGGAGAGCTCTTCGACGGAGGGGAGGCCTTCGCTTTCGGGGGTGTCGGAGATAAAGACGAGGGACACGACCAGGCCGATGGCTCCCGCCGCTGCCGCCGCCAGGAATCCCCACTGCCAGCCCGCCGCCGCGACGATAAAGCCGGTCATGATCATGGAGACGGCTTTGCCCAGCTGGGGCGTGGAAGAGAAGATGCCGTACATGGTGCCGCGGCTTTTGAGCGGGAACCATCGGCTCAAAGAAATGGTGCCGGGAGGCGAGCCCATGGACTGCATCCAGCCGTTGATGCCCCAGAGGAGCGAGAAGACGGCAAGAAGGAGGCCCGACGGCCAGTTCCACTGGCCCAGGAGGCCCAGGATGAGGTTCATGAGGGCCGATATCCCGATTCCCACGGCCATGAAACGGCGGATGTTGCAGTAGTCGGCGATGAAGCCGTTGAGGAACTTCCCTACCGCATACACGAAATAGAAGGCAGAGCCAATGATGCCCAGCTGCCCGGCGGTGAGAACGCCGCCGTCGATGAGGGGCTGCTTCACTACGCCCAGGGTCATGCGGCACACGTAGTAGAGGGTATAAGCTACGGTGACACCCCAGAAGGTACGGGTGCGGAGGCGTCTGTACGTTCCGTCCACCTCGGGTGCAGGGACTTTCTGCGCGCGGGGTTTACTGATGCGGAACCAGGAGTACAGGGACATAGGGGCTAGCAATCGGCCAGAAGGGTGGAAAGGCGGGAGCCGGGTATGTACAGGCGCGCCTGGAGACCGGCTTCGCGGGCGGCCATGACGTTGGCCTCGTTGTCGTCTACAAAGAGAATTTCCTCTGCGGGCAGGCCGATGCCTTTGACGGTTGCCTCGTAGATTTCACGCGAGGGTTTGAGGAGCCGCATTTCGGAGGAGATGAACTGGCCTTTGAAGGTTTCGGGGCCAATCCCGTTTTCGCGGAACACGCCGGTAATGATGGGCATGGCGATGGGATTGTTGTTGGAAAGGAGGTACAGCGGATAGCGCGTGGCGAGTTCTTTCACGGTGTCTACGGTGTCCTGGGTCATGCCCGTGAGGAGGGCACCCATGCAGCGGTCTACGTCGGAGGGTTTGCTGCCGGGCTTGGACTCCGAGAGCACCAGGGCACGGAATTCGGTGGCCGTGAGCCGGCCGGCTTCCATTTCTCCGTAGATGCCTTTCTGGTGATAGGGGTCCAGGAGTTCGGTAATGCGGTAGTAGCCCAGAATATCCTGGAAGGCCTGGATACAGCGTCCCAGGTCCAGGCCGATGAGCACGCCGCCTATGTCAAAAACGATTGCTTTTATCATAATTCGTGCAAAGTTACTGAAAAAATCATTACCTTTGAGAAGCTAAAACTAAACAAAATGAAAGACCTGCTTAAGACGCTGGGAACCTGGAAATTCTGGAAAGAACTCATCATCATGACCGTGGCCATGCTCATTGCGGCTGCCGCCGTGTATTACTTCCTCATGCCCAGCAATTTGGTCATCGGCTCCATCACCGGTTTGTCCATGGTTATCTCCGGCCTGTTCGGGCTGGCGGGCGTTACCGTGAAGGTTTCTGTAGTGGTCACCATCATTAATGCCCTGCTGCTGGTGATGGCCTGGGTGATGATCGGCCATGAATTTGGCGCCAAGACCGTGTACACGGCCCTTATCCTGGGACCTTTCATCGAGTTCTGGGAGAAAGTGCTGCCGGTGAGCCGCATCATGGAAGAAGGCGCCACTTCGGTGATGGGAGATCCGTGGTTCGACCTTCTTTGCTTCGTGCTCATCCTCAGCGCCTCGCAGACCATCCTCTTCCACATCAATGCCTCTACCGGCGGTCTGGACATCCTGGCCAAGATCGTGAACAAGTACTTCCATCTGGAGATTGGCACATCGGTTGCCGTTGCCGGCGCCATCATCTGCTGCACGGCTTTCGCCATCAACCCGTTCCGCATGGTGGTCATCGGCCTTATCGGCACCTGGATCAACGGCCTGGCCCTGGACCACTTCACGGCCGGTCTCAACCGCCGCAAGCGCGTGTGCATTATCACGTCACAGTACGAGCGCATCCGCAAGTACATCATCGAGGACCTGCAGCGCGGCTGCTCCCTCTACAATGTTACGGGCGGGTACAACGGTCACCAGAATGTTGAGATTCAGGCCCTCCTCACGCAGGAAGAGTTCTCAAACCTCATGAACTACATCAAAGACAATGACATACACGGTTTCATCACCGCCGGCAACGTGAGCGAAATTTACGGTGAATGGAACGCCAAAACCAAGAAAAAGAAGAAAATCTTTTAATTTGGCACGGTATTAGAATAAAGGGGTATCAGACATAAATATTGATACCTTACCATAACCCCGCCGCCCATTGTGATAATGCGCGAGCGGGGTAATTCTTTACTTAAGCAGCTTTCTCAGCTCTGCCTGGGCACGGGCCATGTCCTTCTGGAATTCGGGAGAGGTCTGGAGGCGGGCAAAGCCTATTCCGGCTACGGGGCGGCTGGCGTCTACGTCGCTTTGCCAGTGGCAGCCGGAGATGACACGGCTTTCACCGCTGAGCCAGGCGCGGGCGAAGACAGCCTCGGCCGTGGCGGGATTGATCTGGGACATCAGGAGGGCGCAGGCCCAGGCACGGATGGTGTGGCCGGAGGGATAAGAGCCCTCGGTAGCGAGCCATTCGTCGTCCTGCGGGAAGATAGACGGTTCCTTGAAGTAGGCGAAGGGTCTGGTGCGGAAGTAATGCGCCTTGGGACGGAAACGGATGTTCTCGATGGTGGTGATGCCGCGCGTAAGAACCTCGTAAATGGCCGGGGTCTCTTCCTTGGAAATCTTTACGCCGAAAGGCTCCCCCAGGATGACCAGCGTGGTATCCATGCTCCAGATAGCGTCACGGATGGCCATCTGAAGGCGCGCCGGATCTTTTCGCTGCTGCTTGCCCCACATGTAGCGGAGAATGTCGTGGTCAAAGTCCGTGCTGGGATCTGCGGGCGGGGCAGGCAGCACCTGCACCACATCCGGCATCTCATCTTCTGGAATATAGGGTTTAAACTCCTGCGCCAGCGCCGCTTGCGCCAGGGCAAGGCAGAAAATAAAAATAAGCCTTTTCATATCGATACGAGTTGTTAGTCTGGCAAAGATACATAATTTCGCCTTTCTTTTGTTTATCACCAGTGACGATCTTAAGCAGGATTTGCCGGGAATTATGCTTTTGTTCGTCACCAGTGACGATCTTAAGCAGGATTTGGGCCTTTTCCTGCTTAAGATCGTAGCAGATGCGGGAGCCTGCAACCCGGCTGATTAGCAAGTAGCTGATTCACAGCAAGATGCTGCTTGTCGGGTGCACCGCGGCGTGCACCCGTGGATGTGCAAGTGCGTAAGTGATAGCGAGTTGCGCATCACGCGCGAGGCCGGGCCGATGGTGCGGCGGGGCGAGGGGGCACCGGGCCGAGGGGGCGAGGAAATGGCGCACACGGGCTAAGTGGCTGATCACAAGGCATGTACGTTTTTCTCTTTAGGTTGATCGGCCTAAAGAGAAAAAGGCAGAGCGCTGGTAATCAGCGGATTAGGAGAGGTGCAGGGCGAGGGCGGAGCGAGGGTGGAGTGGGCCGATAAAAAAAGTGGCCGGGAGGGGTCCCGGCCACAACAAAGAGGTTTAGGTGTTAATACTTGAAGATTAAACGGACTTTTCTACTACTACCTGTATTCCAACTATCAAAAGCAACGGAGTAATTAGATTCACTGCCAAAGACTGTGAAGTAATATTTTTGGGTATTATAGCAATAGCATCCATAGCCGGGACTACCTGTGGACAAAGTAGATGCGCCGGCATTCTTCAGAAGGGTCTGAACGATATTAATCCGACCGTCACCAAGGATGTCCATATATTCATTTCCATTTACAAGGATCCAGTGCTTCTGAGTTTTGTTTTCAGTCAGGCTATTAATATAGTAATAGTCACCAGTTTCCGCACTCCAGCTCTTCTCCTCTTGTTCACAATTTGAACGGGTATAGCTCACTGACTGGTTCTCCGACTTCATGACACACGCATCACATAACCTTTTCCTTCATAACCGCCCACGCCCACGCGCAGCGCGAGGGGACGGGAGAAACGGTAGCCTGCACTGACAGCCAGCGCCGGGGAGGTCATACCAAAGAAAGATCCTTCTCCGGAAGCGTTGGAAAGACCAGCCTGCGCCTCAACCCACCAGGGGGAGGAACCGGCTGTCTGTGCCATGGCTCCCGTGGCCATGCCTGAAAACAGGGCCACTTAAAGAAGTATTCCAAGTTTAAGTGTCCGGGACATGTTCGTCTTAGTTTTATTAATTGGTTGTTTTCGGGAACAAAAGTAATGAAACCAAATTTGATTGTTTCAAAATGATAAAAAACCGTTATTTCTCAAGCAGATGAGAAGCGCGGTACTCCGCGGGATTGTAACCGTATACGTTCCTGAACTGGATGCGGAAATTGGGGAGGGTAAGTCCCACCGACTCGGCAATGGCCGTGATGGAGAGCTCGGGCCTCTCTTTCATGAGACGCTCGGCTTCCTGCAGGCGGATACTGTTGATATAGCCGGGGAACCCACGCCCGTACGCATACGTATTAAGGATTGCGTTCAAATGTTGACGCCGAAGACCGAAGCGCCGCATGATATCCTGGCGCTGGAGAGCGGGGTTGGTATAGAGGCGCTCTTTACGAACGGCCTGATCGATAAGACGGAACAGGTCTCGGTCTGAAAGTTTGATATGAGCTTGTTTGACTTGCATGGGACAAAGATAGAGTACCTTTTCTAACTTGTACCATTTTTGACAGTTTATTTTGGTCCAACGGACCGAACTTTAAGTCAAAAAGCCAAAAATTAACCCATGTATCAAAAATAAAAAACTATACATTGCCGCCACCATCCTGCACCTCGCGGAATTCTACGGGCGTCATGCCATATCGCTGCTTGAACTGGATGCGGAAATTGGCCATGGTAAAGCCAACAGCCTCTGCGACATCGCTGATAGCGAGGTTCGGGGACTCCCGCAGCATCTCCACAGCCTCATCCAGACGAATCTTATTAATATAAGAGGGGAAAGAATCTCCGTCGGCATAGGCCGACATAAGGTCGTTGAGGGTCTGGCGACGCAGGTTCCAGCGGTCCAGGATGTCCTGCCGCTGCAAACTGGTATTGGCATAGAGACGCTCCGAGCGGATGGCCGTGTCTATCTCGCGGAACAGCTTCTCAGACTCTGCCTCGGCGGTCTGCAGCGTGGACGCACGGGCCGTCTTTTCGTTGATCATGCGGGCCAGGGCCTGGTTCTTCTGGGAAATAACACCGCGCTCATAAGCAAAATGCAGGGAAGCGGCCGCCATGAAGAAAATGAAGATGAGGAAAATGACAATGATGTATCCCCTTCTCTGGGACTCCGCCTTGGCAGCGGCAATCTGCACCTCCTGCTCTTTCTGGTGATACTTGGCCGCATATTCCTGCGCCTGGCTCTCCTGCGTCTGGTGGTCCAGCTTATCCTGAAGGTTTGTATAACGACCCAGCCAGCCGTAGGCCTCCTGATAGTGGCCGCGTGCACTGGCAGCGTCGGCGCGGTCGCGAAGGATAGAGGCGTAGTCGGCATTGAGGGTATCTCCCTCCATACGGGAGAGAAGTTCTTCGTCCACGGCAAGGAGCTTGTTCCATTCTCCAAGCAGTTTCCAAGTAGAAGACATCATTACACGGCCGCTCAGCGTGCTTCCGTGTTCGGATGTTTCAAAAATGGCAAGCTCGATACGGGCTTTCCGGCGGTCTCCCTGAAGGGCGTAGGCCTTGGCCAGGAAGGCGTGTGCCTGCGAACGGTAGAAAGCGCACCAGCGTGCCCGGTCCATCGGGTCCGGGGGAAGCCGCCAGCTGTCTTCGGTGAAGGCCGATGCATGCGACTCATAGTAGTCCAGGCGGGAGATGATTTCCTGCGCCAGCGGGATCATCTCGTCTGCTTTTTCCATCTGGTCCAGCACATTGATCTTGCGCTTGGCCGCCACAATCCAGGCATCCAGCCCGTCCAGGCTGGGAGGCGTTTTCCCGGCAAGGGCCGTGAGGACGGCATTGAGTTTGTCCAGTCCTTCCTGCTCCCGGCCGATGAGGGAGAGCACCACGCCAATCTCGGCCTCGGTGCGGAGGGCGTCATTCTCGTAGCCCCAGTCCCGGTTGAGCTCCGCCATCTCGATGGAATACTTGAGCCAGTTTTCCATATCCCGTTTATTCCGGTAGGTCTCGGTGAGAACCCGCAGCACACTCAGGCGTCTGTCGGCCGATTTCTGCGTATCGGCCCGGGCCTCGTCCATCTCCAGAAGGTCCAGGCAGATGGCGATAGCCTGCTCTCGCAGGGGATGGTCCATGGAACGGCCATACTCGGTAGCGATAGCAACGGCTGCGTCAAAGGGGTCTGACGTGGCAAGGGAGTCTGCAACATGCCCGGCCGGAGCAACCTCCTGGACGCTGCTGCGCGAACAGGAAAGCAGGGCAGCGCTGATGGCTGCTATTAGTAATAACGGATGCTTCATGGGGCCCATAGGTTAAGCCGTGAGCAAAGATATAAATTTTTTTTCACTTTCGCCTTACGGACCGATATTTACGAGCCGACCCTGCAGATTGCGGGGTCGGTTCTTTTTTAGGGCTCGAGCTGTACGGAGAGATGTCCGGTGCCCTGCACGAGAACCTGGGCCAGTCCGCCAAACGTCTCGATGGAAAAACTGCGGGCAGAAGGATCCTCCGGCCGCTCCTTGGCACGAAAGGCCGGGTCTCCGTTTCCGGCACCCAGGATTCGGGCAGGGCCGTCGACGGTGAGGGAGAGGGGAACGCAGGCGGTGGGCACCCATCGGCCTTTATGGTCCAGCACACGGACGGTGTAGACAGTGAGCGGGCCGATGGTGGTGGCTTCCAGCGCTACCCGGGAAGGGGCGCCGGCGGTCTCGACCACCTCTTTCAGGATGCATCGGCCATCCTTGTACCCTTTTGCGACCACTTTCCCGGGCTGGTAGACGGCCTCCCACTCGATGTGGCCACCGCGGGGCATTTTCTTTCGGCCCAGATTTCGGCCATTCACGCTGAGCGAGACTTCGTCGCAGTTGCTGTAGGCCCAGATGCTTACCTTTTCGCCTTCATGTCCCTCCAGGTTCCAGTGGGGAAGGATGTGCAGGACGGGTTCATCGGTCCACCAGGCCTTGAGATACCAGGCTTCGTCCTTGGGGAAGCCGCAATAGTCCAGGATGCCGAATTCGCTGCCGGTGGCGGGATACTCCAGCGGATTGGGCTCACCGCGGTAGTCGAAGCCGGTCCAGTAGAACAGGCCGCCCAGCCAGGGACGGTCCCGGTAGAACTGCCAGCCGCGCTCGATGCGGTTGAGGGTTCCGTCGGTGTCGGGCGCACGGTTAAGGGCAGCCATGCGGCCGGGCTCGGGGTAATAGATGCCGCGAGTACCGCAACCGGTGGTCTCTTCCGTTCCCACGGCGATGCGATGCGGGTAATGGGAGCGGTGCTCGTCGATGGGATTCTGCATGAGGTAGTTGTAACCGGCGACATCGGCCGGAACCACGATATTGGGGCCGGAACTGGTGGCGACGCACATGGGGCGGGTGGGGTCTAGCCGATGGCAGTGTTCGCGCATGGTCTCTGTGAGTTTGCGGCCTTTGTCGTTCCACTCCAGGGCCCATTCTTCGTTGCCTACGCTCCAGAGGATAATGGAAGGGTGGTTGCGGTCCCGCTCGATCATGCCCTTCAGGAGGCGGATATGTTCCTTATTGATGCCCATAAGGCGGTTTTCTTCCAGGACCAGGATACCCAGGCTGTCGCAGGCGTCCAGCATTTCGGGGGTCATGGGGTTATGGCTGGACCGGTATGCATTCACGCCCATTTTCTTGAGCTGAAGGAGGCGGTATACCTGCAGGGCGTCGGGAATGCCGGAGCCTACGCCTGCGTGATCCTGATGCATGTTCACGCCTTTCAGTTCTACGCGTTCACCGTTAAGGAGAAAGCCTTTGTCCGGGTGGAACACGGCTTCCCGGATACCGGTTTTGGTCTCATAGATGTCCAGAACCCGTCCATCTGCGAGGACTTCGGTTGTAATCCTATATATATAAGGGTGTTCCGGGCTCCAGAGAAGGGGGCTTTCTACTTGCATCCGTGCGGTTGTAGTCCCCTCCTCCCTGGCTTCCAGCGGCGCGGCCGCAGCGGTGCAGGTTGCGACGACCTGCCCGTGGGGGTCCGTGAGCGTGTGGCGAAGTGAGTAAGAGGCCGGGGCGGAGAAGGCGTTACAGACCTTCGTTTCTATGGTTACCACGGCGCCCTCCTTACTCAGTTTTGCGTGGGCGAAAGTGCCCATGGGCGCCACATGAAGGGGATGGGCTTTCTCCAGCCATACGTGCCGATAGATGCCGGCGCCTTCATAGAACCAGCCTTCTTCCAGGGAGGCATCGGCCCGTACGGTGAGGAGGTTCTCGCCGCCGTAATTGATGTACTCGGTGAGGTCGTAGACTTGTGTGGCATAGCCGCTGGGCTCATGGCCCAGGTAGAAGCCGTTAAGCCAGATGCGGGCGTCGCGGAAGATGCCGTCAAAGCGTACCCAGATGTGTTTGCCTTCGTCTTCGGCTGGAATGGTGAAGGTTTTGCGGTACCAGCCTACGCTGGTTTCGGGGTATTTGTAGCCGATGGTCTTGTAGCCGTGGCTGTGGCTTGCTTCCCTGGCAAAGGGAAGGTCTACCGCCCAGTCGTGGGGAAGGTCTACGGTCTTCCAGCCATCGGCACGGAATGCAGGGCTGTACGGCCCGGCGTTATGGATGGAGGCTGCCTTGGTGAGGTAGTTGAAGTACTCGGTTCCGCAGCCGTAGTCCTTCTCTGGGGACGATGCGTTTCCCAAGGCGAACTGCCACCCCTGGTCCAGGGATACTCTGGAGCGGGGAACGGGCTGTGCATGGGACGGTCCTTGCGGCAGAGCCAGAAGGGCACCGCATAACAGGATGGTGACAAGGGGGCGTATCATATCGCATTTCAGTTTGGCCCAAAGTTATATAAAGTTGCGTTTTTCTACAACCTATAACGCACTTTTGGCCCTTTTTCGCGTTATACGTCCCCCATCGGCCATACCTATAACGCACTTTTCCGGCAAAAACGCGTTATACGTCCCGCTGCCCTTGAACCCGCCGCACCAAGTATGCCTCCTTTTTTGTATCTTTGTACATATGGACCACAAAGACATCATCGCCCTTATCCGGCAGGAGGTAAAACCTGCCCTGGGCTGTACCGAACCCATCGCCGTAGCGCTGGCTGTTGCCAAAGCCGTTGAGATTATCCGTGAGAACTGTCCCTCATGCCAGAAGGACTGGCGCCTCAAGGCCGGTTTCAAACTGGATATAGAAGTAAGCGGCAACATCCTCAAGAACGGAATGGGAGTGGGAATCCCCGGAACAGGCATGGTGGGGCTCCCCGTGGCGGCAGCGCTCGGCGCCGTGTGCGGGGAATCGGCCCGCGGCCTGGAGGTCCTGAAGGGGCTCACCCCCGAGGCCGTCGAGCGCGCCAAGCAGCTGGTGGCCGATGGCAGCGTCCACATCCAGGTGGCCGATACCGAGCACCTTCTCTACGTGAAAGCCACCGTGACGGTAGACGGAAAGGCCGTGGCCAGTGCAGAGGTAGACCCGCACGCCTACGCCGTCATCGAGGACGACCACGACCGCATAGTGGAAACCAGCTTTGCCGACCGCATCCTCATGAGCTCCGAGAGCGCCGCCGCCGCCAAGGAGCAGACGAGTGCGCCCTACGACCTTAATGTCAAGCGTATTTTCGACTTTGCGTCATCGGCCCCCTTCGAAGACATTGCCTTCATTCTGGAAGACCGCACCCTCAACCTGGCCCTTGCACATGAGGGGCTGGAAGGGCAATACGGCCTGCAGGTGGGCCGGGCCATCCGAGAGAACCAGCAGGAGGTGTTCGGGGACGACTTCATGAGCTTTGCCATGGGCCTCACGGCCGCCGCCTCCGACGCCCGCATGGCCGGAAGCACCCTGCCCGCCATGAGCAACAGCGGCAGCGGCAACCAGGGCATCACCGTGAGCATGCCCGTCATCGCCTATGCCCTCAAATACAAGGTGGCCGATGAACCCCTGGCCCGCGCGCTCATCCTGAGCAACCTGGTGGCCATCCACATCAAGCACTATCTGGGTAAACTCAGCGCCCTGTGCGGCTGCGTGGTAGCCTCTACCGGCAGTGCCTGCGGCATCGTGTACCTGCAGGGCGGCGGCTATGATGAGGTCTGCGCCGCCATCAAGAACATGGCCGGCAACATCACCGGCATGGTGTGCGACGGCGCCAAGGTGGGCTGCGCCATGAAAGTAGCCAGCGGCGTGTCCTGCGCGGTACAATCGGCCGTCCTGGCCCTTCGCGGTACGTGCATTCCCTCCACCGACGGCATCATCGAGGACGACGTAGAGAAAACCATCCGCAACATTGGCACCATCGGCAGCGCCGGCATGAAAGCCACCGACCGCATGATCCTGGACATCATGCTCTGCAAATAATCTGCGCAACTCTGGACCAAATCCCAAGAACGGCAAGGACGTATAACGCGTTTTTGCCGGGAAAACGCGTTATAGGTATGGCCGATGGGGGACGTATAACGCGAAAAAGGGCCAAAAGTGCGTTATAGGTGCAGGGGTGGAGCAGGTTCAAGCGCGAACGGCGCAGGTTCGGGGCGAGAATGGGCCGGAAGGGCTTGTGAAAACGAAACAAAACTTGTATCTTTGTAGTTAACTATGAAAAACTTATACATCATATCGGCATCTATTCTGATGCTGGTCTCGGTAGCCTGCCAAAAAGAGCCGGCGCCCGTTCCGGAGCACCACCTCACGGCTCAGGAACTGGAGAAGCAGCAGGTAGCCGACGCCATGGATCTTTTCTTCGAAAAACTGGACCCCGCATCCATCACAAACCCTTCTGCATTTATCATGGATAACAGCAGTATATCCATGGCGCTGGACGGCAGCGTTGTTTACAGACTGCGGAAGGACGACGCCACCCTCATTACCGCCACCTTCCATGTCAAGGACAAGAACTGGAAAGTGAATGCGCGTCTGTACGGCGGCGTTCAGATTGTGGGCTCCTCGCAGTCGGAACTCGAAGTGTGTCTGGACGGTGAGAAAAAAGCCGTCATGGGCATTGAGTGGATGGACCAATACCCTCTCATTGTCCTCAAGTACCCGGACGGTACCGCTTACGCCCTCACCTCGTTCCTTGTTTCCGAAGCCCTCTTAGACTTTTTATTGAACCATGTGCTGTCTACAGAATAAACGAACCCTGCTTTTAGCGGTACTCACGGCATTCCTTTCCGGGGTGCCGGCGGCTGCGCAGCTTCCGCCCATCGTAGATACCGTGAGCCGCTCCGTGATTGTGGAGCGTGTGTACAACAAGCCCATGGTCATCAACTCCAAAGGTATCAGCGGAACGGTGAACACGGATAAAATTGCAGCCGTCCCCTCCTTCATGGGCAATGCCGACCCCCTCCGTTTTGTGCGCCTGCTGCCCAGTGTCCAGATGAACACGGAAATTGAAGCCGGCATCTACATGCAGGGCAGCGACCACTCCCACACGCTGGTTTCGCAGGCCGGAGTCCCCATGTACGGTGTCGCGCACCTACTGGGCCTGTTCTCGGTCTTCAATACGCCCCATTACCAGGGCATGCAATACTCCACCACGTCCCGCCAGGAAGCCCGCATGGGCGGCATGGTAAACATGGAACTGCCAGATACGGTTTCCAAGCGCTGGGGCGGAGACTTCTCCCTGGGTCTTCTGAACGCCCAGGGCACGCTGGACATTCCCATGGGAGCGTCCTCCCTCAAAGTAAGCGCCCGCCGCACGTATGTCAACCTTCTCTACGGCAGCTTCCTCAAGTATGCCGAGTATCCCATCCGCTACGGCTTCACCGACGCCAACGTCACCTGGACCTGGAAGCCCGGCAAACGGGACAAGATCTGGGCCGATCTTTTCGCCTGCATGGATGACGGCAGCGTCTCCGGCGCAACCATCAAGACGCTGAATGCCAAATGGTACAACGCCCTGGGCGCCCTGCACTGGAACCATTACTTCCCGGAAGTTACCATGAAACAGAGCGTCTACGCCAGCACCTACGGCGTGAAAGCAGAGATCGATGCCTTCAATATCTACGGCCAGATGCCCTCGTTCATCCGCGACTACGGCTATCGCAACACCGTGCATTGGAAAGACTGGGAATTCGGGGCACACTATTCCTACTACGACATCCAGCCCCAGAATCCGTCCAGCCGCGGCCACATCCAGGACAGCGGCCTCACGGGCAATGTTCCCCGCCAGAAAGCCATGGAAACCGTCCTGAGCGCACAGTACAGCCGCATCCTGGGATACTGGCTGCAACTGAAGGCCGGCCTCGGACTCAACTGGTACCTGAGCCCCGAGAAGAGACACTACTGGGGCCTGACACCCGAAGTGGAGCTGGTGGCCGATGCCGAGAGTGCCGGCAAATTCACGCTCCGCTATAATCTCAAGCGGCAGAATCTGTTCCAGGTGGGCCTCACCAACACCGGCCTGCCCCTCGAGTTCTGGCTCCCGGCCGGAGACCTGCAGGCACCGCAGTGGTCCCACAACTTCTCCCTCGCCTACAACGCGGATTTCTTTGAAAACGCCTGGTCCGTATCTGCAGAGCTCTACTACAAACAGCTCTACAACCAGATGGAATACATTGGCAATCTCTACGAAATCTATAACGGCAACTACAACCTGGAGAACAGCATCCTCCGCGGCCATGGCCGAGCCTACGGCCTCAACCTCATGCTGCAGCGCAACAAAGGCCCGCTTACCGGCTGGATCAGCTACTCCTACGCCCCCAGCCTGCGCACGTTCGAAGCCATGGACGGTTTCCGCGACGGAGCAGAGTATTCATCGGCCCACGAACGCCTGCACGAGCTGGATGTGGTAGCCACCTACGACTTTGGCAAATGGGATGTAGGCGGCAGCCTCATTGTGGCTTCCGGTCTTCCCTACACCCGTCCCGAGGCCTTCTATCTCGTGGCCAACCGCCTTGTGTGCAGCTACGGCAAGTACAATGACGAGCGTCTTCCCACCTACGTGAGAATGGACCTGTCGGCCAACTGGTACATCCGGAAGACCGCCAAAGGGAAGATGGGCCTGAACTTCTCCATCTACAATGTCCTGGGCATCAAGAACGCCGTTTCCTATGGTATTCACATTAACAAAGACCAGCAATCGTACAGTTTCCGTCCCTTTGACATGACCCTTGGCATCCTTCCATCCATCGCCTTTTTCCTTTCGTTCTAAGCCATGAAAAAGATTCTTTACTACATACTGCCTCTTCTCGTTCTTTCCTGCACTGCCAAGGAGCAGCCCGGAGAGACGCAGCTGGTTGTCGAAGGCTGGATTGAAAACGGAGAGCACCCCGTGGTTATGGTCTCCGAAAGTATCGGCGTAACCACCAATGCTCCCATCGATGCCAACGCCATGGTAGGCCATCTGGCCAAATGGGCCAAAGTGAGCATCAGCGACGGAGAAGAAACCGTCATCCTCACCGGCATGGGCACCGCAGACCTGTTCCCGCCCTACATGTTCTCCTCCTCCAAGATTACCGGAGAAGTAGGCAAGACCTACACCCTCCGGGTAGAATACAAAGATTACGTGGCAACGGCCGAGGCCACCATTCCCGAGCCCGTCCCCATCGATACGCTGTATATCAGAACAGTGGCCGACAGCCTGGGGACCATCATGTGCGGCTTCACAGACCCCTCCGACAAGGAGAACTACTACAAGATCTTCACCCGCACCAAGGACAAGGACACGCGCTTCCATCCGTCGGCCCTGGCCCAGACAACGGACGAGAACCTCTCCGGTTACTCGGAGATGTTCGTATACAGCACCCAGCGCCTCCTGGAGCCCATAGACATGCCCAACATCCGGGAAGGAGACGAGGTAGAAGTAAAGCTGTGCACCATGACGTCCGAGCTGTTCGACTTCTGGAACAGCTTTGAGCTCTTCCTTACGGCCAACATGGTTGACTTCAGGCCCGTCACGGACAACACAGTCCACGCCAACATGCATGGTGCCCTGGGCTACTGGGCCGGCTACGGAGTACACCGGCAAAAGGGAATCAGGACCATCAAGGTTGAAAAACCCGAAGAATAAAACACAAAAAAGCCAGTGCGATATGCACTGGCTTTTTTATTAGAAGTGGCCCCACGGGGATTTGAACCCAGGACCCACGGATTATGAGTCCGCTGCTCTAACCGCTGAGCTATGGGGCCTAGGATTCAACCTCAGACTTTGATCTCGACCTCAACACCGGAGGGAAGCTCCAGCTTCATGAGGGCGTCTACGGTCTTGGCGTTGGACTCGTCGATGTCAATCAGACGAACGTAGGAGTCCAGCTCGAACTGCTCACGGCTCTTCTTGTTCACGAAGGTGGAGCGGTTCACAGTGAAGATCTTCTTGTTGGTGGGAAGCGGAATGGGACCGACAACCTTTGCACCCGTAGCCTTCACTGTATCAACGATCTTAGCGGCAGACTTGTCCACCAGCATGTGATCGAAGGATTTCAGCTTGATTCTGATTTTCTGGCTCATATCAATTACTTTTTTTCTTTGCTAAATTTTATTCGTCGTCAGAAACATGATAACCACTCTTCTCTACGATGTCCTTGGCCAGGGAGGCGGGGACCTCGGCGTAGTGGTCGAAGCTCATGGTGCTGGTGGCGCGGCCGGAGGACAGCGTACGGAGCACGGTGACATAACCGAACTGCTCGGAGAGCGGAACGAATGCCTTGACGATGCGGGCGCCGTTGGCAGTGGAATCCATTGCAACGATCTGACCGCGACGACGGTTGAGGTCACCGACGATGTCACCCATGTAATCCTCGGGGGTAACAACCTCCAGGTTCATGATAGGTTCCAAGAGAACCGGGTGGCACTTGGGGCAGCCATGGCGGAATGCCATGCGGGCAGCCAGTTCGAAGGAGAGCTGGTCGGAGTCTACCGGGTGGTAGCTGCCGTCGATTACTTCTACCTTCAGGGAAGGAACCTCGTAGCCGGCGAGAACGCCGTTGGCCATTGCGGACTGGAAGCCCTTCTCGATGCAAGGGATGAATTCCTTGGGGATATTACCACCCTTGACGGAGTTGATGAACTGGAGACCCTGTACGCCTTCGTCGGCGGGAGAGAGATTGACGATGATGTCTGCGAACTTACCACGACCACCGGTCTGCTTCTTGAAGACTTCACGCAGCTGGAAGCTGGAGGTGATAGCCTCTTTGTAGTTCACCTGAGGAGCACCCTGGTTGATATCTACACCGAACTCGCGGCGCAGACGGTCCACGATGATATCCAGGTGGAGCTCACCCATACCACTGATAACGGTCTGGCCAGTTTCGTGGTCTGACTTCACGGTGAAGGTGGGGTCTTCCTCGGCCAGCTTAGCCAGGGCGATACCCAGCTTGTCGAGGTCCTTGGAAGTTTTGGGCTCTACGGCGATACCAATCACGGGATCCGGGAACTCCATGGATTCCAGCGTGATAGGTTTCTCCTCAAGGCACACGGTGTCACCGGTACGCAGGTCCTTGAAACCTACGGCTGCGCAGATGTCACCAGCCTCTACGAACTCGATGGGGTTCTGGTGGTTGGAGTGCATCTGGTACAGACGGGCAACGCGCTCCTTCTTGCCGGTACGGGTGTTGTACACGTAGGAGCCGGCGTCCAGACGGCCGGAGTAGGCGCGCAGGAAGGCCAGACGGCCCACGAAAGGATCCGTGGCAATCTTGAACACCAGGGCGCTGAAAGGCTCGTCAGCGGAGGGTTTGCGGGTAATTTCGTCACCGGTGCGGGGGTCGGTACCCTTGACGGCACCTTTGTCGAGGGGAGAAGGCAGATACCGCATCACGGCATCCAGGAGGAACTGTACGCCCTTGTTCTTGAAGGAAGAACCGCAGCAGGCAGGAACGATCTGCATAGCGATCGTACCCTTGCGGATAGCGGCGATGATCTCTTCCTTGGTGAGGGAGTCGGGATCCTCGAAATATTTCTCCATGAGGGTCTCATCGCACTCAGCGGCAGTCTCGAGGAGAATGTCTCTCCAGCGGGCGGCCTCTCCCTTAAGGTTCTCGGGGATTTCGCCTTCCTTATAGTTGACGAGTTCCTCGGAGCCATTGTAGAAGATGGCCTTCATGTCGATGAGGTCGATGATACCGTCGAATTTGTCCTCGGCACCGATCGGGAGACAGATGGGAACGGCGGTGGCACCGAGCTTGGTCTTGATTTCCTCAACGCAGGCGAGGAAGTCAGCGCCAATACGGTCCATCTTGTTCACATACGCGATCTTAGGCACGCCATACTTGTCTGCCTGACGCCAGACAGTCTCGGACTGAGGCTGAACGCGACCCACGGCGCAGAAAGTGGCCACGGTGCCATCCAGCACGCGCAGGCTGCGCTCCACCTCCACGGTGAAGTCTACGTGTCCGGGAGTATCGATCAGGTTAATCTGGTAAGTGTCCCCATTGTAATGCCAGAAGGCGGTGGTGGCGGCAGAAGTGATGGTGATACCTCTCTCCTGCTCCTGAACCATCCAGTCCATGGTGGCAGCACCTTCGTGGACCTCACCGATCTTGTGAGTCTTTCCGGTGTAGAACAGAATGCGTTCGGATGTAGTGGTCTTACCGGCATCGATGTGGGCCATGATGCCGATGTTGCGTGTGAATTTAAGATCTCTCTTTGCCATTTAGCATGCAGTTTAGAAACGGAAGTGTGCAAAGGCTTTGTTAGCCTCGGCCATTCTGTGCATATCTTCTTTGCGCTTGAATGCGCCACCTTCGCTGTTGTATGCAGCGACGATTTCGGCGCACAGCTTTTCTGCCATCGAGTGACCGGAACGCTTGCGGGCAAACTGAATCAGATTCTTCATAGCCACGGAAACTTTACGTTCCGGACGCAACTCGGTCGGCACCTGGAAGTTTGCGCCACCGATACGACGGGACTTAACCTCGATCTGAGGGGTCACGTTCTCGAGTGCGGTCTTCCAAATATCGAGAGGAGCCTTGTCAGAATCTTTCATCTTCTCGCCCACCATGTCGATGGCATCATAAAAGATAGAATACGCGATACTCTTCTTCCCCTGGAGCATAAGATTGTTCACGAAACGGGTAACTTCCACATCGTGAAACTTAGGATCAGGAAGTAGAATCCTCTTTTTAGGCTTCGCTTTTCTCATTTTGTAATAGAATTAAAGGTGATAAAATTACTTCTTAGATTTCTTAGGACGTTTTGCGCCATAGAGGGAACGGGACTGAGTACGTCCGTCCACGCCGGCGGTATCCAAAGCTCCTCTAAGGATGTGGTAACGAACACCCGGAAGGTCCTTCACACGACCACCGCGGACCAGCACGATGCTGTGCTCCTGGAGGTTGTGGCCTTCGCCCGGGATGTAGGCATTGACCTCTTTGGCGTTGGAAAGGCGAACACGGGCTACCTTACGCATAGCGGAGTTCGGCTTCTTAGGCGTAGTGGTGTAAACACGCAGACATACGCCACGCTTCTGAGGGCATGCATCCAACGCACGAGACTTGCTCTTCACTTCGAGTGCCTCGCGTCCTTTACGGACAAGTTGTTGAATTGTAGGCATAAATGTTTGTTAATAAATAAATTAAAGTTACAACCCATTTTACGGGTCTTATGTATCCGCAAAATGGGCTGCAAAGTTAAGCAAAATATTTTAATTAACAAAGTTATTCACAAGGTAATAACCGCATTCCTGAATCCTTTACCCTTCACGGTGACCGTAACGGGGCCTGTGCCGGTGCGTTTTACGATGGCCGATGCCTTTCCGTGGAACGCCGGGATGTCCGGGCTGTAGAAAGGAACGTGGGAGGTGGGGTCTCCGGCGTCGGCGCCCACCAGGACGGCAGGTCCCGTGACGCTGAAGGAAAGGACATCGGAGGCGTCCGGCACCAGGGTGCCGCTGCGGTCCAGGATGTCCACCGCGATATAGGTGAGTTCCTTGCCGGCGAAGTCCACCGACGCCGCCAGCTTGTAGGCCGGCCCGGCTGTTTTCACCTTCTCGCGGGCCCACACCTTTCCCTTCTTATAGGTAACAACCTCTAACGTACCGGGCTTGTAGCGGACATCGGCCCACACAAAGCGGTAGCCGTCCTTCTTCCGGCGGCCCTGCGACACGCCGTTCACGAAGAGCTCCGCCTCGTCGGCCGACGAATACACGTGTACGGGGGTCACCTTCCCTTCCCTGCCGGGCCAGGTCCAGTGCGGAAGGATATGGGCCGATGGTACCTCGGGCGCCCATCGGCTCTGATAAAGCCAGTAGCGGTCCTTGGGGAAGCCGGCGAGGTCGATGATGCCGAAGTAGGAGCTGCGGGACGGGAGCGGGACGTCGCTGACGGTCTGTCCCCAGCCGGCGACCATCTTCTTGTAGGCTTCCTTCTCTTCCTCCGTGTGGAAGTTGGTAAGGACGGAAGGGTCCAGGTTGAAGGGTGTGGGCTCTCCCAGGTAGTCGTAGCCGGTCCAGACAAATTCTCCGGCTACCTCGGGCACTTTGTCCTCGAAGGCCCACTCGTAGTCCGGGCTGGAGGCCCAGGCGGGGGCATAGAGGTCATAGGAACTTACCTGGAAGGGCTTTTTCATAACCCAGCCCTTGGACTTGTCCTGCTCCACGGGGAAGCGGTAATAGCCGCGCGTGGAGATGCAGGAAGAGGTTTCGCTGCCAAGGACGGGCTGGCCGGGGTGCTTGTCCACGAATTCCTGATAAAGGTGCGGCTTGTAGTTGAAGCCGTAAACGTCCAGGGTGGCGGCGTAGGGCTGGAAGGCCGCCCAGGGGTTGTCGTTGCCGGCGGTGGTGGGCCGGGTGGGGTCCTCGCGGTGGCAGATGTCGGTGAGCATCTGGGGAATGTGCCAGCGGGTGCTGTCCCCTTGCTCGCCGCACTCGTTGCCGATGCTCCAGAGAATCACCGAGGGGTGGTTGCGGTCCCGGTGGATGAGGGCGACGAGGTCTTTCTCCGCCCAGTCGGCAAAGAGGGTGGCATAGCCGTTCTCTTTCTTGGGCCAGGTCCAGGTGTCGGTGAGCTCGTCCATCACCAGGAAGCCCATGCGGTCGCACAGGTCCAGGAACTCGGGGGCGGGCGGGTTGTGGCTGCAGCGGATGGCGTTGCAGCCCATTTTCTTTAACATCTTGAGGCGGCGCGTCCAGGCGTCGTCACTCCAGGCAGCGCCCAGGATGCCGGCGTCGTGGTGCAGACACACGCCCTTCAGGAAGGTCTTCTTTCCATTGAGGTAGAAGCCGTCCGGACGGAACTCGGCGCTGCGCACCCCGAAGGGGGTTTCATAGGTATCGCGGGTACCATCGGCCCCCTCCACCACGGTGCGGGCTACGTACATCTGCGGCTTTTCCGGGCTCCAGAGGCGCACGTCCGGGAGGTCGAAGGTCTGGACGATTTCCTTGCCGTCGTAAACGCTGTCTTCGGTGCGGGTTTCGGCCACGAGGACTTCCCTGCCGCCTTCCTTGTAAAGGATGCGCGTGACGATGCTCACCGTCTGGAGGCCGTCGGACTTGAGCTGCAGCCGCTGGGTGACGCGGGCGGCGGTGCCGATGACCTGGGTGGTGACGTAGCTGCCCCAATGGGCCACGGCCGTCTTTTCGGTGGCGGTGAGCCAGACGTTGCGGTAGAGGCCGCCGCCGGGGTACCAGCGGGAGCTCTCAGGCTTGTTGTCCAGGGTTATTTCTATGATGTTGTTCCCGGGTTGCACGTACGGATTCAGCTCCACTTTCCAGGAGGCGTAGCCGTAGGGCCAGCCGCCGGCTTCCTGGCCGTTTACGTAAACAACGGCGTTGGAAAAAGCGCCGTCCACCTCCAGGCGGAGGTCTTTCTGAAGGTCTTTAGCAGTGAGTTTGAGGAGTTTGGTATAGGTGGCTTTCCCCCACCAGGCCAGTTTGCCCGTTTCTCCGGGGTTCTCCTGAAGGAAGGGCTGCTCTACTCCCCAGTCGTGCGGGAGATCCACTCCGCGCGTGACACCGTCTTTGGTGAAGGTCCAGTCTTCGTTCCACAATTTTCTTCCGGCGGGCTGGGCTGCCGCAGTGACAGCCAGGGCCAGTGTTCCCCATAGTGTTAAGATATGTGCTGTTTTCATAAGTATGCGAATATACGGTTTTTTTCGTATCTTTGGCTTATAAACGAACCCTTTTTATGAGAAAAATCCTTTTCGTACTGGCCCTCGCGGCCTCTCTGAATGCCGCCGCCCAGACGGCTTCCGTCAAAGTTACAAAGGCTAATTTCGAGCAGGCCTCGCAGTTTACCGCCAAGAAGGTGAACCAGATGGTATACTCTACCCGCATCCGCCCCAACTGGTTCCAGCACTCGGACAAGTTCTGGTACAGCTGGAAAACCGCAGAGGGAACGCAGTACTATATTGTAGACCCCGCTACGGGCAGCAAGACGCCTGTCTTTGACATGGCTAAGCTGGCCCGCGAGGTGAGCGAGATTACGCGAGACCCGTACGACGCCCAGCACCTCCCCCTGAGGCTGGAGCTCAAGGATGACAAGTATTTCCAGTGGGACATGACGTCCAAGACCGAGAAAAGGGACAGCGCCGGTAACACTACCGGCAAATTCGTGGAATACCGTTTCTACTACGATATCGCCTCCGGCAAGCTCACCTTCGACAACGACGAGCACGAGGACGAGTATCCTTCCTGGGCCAACGTTTCGCCGGACGGCAGCATCGGCGTATATCTGAAAAACCACAATCTGTGGGTGATGGACAGGGAGAACCTCCGCAAGGCGGCCAAGGATGAGAAGGACAGCACCCTGGTGGAGCGCGCCCTCACCACGGACGGCACGGCACTTTTCTCCTGGCAGGGAGAGAATTATCACGGTGACACCGAGACCGATTCCACGGCCCGTCACATGCCGTACATCAGCTGGGCCCCGGATGGCAAGCACTTTGCCCTGGTTCGCTGGGACATGAGCCCCGTGAAGGAGTTCTGGGTGATTAACTCGGTGGCCAAGCCCCGCCCGGAGCTGGAAACCTACCACTACCAGATGCCCGGAGAGCCCGGTCCCAAGGGAGAGCTCGTGGTGCTGGACCTGGAAGGCAACGTGAAAAAATATGCCTGGAACGCCTTCAAGGACCAGGACGGCGAGATTCTTCCCGCAGACCTTACGGCGGCCGATGCCTATAAGGAGTATGCCAGCTCCACTTGGATGGGCACTAACGACTCCTTCTGGCTCATCCGCCGCAGCCGCGACCTCAAGCGCATGGACCTGTGCCGCGTGGACCTTGGCGCCGACAGCACCCGCACCGTGGTGGCCGAGCGCCTCAACAGCTATGTAGAGAACCGCACGCCCAAGTTCCTCCCCGGCGGAGACTTTGTGTGGTGGAGCGAGCGCAACGGCTGGGCCAACCTCTATCTGTACGGGGCCGATGGCAAGGTGAAGAAGAACCTCACCGAGGGATCCTTCCATGTAGAGGACATTCTGGGCGTAACGCCCACGTACCTGGTGGTGAGCGCCTGCGGCGTGAATGCCGGCGAGAACCCCTATCAGATGCACAATTACCGCGTCCCGCTCGCCGGCGGCCCCATGGTGCAGCTGGACATGGACGATATGGACGTGCTGGCCACCGCTTCCTACAGCGGCAAATACATTGTGGCCAACTATTCCCGCGTAGACTACAAGCCGGCCGTGATGCTGGTAAATACCTTGAATGGCAAGCGCACGCAGCTGGAGGAGGCCGATTTCTCCCGCCTCTTCGCCGCCGGATACAAGTTCCCCGAGCGCTTCAAGGTAAAGGCGGCCGATGGCATCACGGATCTCTGGGGAGAGCTGCACAAGCCCTTTGACTTTGATTCCACCAAGGTGTACGCCATTGCCGACTACGTGTATCCCGGCCCGCAGGTAGAGGCCAACGAGGTGTCCTGGCGCTTCAACCTCCGCACAGACCGCCTGGCACAGCTGGGCATGATTGTGATTACCGTGGGCAACCGCGGCGGCCATCCCAACCGTTCCAAGTGGTACCATAACTATGGGTACGGCAACCTCCGGGACTACGGCCTGGAGGACCAGAAATATGCCATCCAGCAGCTGGGAGCCCGCCACAAGTGGATTGACCTCTCCCGCGTGGGCATTCACGGCCACTCCGGCGGCGGCTTCATGAGCACCGCGGCCATCCTCCAGTACAATGACTTCTTCAAGGCGGCCGTTTCCTGCGCCGGCAACCACGACAACAGCATTTATAACCGCTGGTGGAGCGAGCAGCATCATGGCATCCAGGAAAAGGTGAGCCAGGGAGACACCACGTTCGTGTATCACATTGACACCAACCAGGAACTGGCTTCGCGCCTGAAGGGGCATCTCATGCTGGTGCACGGAGACATGGACGACAACGTGAATCCGGCCAACTCCATCCGCGTGGTGGACGCCCTCATCCGGGCCAACAAGCGCTTTGAGTTTGTGCTTCTGCCGGGCCAGCGTCACGGCTTCGGAGACATGAACGAGTATTTCTTCTTCCGGATGGCCGACCACTATGCCCGTTACCTCATGGGAGACCCGGCATGCCGGCCCGTCGACATCATCGAACTGAATAACGACTGATAGCTATGAAAAAGACTGCCTTATTTGCATCGGCCCTCCTCATTGCGGCCGCCTGCAACACCTTCAAGACCCAGACTTATGAGGACGACCTGGTGATGCCGCTTGCCGACGGCCAGGAAGATTCCCTTTTCTATGCAACTTCCCTGGAATATGCCACGGGCGGCATGCTCATCCCGGCCATGGAGAAGATGAACCGGGCCATCGTGCAGCAGGCCTTCGACCTGGAGGGCGTGGAAGAGGGAACGCTGGAAGAGATTGCATCGGCCTACCGGGAAAACCTCATTGACGAGTACATCACCGAGAACGGAACGCCGGAGGAAGAGATGGGCGTGCTCACGTGGGAAGACAAGATCAACGGCGTCTTCACTACCACTTACAAGAACTGGCGCAACTACACGCTCAGCTACTACAATTTCCGCGGAGGCGCGCACGGCATCCAGACGGTGAGCCAGCTTGTCTTTGACAAGAAGACCGGAGAGCAGCTGGAAGAGGCGCAGCTCTTTGCCGATGGCTACGCGCAGCCGGTCGCGCTTCTCATGCAGGCCGCCGTCAAAGCCGATATGGAAGCCGAAGACCCCGAACTGGTACAATTAGTAGAAATGGACTCCGTAGTGCCCAACGGGAATTTCTCGGTGGGAGACAACGGAGTCCAGTGGATTTTCCAGCCCTATGAGGTGGGACCTTATGCGCTTGGCATTGTGACGGCCCTGGTTTCCTGGGAAGAGCTGAAGCCCTACTTGAAATAAATTTTTTGAAGGCGCTCTCCCTACGAGCACGTGGGGATGCGCATAATTGGCCGATTTCGCGCATCCAGAAATGCTGCAGCACGTGGGGATGCGCAAAATAGGCCGATATTGCACATCCAGCGGTGCTGGGAGAGGATACCCACCAGGGGACTCCACACCACTCCCTACAAAAAAGAGGGCGACTCACTTTGAGTCACCCTCCTTTGTATGGTATTGTAGCGAATTACTTGGTTCCAAAAATGCGATCGCCTGCATCTCCCAGACCGGGGACGATGTAGGCGTTTTCGTTGAGGTGATCATCCACGGCGGCGAGGTAGATGTCTACGTCGGGGTGGGTCTTGCGGACGCGCTCGATACCTTCGGGGGCGCCTACAAGGCACATGAGACGGATGTTGGTGCAGCCGCGCTCCTTGAGCATGGAAATGGCGTCACAGGCGCTGCCGCCGGTAGCCAGCATGGGGTCGGTTACAATCACAAGGCGGTCCTGGATGTCCTCGGGGAGCTTGCAGTAGTAAACCACGGGGTTGTGGGTTTCCTCATTGCGATAGAGGCCAATGTGACCTACGCGGGCAACGGGGATGAGATCCAGCATTCCGTCCACCATACCGATACCGGCACGGAGGATGGGGACGATGGCCAGTTTGCGGCCACTGACTCTCTTGGCCGTGGTCTTACAGATAGGGGTTTCGATTTCCACATCTTCCAGGGGAATGTCACGGGTGACTTCGTAGCCCATCAGAAGAGCTATTTCCTTGAGTAACTGGCGGAAATCCTTGGACCCGGTTTCCTTATCCCGCATGATGGTGAGTTTGTGCTGCACCATGGGATGGTTGATCACATGCAATTGGCTCATATAAATTTGGTAATTTGTTTTCGAGACACAAAGATAGCGAATTTTCCGCAAAACGTCGTATCTTTGTTACCCCAATACTAAAACTATTATCATGACTATTCTTTTCCTTGGGAAAAAGGCCTTCGCAAGCCTGCTGGCGCTCACTGTCCTTCTCTCCTGCAACAAAGACAAAACGACTCCCCAGCCGGAGAACAAGCCGGACCCTGTCGTAACGGAGCCCACCAAGTACTCGCTGAAGAAGCTGAAGGACATGACCCTGCGTGAGAAGGTGGGGCAGCTGTTCAATATCCGTCCCGAGGAATTGTATCCCGGCGGCAGTGGCTATGTGGAAGCGGGTATTCAGGATATGAAGGCTCTGTTCAAGAATTATCCCTGCGGCAGCATCACCCTCTTCGCCGGCAATATCAAGACACCGCAGCAGACGATTGCCCTTACCACGTTCCTGCACGGCCTGGACAATTATCCCCTGCTGTGCATCGATGAGGAAGGCGGGCGCGTGGCCCGTATCGGCAAGAATTCCGCATTCCCTATCACGCGCGTGAGCGCAATGGGGACCATCGGCTCCACAGGCAATCCGGAGAATGCCTACAACGCCGGCAATATCATCGGCGAGTACCTGCTGCGCTACGGCTTTGACGTAGACCTGGCGCCCGTAAGCGACGTGAACACGAACCCCGACAATGTAGTTATCGGCGACCGGGCCTTCGGCTCCTCGCCCGAGCTGGTCGCCTCCATGGTGGCCCGCTTCCTGCCCGGCCTGCAGAACAACAAGGTTGAAGGATGCCTGAAGCACTTTCCCGGCCACGGCGATACGACGGCCGACACGCACTATGGCTATGCCGAATCGCTCAAGACCTGGGATCAGCTGAAGGAGTGCGAGATGCTGCCCTTCCAGGCGGGCATCGACGCCGGCGTCAAGATGATCATGACGGCCCACGTATGCCTTCCCAATGTGGTCGGCGCCCAGATTCCCTCCACTTTGTCCTCCAAGGTGCTGCAGGATATCCTGCGGAAAGAGCTGGGCTATACCGGCATCATCATTACCGACAGCATGGCCATGGGGGCCATCACCAAGGAATACAGCGCCGACGAAGCGGCTATCAAGGCTATCAAGGCCGGCGTAGACATCGTCCTGGATCCGGCCAATTACCAGAAAGCCTTTGACGCGGTGGTCAAAGCCGTGGAAGAAGGCGAAATCTCCGAACAGCTCATTGAAGAGCGTGCTGCCCGCGTGCTGTCCCTGAAGAAGGACATCCTTACGGCGCGGGGACAGTTAAAGGACTAAACCTTCAGGAAAACAAGACTCAGACACTATTCTGCATGGACCTCCATGAAGGGAGGGGTGCCGTTGAGAGCCTTGTCGGAGAGGGTTCGTATTCCCTTGGGCATGTAGAGATGCTCAAGGCAGGAGCATTTCCAGAACGCATCCTCCTCCATGGCTGAAATAGTTTTGGGTAAACGGAGGGTGAGAAGGTTCTCACAGTCGGCAAACATAGCCGTGCCGATGACGTCTGCGCGGGTGTAATAACGGATTTTATTTTAGATTATTTAATCTTGCATAATTCAATCCTGAATATTTTTTTGTCTAAAACGAGAAACGATGCTGCAGCCGAATCCTTTCATCAAAAACACTCCATGAAAAGCCCGAGTACGGTACAGAGCGCCCTGCGCGTCCTTCACGACAAAGGAATTGTCAGAAAAGACGGAACAACCTATTCTGTGACGAACCGGTTGTTCGGCATCTGGCTTGCTATGGAGTATTAGCGGTTTTCCAACGATAAAACCTGGTTGGTGATTGTGACATTTCTGGTTGGTGACGGCCGCTGCCAGGAGGGCTTTTTGCGAGGTTCGTCGAAGCGGCGGTTTGTGGCGCTTAAATGGTTGAATACTAAATGATTAGAGTAACTGACGGGTACGCTATTCATACCCGTCAGTTACTCTAATGCGCTGATTGTCAGTGTGATAAGCGCCACGGTTTTTCCGTAGCGCACTTAGAGCAGAAAGGTGTTTTAGATTCTACCGGCCTCGGCCTCTTTCACCATTTCTTCGTCGGCCGATACATAAATTTCCACGCGGCGGTTCTGGGCGCGGCCCTCGGCGGTGGCGTTATCGGCGACGGGGAAGTCGAAGGACAGGCCGTCGGCCACGATGCGGTCCTTGGCAATGCCCTTCTGGGTGAGGTACTGGGCAACGGCATTGGCGCGCTGGTCGGAGACCTTCTTGTTGGCGGCGGCGCTGCCCACGTTGTCCGTGTGGCCGTAGACGTTGATGTTGGTGTGGCTCATATCGGCCATCTTGGCGGCGAATTTATCCAGGGATTCCTTGGCCTCGGGCTTGAGGCTGCTCTTGTTGAAGTCGAAGAGGATGCCGCTGTCGAAGGTGACCTTGATGGCCTTGAGGCCGTTGACGTCGGTGACGGTCTCTACCTGCGCGTTCTCCAGGGCGGCGAGCTCGGCAGCTTTCTTGTCCATCTGATGGCCGATGATAGCGCCCGTGCCGGCTCCGACGGCCGTGCCGATGCCTGCGCCGATGGCTGCCGCTTTACCGCTACCGCCGATGAGATAGCCGATACCTGCGCCGATAGCTGCACCTGCGCCCGTGCCGATGAGGGATCCTTTACCGAGGTTAGACATGCCGCAGCCCACGATAAGGGCGCCGCAAAGGAAGTAAGACAGAATCTTTTTCATAGAGTTATGCTTTAGATTTTGTGTAAAGATACAAAAAATTCTTTACTGGTTGTTCAGTGGTTGTCTGCGCTTTGTCGCACGTCCCCATGACAAGCGGTGACGATCTTAAGCATCTTTTGCCGCAAATCCTGCTTTTGTTCGTCAGTGGTGACGATCTTAAGCAGGATTTGGGCCTTATTCTGCTTAAGATCGTCGGTGCAACCACCAAGGGTGAGCATGACGAAAAGAGGCAACCTCAAAGGCTGCCTCTTTTGACGAAGAGCGGAAAACGAGACTCGAACTCGCGACCCCGACCTTGGCAAGGTCGTGCTCTACCAACTGAGCTATTTCCGCATTGTTTGTAATGAGCTTCCCGTCGAACGGGATTGCAAAGGTAGTGCTTTTTTTTGAACCTGCAAATATTTTCGTGAACTTTTTTTAATTTTTTCATAAAAAAAGAAGCACACCGGAAATCCTTGTCTCCGGTGGCCAGGGCGTCCTCTTTTGTAAAGAGCCGATGTGATATAGGCAATCCGAAAACTTTCACTATCTTTGCGGCAAGACCATATAGTTATGCATCACAGACTTAGCCTGAGCTTGCTTTCACTGTTGCTGTTGCCGGCATTTCTGTCGGCGCAGGGGCGCAGCGGGCACGAACGTGAAGATATCTTCATCCTTTCCTCCCACACGGAATCCAGCGAGTGGGCACAGAGCATGTTGTTTCCCATCAACGAGATTAAGCGGGAAAGGCCAGACCTCAAGGTGGGACTGCACCACCTGCAGCTGCTCTCACATAAAAGCGTAGCAGATCTCAAGCAAAGCGTAGACAGCGTTCTCAATGCACGCGCGCTCCCTCCCAGGCTGGTGATTATCCTGGGAGGAAGCGCCTTTAACTTTACTCAGGATATCGATAAAAAGTGGCCCGGCATCCCCATTATCCTTACCGGAGAGCAGGACTACTACTGCGACACGGAATACACGCTTCTGGGCCCCGGTAATCCCCTGGCCCGGCGTCACTCCATCACGCTGCTTCGCAACCAGGGCGTCAATGTGACGCTCATCAGCGCTCCGCCCATGATCAGGCGCACGGTGGAGATGATGCTGGAGGTGCAGCCGGACCTGAACAAGATTATCTTCGTAGCCGGAGAGAACTATATGTGCAAGGAGCGGCAGTGGCGTCTGGAACGCTATCTCCAGATGCACCACCCCGACATTGACTACCGGGTCATTTCATCGGCTAACACCACCACCGACCGCCTTCTCTCCATCCTGGAGCGGGAAAACAGCCCCCAGACCGCCGTATTCTACGGGTCCTGGCTCACGCGCGACGGCTACCTGGAAACGGTCTCTACACGGCACAATACCGTCTCGCTCATTGAGTCGCTGGCTCCTGTCTACACCATGTTTGCCAGCGACATGGACAAACACCCCAACGTGGTGGGCTACTACAGTTACTCGGCCCAGGAATACAACATCATCCTGCGCCAGTATGTACTGGATGTGCTGAACCACGGCATGAGGCCCGACACCATGCCGTTTATTTATCTGGAAGCCGGTTCGCCTACGCTCAACTACAACGCCATGAAGCGTTTTGGCCTGAACACGGACCTTATCCCCTCCAATGCGAGTGTCTACGGAGGACCAGCCAGCTTCTGGCAGCTGTACAAACGCCAGATTCTCATCTTCGCCTTCGTATTTCTGCTGGGGCTGGGCATTTTCCTCATCCTCACCCTGGTGCGAAGCATGCACCGCCTGCAGAAAGCCCGCGACATTGCCGAAAATGCCAACCAGATGAAGACGGCCTTCATCCAGAACATGAGCCATGAGATTCGTACGCCCCTGAACTCCATCATCGGCTTTTCGCAGCTTCTGGGAATGCCGGAAGGAACCGTTACGGAAGAGGAGAAGCAGGAATACCTGGGCTACGTCATGAACAGCTCACAACTGCTCACCATGATGATCAACGATATTCTGAGCCTCTCCGACATGGAAAAGGGCCACTATACCGTGAACCTGATGTCCACAGACCTGAACGAGACGGTGCGCCAGGCCATCAAGACCGTGGAAGGCCGCCTCACCAGCGGTGTTTCCATCGTTGAGCAAAGCGGTATTGCGGAAGGCGCACGCTATATCACAGACGGTATGCGCGTGCAGCAGATTCTGATCAATTTCCTCACCAATGCCATCAAACACACGGTAAGCGGAGAAATTGTCATTGCAAGCTCCCTCGTGGAGAATCCGGGATTCATTACTTTCTCGGTGGCCGATACAGGTCCCGGAGTGCCGCCCGATAAGGCAGACAGTATTTTCGAGCGCTTTGTCAAGCTGGATTCCAGCAAACAGGGCACGGGCCTTGGCCTGAGCATTTGTCGCATGATGGCCAGCAGCCTGGGCGGAAAGGTATGGCTGGACACGCAGTACACAGACGGTGCCCGCTTTATGCTGACCATTCCGAAAGAGGAAGCCTAATTATTTTGGGAAAGGGAAGCCTTGCGCAGCTTGAGAATGCGGCGCACGCTTTCGTCGATACGGGATTCAGAAATTTCCCCACGATGAACGGCAGCCACTACGCTGTCGAACACACGAGGATATTCACGGACGCACAGCAGGATGTCCACACCGGCCTTGATAGCGGCTATGCAGGCATCTTCTACCGGATACTGGCGGATGATAGCGCCCATTTCCATGGCGTCGGTAATAATAACCCCGTCAAAGCCCAGTTCTCCCCTGAGCTTGTCCTGAAGGACCAGGGAAGAAAGCGTAGACGGCGTATTGGACCCCGTCACGTTGGGCAGGGAAATGTGTGCGGTCATTACCAGTTTGGCTCCGGCATTGATTCCCGCCTTGAAGGGAATCATTTCACAGTCCCGGATTTCGTCCCAACTCTTGCGGGACATGGCATAACCGAAGTGAGAATCGGCCGTGGTGTCTCCATGGCCGGGGAAATGCTTGAGGCAGCCCAGCACGCCATTTTTCTGCAGACCCTTGAGATAGGCTTTCACCATGGTGGCAGCAATGTCAGGGTCGGTGGAGAAGGCACGCGGGCCGATGACGATGTTGCGGGGGTTGGTGTTGACGTCGGCGACGGGAGCGAAATCGATGTCAAATCCATACTGGGCCAGATATTCGCCGATCGCAGAGGCGGCCTCCGTCACGTCTTTTGTTTTGCCGGAGGCTGCCAGCTGCGTCATGTTGGCGAATTTGGGAAGATGGAACGCCTTGTTGTTGGCAAGGCGCGCCACGATACCGCCCTCCTCGTCAATGCAAAGGAGAGGATGTGAAGGCATGGCCTTGAGATCCCCCACGAATGCCTGAAGCTGAGCAGGGTCTTTGATGTTGTTGGAAAACAAGATAATACCGCCCATAGGATATTTGGCAGCGGTTTCCCGCATGCGATCGTTCACAGCCTGCAGACTGATGGTCTTGAGGTCTGTAGGAGAGTTGTAGAAAGCTTCCGGATCCAGGGCTTCCGGACGGATGATGAACATCTGTCCGACTTTCTCCTGCAGCGTCATTTGCTGAAGCTGCTTCTCTATGGCTGCATCTTTGCCGGAAGAGCATCCGACAAGCAGGCAGGTGGTAATAGCCAGAAGGGCGGTAAATCCTATTCTCATTGCATTCAATTAAAGTTCCCAGGCGAGGGCCGATGCACCCAGAATGGCAGCGTCAGATTCTTTGAGCTGCGAGTACACCAGCTTCACTTTGTCTCTCCACAGAGGCAGAACGTTCTCGTTCATTGCCTTGAGGATGGGCTCGGTGAGGAATTCCTTGGAGCGGGCCAGGCCGCCGAAAAGCACGATGGCCTCCGGAGCGGAGAACTCGATGAAGTCGGCCAGTTTCTCTCCGAGGATACGACCGGTAAAGTCGAAAATCTTGAGGGCCAGCTTGTCACCGTCCTTGGCAGCGTCGTACACATCCTTGGAAGTGATCTTGTCCAGGGAGCGGAGCTCGGAGGGTTCATCGCTCATTTCCAGCCATTCGCGGGCGGTACGGGCAACGCCAGTGGCGCTGCAGTAGGTCTCCAGGCAGCCATGCTTACCGCAGCCGCACTGGCGGCCGTTGTGGCGCACGGCGCAGGTGTGACCCAGCTCGCCGGCGAAACCGTCGTGGCCGTACACCACTTCACCGTTGATCACGATACCGGAACCTACTCCGGTACCCAGGGTGATCATGATGAAGTTCTTCATACCACGGGCGGCGCCGTATGTCATTTCACCCACAGCGGCGGCGTTGGCGTCGTTGGTGAGGGAAACGGGAATGCCGTTCATGGCTTCCTGCAGCATCTTGGCGAATTCCACGCGGTTGTGGCCCCACTTCAAATTGGGAGCGGCCTCGATGCAGCCGGTATAGTAGTTGCCGTTGGGGGCGCCTACGCCGATACCACGAATCTGACCCTCAGCCTCGGCCTCGGAGATGATATGGTTAAGGGCTTCTGCCAGGGAGGCGATAAAGGGAGCGGCTTCTTCGTGATTGTCGCTTCGGATAACGGTCTGTGCGAGAACGGTGCCGCGAGCGTCTACGATGCCGCATTTGGTGGTCTGTCCACCTACATCAATACCAATTACTAAGTTCTGTTCCATATAATGAATTAAGCTTTTTTCACTTTAGAACCCACGGCTGCGAAGTACAGGATGAAGCCTACGCAGGCAACCAGCAGCCAGTAGCTGGGCATGTAACCGATGGCATCGGCAATGGCGTTCTGGATGAGCGGGACGATACCGCCGCCCACGACCATGGCCATGAAGATACCGGAAGCCTGGTTGGTGGAAGCGCCCAGGCCCTCGCAGGCCAGGTCGAAGATGGTGCCCCACATGACGGAGGTGCACAGGCCGCAGAGGACCAGCAGCAGGGCTGCGATAGGAACCTGGACCATGCCGAAGCCGTCGGCCCCACCCTTGAACACGGGCATGGAAACGGTGGAGGAGTTGCCCAGGATGATAGCCAGCACGATGAGTACGAGAGCCACAGCGGACACGCAGGTGAGCTGGGTGCGGGCGCTCACCTTACCGGAAATCACGGAAGAGGTAAGACGGCCCACGAGCATCAGGAGCCAGTAGGTTCCGGCAACGAATCCGGCAATGGCAACGGCGGTGGAAGGATCCATGCCGGCGCCGTTCACGGAGTCGGAGAGATAGAAATTGAGGGTGCCGGGGATACCGACCTCAACGCCCACATAGACAAAGATAGCAATAACGCCCAGCACGAAGTGCTTGAACTTGAGGGGACTCACGGCGTGCTCAGCATCCTTCACGGCCTCGGGATCCTGGATGTTCACGAACATCAGGACGATGAAGGCGAAGGCGAACACACCCATGGCCAGGAACAGCACGGGGTTCACATCCTTGATGAGGGAATCCTTGGTGAGGGTGCCGATGAGGGAGCCCACCAGCATGGGAGTGAGAGTACCCATGAGGGAGTTGAAGGAACCGCCAATCTGGATATACTGGTTGGAGCGTTCACCACCGATGAGCTTGAGCATGGGGTTCACCACGGTGTTGAGCATGCACATGGCGAAGCCGGCGATGAAGGCGCCCAGAAGATAGACGAAGAAATTGGAAGGCAGGCCGGCCAGCGTGGAGCCGACACCTACGATACCGGAAAGGAACTGGACGAAAACACCCGCGAAGCCAACTGCAATGGCGATGAGGGCCGTTTTCTTGTAACCATACTTAGAGAGCATCTTACCGGCGGGGATACCCATGATGGCATAGGCCAGGAAGTTCATCATGTTACCCATCATGCCCCAGAAGTTGGAGCCTTCAATACCGGGCTGCATCTTCCAGATGTTTCCGATGGGAGCGGCCAGGTTGGTCACGAATGAGATCATGCCGAACAGGAAAATCATGGCCACGATGGCTATGATGCTGCTGTTACCTTTTTTTGACATAGTGCTGTGTTTTATTTTGTTAATTAATTATTAGCTTGGAATGTGTCTTCAAATATAATCATTTTTTTTCATTTGGCCTATATGACCTGCTGCTTGCGGCGCCAGTTGAGCACCGGCAGCATGAAGGAAATGATGGCTGCGCCCAGCCAGAACCAGCGGACATAGGTGTAGTCGTGTGCACCGGCGACAGCGCTGCCGCTGTCCATGAGGAAACCGGTGATCACGTTCTGCAGACCCGCGGCGGCATAGGAGGCCAGGCCCACGATACCCAGGGCTGCACCCGTCGCCTGACGGGGCACCAGATCCACGGCCATGAGGCCGCCCAGGAAGCTGATGAGCACGCCGATGGCGATACCGAACAGGACCATAGCGGTGATATTGAGCCACTTGGAAGGACCGCCGAAGAGGAACAGAGCCAGGGCGACGGCTTCCAGGATACCAGCCACGAAGGCAGGATACTTGCGGTCTCCCTTGAAGAGGACGTCGGACAGCCAGCCGGAAACGACGGTGCCGATGATGCCGAAGATGGGGTTGATGCCGATGATGGCGGCGGCGCCGGCCAGGTCATAGCCCTTCGCCTCCTGGAGGAAAATGGTTCCCCACTCGTTGATGGCGTAGCGGCTCATGTACATAAAGGCGCTGGCGGCGGCCAGGATCCACACCCCGGGATTCTTGATGACGGCAGCCTGCATGCGCTTGGTCTGGGCACGCTTCTGCTCGGGGGAAAGCTCCTCTTTGGCCTCGGCCTCCCCTGCCAGCACCTCGATGGGCGGCAGGCCTTTGGCCTCGGGCGAGTCGTGCATGAACAGCAGGATGAGGACGATACCCAGCAGGCCGGCCAGGGCGGCTCCGAAGAAGCCCCACTTCCAGCCGAAGCTGGCTACCAGCATACCTACGAACACGAAGGACAGGCCCTCGCCAATGTTGTGCGAACTGCTGAAGAAACCATAGTAGGTACCGCGTATGCGCAGCGGATACCAGCGGGACAGGGCGATGATTGCCGGCGGGGCACCCATGGACTGGACACCGCCGTTAATGGCCCAGCAAATGGCGAAGAGGATGAAGAGGGCCGAATTGGAAATACCCCCTTCGAGCGCCGTCACACCCAGGATACCCATGGTGAAGTTCATGAGCACCGAGACGGTGAGGCCCAGGGCCATGAAGCGCTTGATGTTGGAACTGTCGGCCAGGAAGCCGTTGATGAGTTTCATGATGGCGTAGGCCCAGTACAGGCAGGCGCCGATGATACCCAGCTGGGTAGCATTGAGCAGGCCCGCGTCGATGAGCGGCTGCTTCATCACACCCATGGACAGACGGCAGACGTAATACAATGCGTAGCCGAGCGTGCCGGCCATGAAGGACTGGAAGCGCAGGCGCTTGTAGGTCTGGTCTACCTTTTCGGCGGGAACCTTAACCGCAGCGGGACCGCCAGCCTTGAAAAAATCGAGGATAGGCATAAGTCTTAGAGCGTTTGTGAACTACAAAGATACAATTATTTTCTCAATTCCAGTCAGTTGACGCCATGCGGCGCCAGCACGTCCATCAGCGCCTGCTCCATCACCTTGTAGCCGGCCAGGTTGGGATGGACGGCGTCACGGGCATAGGCCGCTTTCAGGGCATTGTTCTCATCCTTCATGACGCTGAAGTAGTCGACCAGCAGGATGTTATGTTCGGCGGCATAGCTGCGGATGAGGGCGTTGAGGCTGTCCACGAAGGGACGGGGGTCGCCCAGTTCCTTGCGCCAGCCGATCTCGGCGGCCGGCAGCAGGGTGCACATCACAGGCACGATGTTGTTCGCCTGCGCCAGTTCCACCAGGGAAACCAGGTTGCCAAAGGTATGTTCCACCGTGATATAGCCCGTATTGCGGGCGATGTCGTTGATTCCTGCCAGGATGACTGCATAGTCGGGGTTCAGTTCGATCACGTCCGGACGGAAGCGGGCCAGCATCTGCAGGGTGGTCTGGCCGCCGATGCCGCGACCCAGGAAATGGTGTTCCTGAAGCCAGGCATTGTCGTCTTTTGCCCAGTTGTTGGTGATGGAATCGCCGAAAAGCACAGCCACCGGCTGCTCTTTCACCTGGGCGTTTTCGGCCTCATAACGGGAGAAACGGGCCCAGTCCTGGTCAATGGGAATCTGTGCCCGCAGGGCCAGCGGGAACAGCATCAGTGCAAGAATCAACAGTTTTTTCATGGGTTAAAAGATAAGCTTGGATACAATAGGATAGTGGTCAGAAATGAAGGCTTTTCCGGCATATTCCCCGTCCAGCACCGCAAACTCGGCGGCCTGGGAGAAGCCGGTGAAATAGATATAGTCGATGGTTTTGGTGGCCGGCTTCTTAAAGCCGTTGCAGGAAGGCGCGTCCGTAGTCTTGGCAGCCACCTTGCGGGCGCTCAGCATCAGCTGGTCCAGGTCTTCCAGGCAGGGATCGGAAGGCTCTACGTTGAAGTCTCCGGTAAGGACCAGGGGAATGTCGGGATTCATTTCCCGGATCATTTCCACAATCATCACCAGGCCGTTGCGGCGGGCCTGGGCACCCTTGTGGTCCAGGTGCGTATTCACGAAGTAGAACTGCTTTCCGCTGCGCAGGTCCTTCATGAGGACCCAGGTAGCGGTACGGGGGTATTTGGCGTCCCAGCCCACGGAAGGCACGTCCGGGGTTTCGCTGAGCCACCAGGTGCCGCCGTCCAGCATCTCCAGCGTGTTGCGGTTGTAGAAGACGCTGGCGCGCTCGCCTTCATCGGCCCCGTCGTCACGGCCTACGCCGAAGGGGATGTACTCCGGGCACTGTCCGGCGATGTAGCGTTCCTGGTCCAGGCGGGCTTCCTGCACGCCGAAGATATCGGGCTTCACCTCCTCCAGCATAGCCTTGGAGGCTTCCTTGCGGTTTTCCCAGGAATTTTCGCCGTCGTCCTTGACGGAAGTGCGCACATTGTAGGACATCACCGTCAGGCTGTCCTTGGGAGCGCAGGAGATGGCCAGGGCGGCCAGCAGAAGCAGAATGGTCTTTTTCATTACGCAAAAATACAAAAATATACGAAGGTGACCCGCAGGCCACCTTCGTAATCATCAAAAAAACTTAGTCTGTGTAACCAGGATTCTGGAACAGCGAAAGGGTTTCGTTGTAGATCTTCTGGGCCTTGTAGGCATGGCCGGCGGCATCGGGGTGCGAGCCGCTATAGATGGTTACCTTGCCGGCGACACCCTTTTCCCCGCGGAAATCCACGATGGGCAGGTTGTAATGCGTAGCGATGGTCGCTACGGATTCGCCATAATCACCGGTGATGTCGGTGCCGATGATGCAGATGATCTTGGCCGAAGGGAACTTGTTCTGGATGTACTTGATCACATAGATGTACGCATCGCGGAAGCGCTTGTTGTGGTCTATGCTGGCAAGGGGTGTATCGTAACAGAACTCGCCCAGGCCGATGCCATTGTCCGTGAGGGCGTCGTTAGTGCCGCCGAAGAGGATGACACAGTCCGGGTTGGTGAGAAGGCCCAGACGGCTGTCGTCCACGAAGGGAGTGCGCTCGGCACCCTCCTTCCCGCTGGCCACCGAGCTGCCGCTCCAGGAGGTGTTCACATCCAGGGTGGACTGCCAGTAGTCATTGATCAGACGTCCCCAGTAGGTCTGGGTCCAGTCGGTGACATCGCAGCCTGCTGCCGGAGGATTGGTATAATACGGCCGATGACTGGCGGGAATGATTCCTTCGAAAGTGGAAATGGAATCGCCGATGATAGCGAGGCGCTTGGGGAAGGGACCGGGATCTACTCCGCCTCCCGTTGATCCATCCCAATAATAATTGGCGCCCTGTACGGTAGGTGTTCCAGCCCCGTAGATGTAATTGGAAAAATTACTATCATCCAAGGTAAGGGTAGGAGTTCCGTTTCCATAGGTTCCGCCCAGGCCACAATCCTGGATGGTGACGGTATTATCCAAATCCTTTCCAAGAATCCATCCATAGGAAGAAGTCTTGCAGGCGCCCACATACATCAGTTTCACGAAGGCTTTGCAGCCACTGATGAGACATGTTTCCTGTGCGGTACCGACAACACCGCCTATCATAACGTCAGTATTGGCGTCTGCTTTTCCGTAAAGGGAATTAGAACTGTTATTATCCAGCTTAACAATACAATTGATGGCATTCGAAGCGCGCATATGACCTACCAGGCCACCGCCGTACATCAGCCAGGCAGAGGCACGCACAGAAGAATTCAACACCTTGCATCCGTCAAAGGTGGCACCTCTTGCCCAGGAGGCAAAACCACCGCCATAACCACGACGGGTTCCCACCGTCACATTGTTCACCTCGCAACTGGAGTTAAAGCTGATGCTTCCCCCTCTTGCCACGCCAATAAAACCACCCGTGTGAGGAGCAGTACCATATCCGGTACCGTTATCATACGTACCGTTCATAATGGAGCAGTTTGACACGGTGGAATTCTTGAATGCAACTGTTCCCGAAGCGCTTGCAATGGCAGCTCCATGAACCCCACCGACAATGCCGCCCAAAATCTCGGCATATGTATTAACCTTTGATGCAGTATTAGTCTTTATGACACTACCCGTGTTTACAAGCCCGGAGATGACCATTGTGGGAGAATTTGCACTTGTATAAATCCATCCGACGATGCCTCCCATATGCAGAATACAGGACTGAGCGGGCTCCCCGCTATCTTTACCATTCTTCACCATTCCCTCATTGGTGCAGTTTTCAATGAGAGCTGTTTCTCCTGCATTGGGACGCTCCACCGCACCGACAATACCACCCATATAGATATCGGGAGTACCGGGAGCCGTGCAGGTGATAGCTGCATGGTTCACGCAGCCGGAGATGGTTCCAGTCGAATTCTGACGACCCACAATACCGCCGAGTTTAATTACGCCTGCCGTACGGGTGGTAGAAGAGCAGGTAACCGGCGCATAGTTTTCGCAATCGGTGATATTACCCTTGCAATATCCGGCAATAGCGGCAATGTTCAAATTGCCAGCGATGTCGGCCGTGTAAGTAAGCGAGGAAGAAGACCCCATGATCAGATTCCTGACCGTACCGTTCTTACCTACATTGGCAAATAGAGGAACCGTGGCCTGCAGGCCCAAGATGCTATGATTAGCGCCATTGAAGGTGCCGTTAAACAGCACATCGCCACCTGCCTTTCCAATTCCCCCTTCGGCATTGAACGCCGCAGAGGTGGTGGCATCGAAGGTGATGTCGTTCCCCAGGGAAACCAGCAGGTCATCGCCGGAGATGGTGCCGGCGTTGTAGGCCTGCGCAAAGGCAATGAGTTCCTCGGCGGAGGTAATGGTGATATCGGCCGGAGCATCGCCGGTGGGCACAAAGGGCAGGGCGCTCAGGTCATAGAGCTTGCCGGCCTGGAGCGTGAACGAACTGGTCTTGCTCAGGGTCATCATGTGACCGCCCTTGTCCTGGATGTCGACGGCAATGCCGCCGGCATAGGTACGGGCCGGGACTACGATATAGTAGGAAACCGGCGTGGCGGTGCTGGTGGTAAACACCTTGGTCACCTTCACTACCTGGTCGGCCGCAGCCGCAGAGCTGCCGGTAAGGGTGGCGTTCTGGTAGTCGATGGCAAATGTACCGCTCACCTGCTCTCCCTGCAGGCCGCGGAAGGAGGCCGATACGAGGTCGTGCTCATCGGCCCCGGCGCCACTGTCCCGCAAGATGTTCAGCTTGAGGATGGCGCACAGATGATTGACGGAGATGTTGGTTCCGTCGGCACTGTACCCGGCCATGGGGAACATGCCGTCGGCAAAACCGCCGGACTTGTAAGTCTGGCTGGCGGGGAGCGTCACGTGCGTAGCATCGGTATAGATGCCGGCCGGATACAGAATGTTGTACGGGGCGGCACCCAGCGGGCTGGCAAACTGGAAAACGGCCGACGAAGCCGTCTCTCCCTGTTCGGCCAGGGCATTGGATGCCACTCCGTTCACACGAATGGCGTCCCCATCGCTCCAATAAACCTTGCGCTTGTTATTCTCGGCAGCACCCAGATGAGTCTTTACCTCGGGGGCAGCCGGGGTTTCGGGCGCAATACTCACTTCCAGAGTAGATCCCTGGTAGATTTCCGCTGCGGGTTGTTCCTTTAAGCATCCTGCCAGCAATCCCATTGCTGCAAACAGGAAAATGATACCATTCTTTTTCATAGCTACAGCAAGTTCCAGTCTACAATAATGATATCTACATCAGGGATAACGGCCCCGCTTTCGGGGACTTCGATACTGCTCTGCATGAGCGAGCAAGGGGCGTCCAGGCCGATGATTTCGGCCTGGGGCGTCTCGTAAAGGTTTTTCTTGGAGCTCATAGAAGTTGTTCTATAATTGGCACTGGGCCTGGATGGCCTTGCCGATGGGGGCCAGGCCGGGATAGGGTTTCAGGTCTTCTTCCACTGCCTGCACGTCCATCGCCTGCAGGAATTCCACCAGGCGGGACGGGTCGCTTTCGATGAGGCTGGGGCACTGGGCCAGTTTCAGGAAAGGACGGGACAGCAACTTGTACTTGTCCACATTCTCGTTGTAGGCATCCTTGAAGGCGGGGGTGATGTTCATCATGCGGTGCATGATACCCTTCTTGCCGCGCAGGATGGCGGGATCGTTGCCGTCGAAGCTGCAGCGGACCACGGCTTCCTGGGAAGCGGGCATCTCGGGCAGGTCAATCACCACGGACAGGTCCTTGCCGCAGTAATTCCACTTGACCGGCTTGCCGTTCAGGGTAACCGAGACGGGCACGAATACTCCTTCCAGGATTACCTGCACGCGACGCGTGGAAGGCATGCCTCTGTAACCGCCTTCGCGGGCAGCAATCACCACCTCACAGGCTTCGCGGGAAGATTCCTTGGTTACCAGCGTGGTGGCAAAGTGGTTGGCATAGTCCTGAGAGTATCCGTCGTCTTCGTAGAGGCGGCAGCTGCCCTTTCCATCTCCGGGGGCCACGAAGTACCGCTGCACGTTGCTCTTTTCCTGCAGCGAGGTAATGTTTTCATCGGCCATGGGGATGATGGCGCCGGCCTTCACGAACCAGGGATTCTCGTCCAGGGTGTAGGACAGCGTGCAAGTCTGGCCTCCCTTGTACAGGGCGCCGGTAGCCATATCGTACCAGTCGTTGCCTTCCGGCAGCCAGACGGTGCGGGAAGCCAGGCCGGTGACGGGATCGGCGGGTTCACCGATCACGGTGGCCAGGATATCGTCTCCGAACATAAACTGCTCCTTCATGGTGTAGGACTCCTCGTTCTCGGGGTAGTCGTAATACATGGGACGGGTCATGCATATGCCGGTGTCATAGGCCTGACGGGCGGCGGTGTAGATGTAGGGAGACAGGGAATAACGCAGCCGGACGGCCTCCCGCATCGGTTTTGCATACTCTGGCGCATAGGTCCAGATACGACGCTCGATATCGGCGCTCTTGGTGGAATGGGTTTTGAAAATGGGGGTAAACACCCCGTACTGCAGCCAGCGGGTGAAAATCTCGGGTTTGTAAGGATTGCCCAGAACCTGGTGACCGCCGATATCGTGTCCCCAGTAACCGTAGCCCACGTTGGAAGAAGTGGCGGTGAAATAGGGCAGGAAGGTAAGGACCTCCCAGGTATCGTAGCAGTCTCCCGAGAAACCGATCTGGTAACGGTGGCTGCCCAGACCGCCCCAACGGTGATAGATCATGGGGCGCGGGGCCTCGTGGGAACCGAAGCCGCGGTTGCGGCGCACCTTGTCGTTGAAGAAGGTGTAATTGAGCCAGAAAGTGTTGCTCAGGCCCTTGGTGTATTCGCTAAGCTTCCATTGCTGCCAGTCCAGCCACCAGAAGTCTACTCCCTGGCGCTCCAGCGGGTGGATGACGCTGTTGAAGTAGGCATCGGCCCAGGCCTGCTGGTCGATGCGGAAGGGCACGGGGCACAGCTCCCCTTCCCTGGCCGTACGGTCCTGGCGGGTCTTGGGATCGCTCCTGAGATAGACGAGGGAGTCTCCTTCGTGGTACTTGTAGCCTTCGGGGCCGTCGTAGTCGCTGGTGCGGGAAAGGTAGTCTTTCACAAAACCCTCATAGCAGTCCTCGTAGGGCTGGATGCCCGAGGCGGGGTGCAGGTTGAGGGAGGTCTTGAGCTGCAGCTCATGCAGCTGGGAGAGGGTCTTCTCCGGCTGGGGGAAGAGTTCTTTCTGCCAGGTATATCCGCTCCAGCCGATGCGCTGGCCGAATTCGTCCTTGAGGGGATTCTTGCGCTGCAGGGTCCAGGTGTCGTGCCAGTCCATGTCGATGACCATCACATCCATGGGGATGTTGTGGGAACGAATCTCTTTGGCCAGGTCGATGAATTCGAAATCACTGTACTGCCAGTAACGGCTCCACCAGTAGCCGAAGACATACTTCGGAGGCAGCGGGATGCGGCCGGCGATGCGGGTGAAATCGGCCAGGGCGGCCTTGTAGTCGTGGCCATAGGCGAAGAGATACAGGTCCTGCCTGTCCCCTTCCGGGCGCGGCGCCACCCATTCTCCCCAGTCCGAGCCGTCCTTCACCAGGATGTGGCGGGCGCTCTCGTCCACCACGGCCCAGCCGTCACGGGACAGGATACCCTGCTCGTACACGTCTCCCTTGTAGTTGATCTGGGAATAGCCCTTGCAGCCGTCCAGGGTACGGTAGGTACCCATGAGGTTGCCGCCCTCGTCCATGCCGGGCGTCCACTTTACTTTGCGCACACCCTTTTTGGCCTGGCTGTCGGCCATGATGAAACTCACGCTCAGGTTCTTCTCGCAGAAGCGGCCGGGGCCCTTGTAGCGGAGGGTGAGGTCCTTGGTGGTGATCACCACCCCGTTCCGGGATTTCTGCACCCGGAAGGAGGGTACTTCCAGACGGCGGTTCACCACGGCCAGGGTGGCCCGGTCTTCGAACTGTGCGTCCTCGGCCCATTCCATGCGGACGAGCCGGGAGGTGAGTACGGTAAAGCGGGCGTTCCCGCAGGTGACGACAGCCCCGGGCGCCGCCTGGGGGTCGTATTCATCCGCAACACTGCTTCCGGTCTGGGCAGAAGCCAAAGCCGGAAGCAGCGTCATAAGGATGATGGGCAGTAGTCTGAATCTCATTATTGATACTCCCACTGGAATAAAACAGGATAGTGATCGGACAGGAACGGAACCCCGTAATCCTTTTTGTTGACCCAGTATTTAATGGGTTTTATGGCCTTTCCGCCATAATAAATGTGGTCGATGATCTTGTTGCTGTCGCCGAATCCGTTGAAGGTGCTGGCATACTTGTCGTTGCCGGACGCCTCCAGGCGGGCATAGTGCATGTTATCGTTCAGGGGCGCAAGCTTGTCGGAGGTGGTGTTGAGGTCTCCCACATGGATGATGACCTGATTTGCCTTCTTGAGGTCGGTTTCCTTGCACAGGGCCGTCATCTGGGATATCATAAGCTCGGCCGATTTCGTGCGGGCCTCGTCGCTCTTGTGGTCGTAGTGCGTGGGGAAGAACCAGACGATGGCGTCGTTGTTCTTCTTGTCCTTGAGCTTGGCATACACAGTAACGCGGCGGCAGGCGGAATGCCATTCGCCGTAGGTGTTGTCCGAGTTCTGGGCAGGACGCTCACGCATATTGGGATCCAACCAGAAGAAATCCTTGAGAACCAGCTCGAAACGGTCCTTGCGGTACATCACCGCCACGCCTTCGCCGCCTGCCGTTGCCACGGAAGAGCCGCCGGCATTGTCACGGGATACGTCGTAATAGCCGTATTCGGAACTGAAGGTGGAGGAGAACCACTGGGACTGCTCCTTGCGCACTTCCTGCAGGCCAATCAGGTCCGGCTTTTCCTCGTCGATGAACTTTTTGACGGCATCGCGACGGGCGGTCCAGGCGGCACTGCTGCCGTCGGGGTACTTATCCGCCGTGTTGGCGTAACGGATGTTGAAGGAACAAACGGTCATGGTAATGCCGCCCTCGGAGGGAGGCGTTTCACCACCGCCTTCTTCCCCTCCCTGAGGGGAGGGCGGGGTGACCGGATTCACAACGTCCTTCTGCCCGCAGGACTGCAGTACGAGTACCGCGGGCAAAAGAGCGATCAAAAACAGCTTTTTCAGTTTCATTGTTTATTCTGCTTTACAAGACTTGCGGGAGTTACCGCCCATCTGAGACCAGCCGGCGGCCGGGCCGGTGGCGGAGCCCTTCACGGCGAAGAGGGTAGGCTTGCCATCCTTCATGCCGGTGCAGTAGATGGTACCGTCGGGGCTGATGGCAGGAGAAGTGCGCAGGGAGGTACCCAGCACAATCTCGGAGGCCTTGATGCCGTCGGGCTTCACCTTCACCAGCTTGCCGGTGGTTTCGTCGGCGTCGCCTTCATTGAAGTAGATGTAACCCTGGTTGTCCACGGCCGGGCTTCCCCAGATAGCGAAGGTTTCTCCGCTGGTAGCGATCCACCATTTCTTGGTACCGTCGGGGTTCACAGCCTCCAGGCCGTTGGCGGTGGTGACATAGATGGTGCCATCCTCGCCCAGGGCTACGCCATGGCTGGAATAGCGCTTGGTGTTGCCGTCCATATCCAGCGTCCACTCGGGCGTGGCGCCTTCCGTGGTGCTGTACTTGGTAAGGTCGTAGCAGAAGAGGATACCCTGTCCGCCGTTGGACTTGCCATACAGGACATAGACCTTGTTGTTTCCATCAATGGCCATGTAGGTAGTCTGGCCGCTGAGGGTACCGGAAGCGGTGTAACCCAGCACGAACTTATCCCTGGCGCCATCAGAGCCATAGTGCTTCCATTCACCGTTCTCCTTCCACAGCAGACGGGTTCCGTAGGTTTCATCCGTATGGACCAGGATGGTTTCCTCCTTGGTGGCGGCGAATCCGCCATGGGAACCTCTCTTGACACGGACTACCTGGTCGAAGTTACCGGTCTCCTTGTTCAGGATGGTACCGTTGTCCTGGAACGCCTTTCCTTCCCAGATTTCGGGATAATCGGATCCAGAGGGGTTGGACTTGGAAGCCAGGAAGATCTTCTCGTCCAGGATAACGGGCGTAATGTTGATGTACTGGGCGTTACCGTTGGCGAAATACCACTTACGGCTTCCGTCCGGATTGATGGCATAAACGCCGGACTCGCTGTCCAGGGACTTGGCCTCGTTGTAGGCGACGGCCACAAAGATGGTACCGTCCTTGTCTACGGAAGGCGTGCAGGAAGAGCCGTTCATCTTGTTGCCGCTGGTGAGCGGGTTGGCCGGCTTGTGTCCCGGGAACTGGTTGGCGTCGTAGCTCCACTTCTGATTACCCTCGGCATCGAAGGCCACCAGGTGCAGGCCGCTGGAGAAAGCATAGATGCGGCTGCCGTCGGCATTGGTAGCCGGCGAGGTGAACTTGGTGTAGGCGTCGGTGGTGCTGTCATAGGCCTTGGCCCAGGCGAGCTCCAGGGAGTTCGGGCTCTTGTCCACGTGGATGACCTTCTTCACGCTGCCCTTGCCACGCTGGTTATCGGTGACGGTGAGGGTGACCTCAATGTCGCCGAACACGGGGAAGGCGTACTTGGGATTCTGCTCGGTGACGGTGTTGGCGCCGAACTTCCACTCCCATGCCACGATGGTACCATCGGCATCGGTGGATTTGTCGGTGAACTGTACTTCGTCGCCGGCGGCAATGCCCTCGGTGGGCGTCCATTCAAAGTCGGCCACGGGACGGACGTTGGTGTCCTGTACGGTGACGGTCTTGACGCAGACGTCCTGGGCGCCGGTGTCGGTGGTGACGGTGAGCTTGATTTCCTTCTCACCTACGGAGTCAAAGGAAATGGGCTTTTCCAGCTGCTTGCCGTAAACATGCTCTGAACCCCATTCCCACTTGCAGGCCACGATGATGTCGTTGGTGGCTGCGGAGACGTTGGTGACCTTTATGTCCTCATAGAGTTCATAGACGGTTTTGTCGGTGGTGAAGTCGGCCTTGACCGACACCTTCCTGTTATGCTGGCAGGAAGCCACCGCAAAAAGGGTCACTGCAACGAGGAAAATATTAACTATTTTTTTCATAATCAATTGCATTTATCAATTCCAACCGGGATTCTGAACCAGATTGGTGTTCTTCTGGATCACGTTCTCGGGAACCGGATAGAGGTACATGTTGTCGTTCCAGCGACGGGGCAGTTCATAACCCAGGAGGTAGCCGTGGTTGGGGTCGTCGGCAATCTGGACGGCCTTCTGCTGGGCGTTCAGGGTCATGGCGATGGACTTGTAGGTTCCGGTCTTCTGGTAGTTGGCATCCTCGGTCACGTAGACGTCATAGGCGCCGTCTCCGTTGAGGTCGACCGGGGTATCCAGGGCGGGGATGTACACACCGTCCCAGGGAGCGTTCTGCCAGTTGCTGCCGCAGGCCCAGCGCTTGAGGTCGATGAGGCGGAAGCCTTCGAGGATGAGCTCGATGGCGCGCTCACGGCGGATCTCAAGGATGACGGGGCTGGTCACGTTGGGATAGAAGGTATTCTTGAGATAGGTATCCACTACGGTAGGCAGGGTGTCCAGGTCGCCTCCGGTGATACCGGCACGGCGGCGCAGGGCGCCGATGGTCTTGCTCCAGTCTTCGGCGGTAAGGGTGCCCAGCTCGGCCTTGGCCTCGGCGTAGTTCAGCAGGACTTCGGCATAACGCATGAGCGGAACGTCGTTGTCGTTGGTGCGGCCGTTGTCATAGCCGATATCGTCCATCACGTACTTGGTGTACTGGTAGCCGGTGAGCGAGAGGGACATATCGGCCGATGCACGCACGTAGGCGCCGGTGTTGTCCTTGCGGGTGTAGTCGGCTCCGCGGATGGTCTGGCACAGGCGGGCGTCACGGCCGGTGGTCTCCTGCACGAAGGTCTTATAGGCGCCGGCGGCGGTCTTCTCGTCGTAGACGCTGCCGTCTGCGTTCAGATAGGTCTTCGCAAAGGCGCGGGTCATGGAGAGGTGCGGGCCGTAGGAAGCGGAATTGTAGTACCAGTTGGCTTCTCCCAGCACGTTCAGTTCCCTGCTCTGGGTGTAGGCCAGCATCACTTCTTCGGTGACGGGGTTGTCGCTGATGAACAGGTCTCTGTAGGCACCGCGGCCGCCTTCGGTATAAGCGGCGCCGGTGTGCAGCTTGTAGGGGCCTTCCTCGATTACCTCACGGGCGGCTTCGGCGGCAGCCTGGAGGATCTCTTCGGCCGTCATGGTGCAGCCCTTCAGGTAGTCGCTGCCGTAGGTGCTGCCGTTCGCGTGATACTTGCGGAAGGTGCCTTCGAACAGGCAGATGCGGCTCTTCAGGGCCAGGGCCGTCCAGCGGTTCACCGTATTGGAGTTCGGGGTGATGCCGGTGGCGGTAATGTTGGCGGCTGCATAGTCCAGGTCTTCCATGATGTGCCTGATGATGACGTCACGGTTGTCCTGGGTCTTGTACAGGTCTTCGTCGGTGGGATCGAGCGGATGGTCGATCCAGGGAACGTTGCCGTAGGTGACCAGCTTGTCGTAATAGAGATAGGCGCGGAACAGGCGGGCGATACCCGTGTAGTTGTTGCGGATGGTCTCCGGGACGTTGGGGTCGGTATTGTACTTGATGAAATAGTTCACGTTGCGCAGGCTGCTCCAGCTCCAGGAAGTGGAGGTGGAGGTGGTGTAAGCGCCCTGCTCATACGTACCGACGTTCATCTTGGCCGAATGGTCCTGGGTGATGTTGATCTTGTGGGCGCTTCCGTAGGCGGGAAGGTAGTTGTAGAACCCGTAGGTGTAGTTACGGAGGCCAGCCTCGTCACCGAAGACGATGGCACGGCCGGCTACGGCCTGGGGATCTTCGGTGAGGTCGCAGGATACGGCCAGGGTGCCCAGCACTGCGATCGAAGAAAGGATATAGAATAATTTTTTCATGCTTGTTCCTCCTGATTATTTGTCAAAACGGCCGAAGGTAACTTTCACACCCAGGCTGATGCTCTTCATGGTGGGGAAGTTGTAACCGTCACCGGTAGTGGACAGGGTGCTGTCGGTACCGTAGATGTTGGCGGTCACGTCCACGTCGCGGGTGTGCTTGTACACGGGAGACCAGGTCCAGAGGTTTTCACCGGCTACGAAGACGGACACCTTCTCCAGGCCGGCCTTGCGGGTGAGCTTGGAAGGAAGGTTGTAGCCGACCTGGACGCTCTTGAGACGGATGTAGGAAGCGTCCTGCAGATACCGGGTGTTGGCGTTCACGCGGCCCTTGTAGAAGGGAGCGAAGTAACCGGTATAGCGGGGCAGATAGGCGTCGGGGTTCTCTTCCGTCCAGTAGTTGTTCAGGTGCCAGGTGGGCATCTGGTTATAAGGACGGTTGTACATGCCCCAGAAGGTGGAGGACTCGTTGTCGGGATACCAGTCCTGCTTGCCTACGCCCTGGAAGAAGGCGTTGGCGAAAATGCCGTTCCATTCCACGTCGAAGCCGAAGGAATAGATGTAGCGGGGCTCGCTGTTGCCGATGACCTTGCGGTCGCCGGGATCGTCGGCGGTGTTGGCGCCGCGGTCGATGTAACCGTTGCCGTTGAGATCTTCGAAACGCATGTCACCGGGATAGACGGTGTAGCTTTCGGTCTGCTGCATACGGCCGTTGTAGTGCGCCTGGCCGGCAGCCTGGGCCATGGCCTCGTCGGCGTCAATCTCGGCCTGGGTCTGATACAGACCGTTACAAACATAGCCCCAGATGTCACCGATGCGCATACCCTCGTAGTAGCTGGTGTTGTAGGCGTTGTCGCCCAGGGACTTGAGGGCATTGTTGTACTTGTCGATGACGGAGTAGTAGTCGGCCAGGGTGGCGTTCACACCATACTTGAACGGCTTGCCCGCCAGGGTGCCGGAGTTCTCCCAGGCCACGGCGATTTCGAAGCCGCGGGTGGTCATCTCGGCGTAGTTGCCCTTCGGAGAAGAAGCGCCGAATACATCCGGGAGGGTGGGACCTACGGTGTACATGTTCAGGGTCTTGCGCTTGTAGATGTCACCGGTGAAGGTGAGTCGGCCGTTGAAGAAGCTCAGGTCCAGACCGCCGTCCAGGGTCTGGGCGGTTTCCCAGGTGAGGGAGTCGGGGATGGGAGCCGGAGCCGAGGTGTAGCGCACCGTCTGGCCGTTAATGATGACACCGTCGCTGAAGTCGAAGGTCTCGTCGTAGGCGTACACGCCCACGTTACTGTTGCCCAGGGAACCGTAGGAACCGCGGAGCTTGATGTTGGAGACGATGCTCTTGTCTACGTTGAACCAGGGTTCCTCGCTGATGCGCCAACCGGCCGATACAGAGGGGAAGAAAGCCCAGCGCTGACGGGCGGGGAACTTGGAGGAACCGTCGTAACGGCCGTTGACCTCCAGGAGGTAGCGCTCGTCGAAGTTGTAGTTCACGCGGAAGAAGGCACCGGCGCTGCGCCATCTGGAGAAGTCGCCTTCTACGGTCTTGTTGTCCAGGCCCAGGGCCAGGTTGATGTTGTCCACGTTCGGGGAAAGCAGGCCGTCGTTGTAGGCGTAGGTCTGCCGGTAGGTCTGGCGTTCGTAGTTGTAACCCAACAGGAACTTCACATTGTGCTTGCCGAACTTGTCTTCGTACTCCATGTACTCGTTGGTGGCTACATAGTCGTAGGCACGCAGGGTCTCGCTGATGTAGTCGGCCAGGCCCTTGATCTGTGCCAGGGACTCGGTGACGCCTTCGTAGCGGGAGAACGGAGTGGGCAGGCGGTGTACGTGGGTGTCGTAGGCGCGGGCCCGGTAGGTGAAGTCGGCATTCAGGCGCAGGCGGTTGTCGAAGAAGGTAGCCTTGGCGCCGATGGTGTTCTCGGCCTGACGGTTGGTGTACTTGCGGTTGGAGGTGCCGTAGAGGATATCACCCACGGAATACACGCCGCTGTAGGAAAGGGAACCGTCGGGGTTCAGGATGGGAGAACAGGGGTGGCCTTCATCGGCGATGTTACGCCAGATGTTACCGCCGGCCTCACTCTGGGTTTCGGGCATCACGTACTGGCTGTAGGCTATGCTGGTGTTGGACGTAACCTTGAGCCAGGGGGTGAGCTGGTAGCCCACCTTTACGCGGCCGTTGTACATCTTATAGGAGTCCGGGTTCACGGTGCTGTCGAACAGACCGTTGTTGTCGTACAGACGGGCCGATACGTAGTAGTCGAACTTGTCGTCGGCGCCGCTCACGGAGAGGTTGTGCGTCTGGGTGAAGGTGAAGTCCTTGTACAGGGCGTCGTAGTAGTCTACACCCTTGGGATAGTAGAGCCAGCGGCCCTTGGTGCCGATGGAACCGTCTGAAACCAGGATCTCATAGTCACCGGACTCGGCCCTTCTGCGATATTCTTCCAACCAGGCCGTGGAGAATTCCATGGTCTTGTTGATGGCGGTGGGGTTGCTGCCCTTGTAGTTGTACCAGGACTTGTAGAAGTGCTCGGCCCAGGTATAACCGTCAGACACCACGCTGGGCATGGCGGTAGGGGTTTCGAAGGAGAGGTTGGTCTGGTAGTTCACCGTAGCAGTGCCCTTCTTGGCGCTCTTGGTGGTGATGAGCACCACGCCGTAAGGGGCACGGGAACCGTAGATAGCCGAAGAAGCCGCATCCTTGAGCACGGAGACGCTCTCGATATCGTTCGGGTTCAGGAGGCTGGCGTTGCCTTCCACGCCGTCGATGAGCACGAGGGCGCTGCCGCCCTGGCCGATAGAGGTCTTACCGCGGATGTTGAAGGAAGGGGAAGAGTTGGGGCGGCCGTCGGTGAACTTGAGGTTCAGGTTGGCCACACGGCCCTGGAGCATCTGCGCCAGGTTGGCGTTGGGACGTCCGTCAAAGGTATCCTCACCCACCATTTCCACGGCTCCGGTAAGGTTGGCCTTTTTCTGTGTACCGTAACCCACTACGACGGTCTCTTCCAGCAGCTGGGAGTCCGTTGCGAGCGTTACGTCAATCCTTGCGCGTCCGCGAACCGGTACGGAGACCGTTTCGTAGCCGATACTCTGGAAAGACAGGGTTGCATCGGAGGCAACGTTGATGGTATAGGTACCGTTGATGTCGGTAGCCACACCCGTCGTTGTCCCTTCCACCATGACACCGGCGCCGATGATCGGGAGTCCCTGTTCGTCCATCACCTTACCGGTGACGTTGATTTTCTTCGCGTTCTGGGCGAAGGCGGGAATAGCAATCATCAGGAAGACCAGCATCAGGAAATTGAATTTGGCTTTCATAGGGTTGAATGATTGGTTAGTAATAATTTTTAATAAGTGTCGGTTCTTATGTGGGGCTCTTTAGAAAAGCGCTTAAATATAGTAAAAAAGAGTAAAGTTATTCCCCCAATTTACGCAGTATGCCATACAACACGCGCAAAACGCAAAAGCGGCGTTCCACCTGCAAAGGTATCCATTCACAGGCGATTCTCACATAGCCGGAAAGGCAAAAGGAGGGTTTTTGGCATGGTTGAAATCACTTAATTATATGATGTACAGTAATTTAGCTCTTGTGTTTCAAAACATAAAAAGGAGATATTTTTGAGACGTCTTTTTCCTTAATTCCGCAACACTATAATTTAACTTTATTTATAAGTTCCTGAGCAACAAAAAGTTGCCCAGGATTTTGCCATGTCAGAATTTTCACTTATCTTAGTGTTGCAATGTAAATTGCCACCGAAAAGTGAACAGTTTTGCCATCGAAAGTTGAACAGTTAGAGATCATCTGCAAAGGTATTCATTTTTCTGGTTTTTGCTTCATTTTTCGTTCATTCATCCATTTTTCCGTAG
>Ga0256407_10000709_pt1 | contig 76221 bp, 62 predicted proteins | sample RumenRJG_04DNA_FD_193489 | JGI IMG/M metagenome (GOLD analysis project Ga0256407, IMG submission 193489) | Bovine rumen microbial communities from Lethbridge, Alberta, Canada - RJG_04 | ecosystem: Host-associated > Mammals > Digestive system > Stomach > Rumen | place: Canada: Alberta... | reverse complement strand
TGGAGCCCAGGTGGTTCTTCAGGTACCATTCGAACTTCTCTGGGGGCATGTAGCCCGCACCGAACCCGAAGTCGCCAGCGGATGCATCCTCCGGCATGTAGCGTCCGAGACCGTTCGGCAGATTCACAACCACCTTCGTCTCGCCATTCACAGGATTCTCGCGGACCTCCGTGCCAATTCCAGTGTAGTGGGTCACGAGTTCGGTTTCCCAATCCCCACCGAACTCCTTACGAGCGCGAGTCTTGGAGATGCGCCTGCCCGTCCCATCGTACATCATTGAAAGGCGGGCGGTGTCGCTGGAACTTTCCGCAGGTTCTAGTCTAAATTCAACCGGCATACCTCTCCAATCATAGGAAATTTTCAGGCGCTTGGACTTGTCCGAACTTATTCATTCCCTCTTATTAAACAACAGTATAGTCCAATTTATTACTTTTGATTTATCCACTCATCTATAATCGACATTTTATTCAAATCTACTAGGAATTCAGAATCACCACCCCCCTTCACAAATTCGCCCTTTATCCTTTCCGTCCCAATATGTATATATAGTATTTCGGAATCCACTTTATAGACAAATATTAAATTTTTAAATGGAATCTCTGTAGACGATTTTTTTTTGTGTTTTATCAGAACCATGTTAATCGCCTGCAGCTCTGTTTCAGAAAAAGTAATCGAAAAACCTTTTGTAAAAGAGGTTCTCGAATCATGAGCTAACTGGTTCAACGTTCTGCCGGTTTCTTTTTTTACAATCTCGTTATAATATTTAAAATGAACATGCTTATCAAATATGCTTTTTTTTGGTTGTCCCTCCAACAACTGTGCATACGAAATACTAGTTAAGAAAAAAAGAACTAAAAAAATTCGGCAGATTCTAGTCATTTTTACGGCTCCGGTAGTAAATCAACATCATATTGGTATATAGGATCAGAAGCAATTCCTTCTGTAGGAACTACATCGACACCATCAAGACCATATTTAAGCAAATTCCCATTTGGAACAACCACATAAGCAGGGTCTAATGGATTCTCTTTATACGGAGTATAGTTTTCGTCCGTAAACTCAGAAATATAATCGTCATTAGACGGCTCAAGAAATCCTTCCTGTTTCACACCATGTTCATCAGTCAATCGCCCATGCGTATGCCCCGATGATACTATCTGATAGCCTTTTGTACGCGCTTCAAATACACATGCACTAAGATTGACAGAACCCGTTCTTCCTCTCGTAGGATTTACATACGAATACGAATCTCCCTTTCTATAGAAAATAGTCCCATATTCTTTATCCGATGCAATGGATAATCCATTATATAATTTCGCAAAATCCTGAGCTGCAGCATTCAAAGAACCGTAAAGCTCATAAGGAGCTTCACCATTCAAGTCAGCAAACCTTATCGGATTATACCCATTTCCCATATAAAGATACGGACTTGGGAAAAATCTTTTAGGATCCACGCTAATCCATACACCCAACATGGGGTCAAGAAGTCTCGCCCCATGGTTTGACAAACCAGTTTCGTCATCTAGTTCTTTACCCGTAAACGTTTCCGTCACCTTGTCGGAGGGTTCCGCGAGGCTGACCTGCTCGCCGAAGGCGCGGTAGTCGTAGGCTGCAATCGGGGACCCCACGTCGGCGGCATCCGTCCAGGAGTAGCCCTGCGTGCCGTAAACAAGCATCGTGGAGCCCAGGTGGTTCTTCAGGTACCATTCGAACTTCTCTGGGGGCATGTAGCCCCCACCGAACCCGAAGTCGCCAGCGGATGCATCCTCCGGCATGTAGCGTCCGAGACCGTTCGGCAGATTCACAACCACCTTCGTCTCGCCATTCACAGGATTCTCGCGGACCTCCGTGCCAATTCCAGTGTAGTGGGTCACGAGTTCGGTTTTCCAATCCCCACCGAACTCCTTACGAGCGCGAGTCTTGGAGATGCGCCTGCCCGTCCCATCGTAGTCCATCACGAGTTTCGTGGAATCGCAAAGCGGGTGGCCGTGATAGTTGCAGGCAGTTTCCCGCTTGAATTCCACGGGCATACCACGCCAGTCATAGGTAATCGTCAAATGTTTGGATCTATCTTCGACCAGACGGCCGTCCCGGTCATACACGAAATTGTCCGCATCCGACATGGGACGTTCATCGGCAGTACCACCCATGCCCATTGCCACGGACTTCAGACGGTTCGTGCCGGATTCGTAGGTGTACTCGCCACCCACGTTCTTCGCGATGCTCGTATCGCGGCGCTGGGCGACAATGCGACCCTGTTCGTCATAGGCGAAATACTCGTCAAAGTAGTCTTCCCCGGCATCGTCCACCCTCGTCAACCTGTTCAGGAGGTCATAAGTATACTTGACATCACGTCTTTTCGCAAAGGCGTCGTTGCCATGGGCCAGCTCGTGCACCATGCGGCTGATGTTTCCGTTGTACTGGGGAGTACAGCCGTTGCCGTTACAGTCTTCGTAATAAAGCGTATCGGCGTAAAGCGTCTTCCCATCAGCAGACTGTATGGTCGCAGTCTTCACAGCACCGCTGATGTGGTAGGTGTAGGTAAGCGTAACCGAGTTACCCATAGTCACAGTCTTCACGCTCCCAGTCGGGTAATACTCGTAGCGCACAATCTCCGATGTCGACGCGCTTCCATTCTTTGTGTTGATTGCGCTTATACGGCCAAGGCGGTCATATATGTAATTTTCTACCACGTTGCGTGTCCAGCTCATTCCGTTTATGCCATAAGGGTACTTCATTACAGCGATTACCTTGCCGCCGAGGTCATACTGGGTGGTCACGGCAAGCGTTTCCAAGCTGTCAACAGGCATTGTCGGGTCAGAATAGAAGTTCGCCACTACACGGCCGTACTTGTCATAGGAGTATACACTCGTCACGCGTATCACACTGTCGGTCTTGTCCGAAGCTTTTATCGGGGAGCCATCTGCGTCGAATACGGCACGCACATCGGACACCACGGCGGCCACGCGGCCACGTGTATAAGTCGGCCTTACACCTCCAGGGCAAAGATGGACGCCCAGGGTGTCGCAATACGGTATCGTATCGTAGAACGTGCGCGTCACGGTACCGGGGATGAGCCCGAGCGAACTTGGCAAATGAGAAGTTGACACATCCATAAGATAACTTCTGAATTCATCCTTGTCACCGACTACATTGTATACGCCCGTATGTACGACCCTATCAAAATTATCATAGACAAAGACTGTCGCCTTGCTCGAATCGATTTGTTTCTGCGTCTGAGTGGCACGGACTCGGCCTATATGGTCATAATAAGTGCGAGATTCTCCAGCATCAGCCTCATGACTTTCTATCAAACGACTTTGGGCGTCGTACACGAACGAATCGGGGGCAACACAATTTGAAGGTGCATTCGCATATTCGCAGCTCATGGGTGAATGCGATTTGACAACGTTCCCCTGGCCGTCAAGTTCATTAACGCTACGTGAAATCACTTTGCCGCTAGCAAGGTCTATCGCCCCACTTACAATAACGCGATTTTCGCCATCTTTCACCGTAAATGCGGCATGCCCATTTTGATCAACAACAAGTTCCCACAGGTGCGTGGGGTTCGCATCTTTTGCTGCATGATAGTTCCGGACATCGTAAACGAGGCCAGAAAATCCATTGTAATATCCACGCTGGCCAGGCACGGCCGCTACAGCAGTGTTCAAACTATTCAGGTTCAGCAGGTCAATACCATCAAGGTTCAAAAATAAAATAACGCATACAAATTTCAATTCTATTTTTTTATTACTTGCAAACAAACTAGGTTGCGTAACAAATTTGTAAGTAAGAGCTTTTTACAAGTTAACAGCAAACGAATATTTTATTTTGTTCACTATCAACAGGTTAAAAAAGGCTCCGTACTTTTTGAGGAGTTCCCAGCATCCCAACGAGTAAACAAAAAGTTTCATTTTTCCCTTTCAAATAATCTTTTCATACAAAGCCAAATAAGCCCCTCGATTTGGGTTACGGCTTAGATTAGCCCAATACCGGTTTTTGCTATATTTACAACAAGTTACGAGGTTCTCTCTTGAAGCATTTTATCTTGTTCTCCATAGCCCTTTGTGCAGCGCTGTTGACCGCCTGCCTCCAAGACGACGACTCCGAAGCCAGAATCCCGGTACGTTATACGGTTATCGTAAACGATTCGATTTCTGGCAATGCGGTCCAAAAAGCCAACGTAGAACTGACAAACGAAGTCCAGTCTTCCCAGTCCCTCAAGACAAATTCCAGCGGCACGGTCGTCTTCCCCAGCGAAGAGAGCTACGTGAACCAGATTGTCGTCACCAAGGAAGGTTACTTCCCCAAAGATACCGTCGACGTCATCACCAATACGGACACCACGCTTAAGCTTATCCTGAGGTCCATCACCATCCGCCTCGTCCCCGTGGATACGGCCAAGGCCGACTCGAGCAAGTAAGGCTGCGCCAGCGTCATGGCTTTCGAACTCAAGAATCCTCCCCCTCAATCGGCGCTGCGGTTCCTGTCGCAGGAACTCATGTACCGCTATTCCGCCATGCCCGTCAAGTTCAACGAGGAATCTAGGCGGCTCACGGTAGCCATGGCCGATACCGGGGACTACGACTTGATTAACGACCTACAGGTCGCCGCGGGCGTATACGTAGAGCCCGTCCAGGCCGACGAAGACAAGATTATGCAGTGGATTGGCACTTTCGCCGAAAGGGCCGCCCCCGCGTTCGGGACTTCCGCCACTGGCAACATGGCCACATCGCCCACCATCCGACTCGTGAACGAGATTATCTCCGAAGCAATGCACACCGGCGTGTCCGACATACACTTCGAGCCCGGCGAAAAGACGTTCCTGGTACGCTTCCGCAAAGACGGCGTGCTGAAGGTAGCCCGCAAGCTATCCCTGCGTTCCATTTCCGAGGTAATCTCGCGCCTCAAGATTATGGCGAGCATGGACATCGCCGAAAAGCGCCGCCCGCAAGACGGCCGCATCCATTTTGACGACGGCAGCAAGAACGTAGACATCCGCGTATCTGCCCTGCCCACCGACTACGGGCAAAAGATGGTGTTGCGCCTCCTGGACAAGGGGCAGATTATCCACCGTCTTGATTCCCTGGGCATGACCCAGGCTCAGATTGACTTGTGCAACAGCGAAATCCACAAGCCTTACGGGATGTTCCTCATCACGGGCCCCACGGGTAGCGGCAAAACGACAACGCTATACACCCTGCTGCAGATGATTCGCAGCACGGAGCTCAACATTTCTACCATCGAGGAGCCCATCGAGTACAAGCTCGACGGCATCACGCAGACTGCGGTGAACACAAAAATCGACCTCACGTTCGCGGCGGCCCTGCGCACGCTGCTCCGCCAAGACCCGGACGTAATCATGGTCGGCGAAATCCGTGACAGCGAAACCGCGGAGCTCGCCATAAGGGCGGCCCTTACCGGCCACCTGGTTTTCAGCACGCTTCACACGAACGACGCACCGTCGGCCATCGTGAGGCTTATCGACATGGGTATCGAACCGTTCCTCGTCGCGTCGGCGGTGAACTTCATCATGGCGCAGCGTCTAGTCCGCAGGACATGCCCCAAGTGCGGAGGCAAGGACCCGAACTGTCTCACGTGCGGCGGTAGCGGTTACAAGGGCCGAGTCGGCATATTCGAGATGATGCCCATGACCGAACCCCTGCGCGAAATGGTCCACAAGGGAGCCTCGGGCGGCGAGCTCAAGCAGGCCGCCATCGCAAACGGGCTCAAGACGCTCGCCGTGGACGGTGCCGAGAAGGTTGCCGCAGGGCTCACCACGCAATCCGAGATAGCCGCCGAGGCGATGATCTAGACTCATGCGCGCGTTCAACGACAAACGCGGATTTACGCTACCCCTCACCATTGTCATCCTTGTCGTCGTCGGGATTCTGGCGGCCTCGTTCTACGGGATGGTCAAGAGCGAACGCATAGAGACCTTCCATCGTTACCAAAAGGCACAATCCGTCCTGGAACTGGAAAGCGGCGTGAACTACGCCTTCTACCACATGCAGGAGCAGCACAAGCCCTGGCGCACGGACAGTCTGCGTCACGCCTCGCCCGACAGCTCCATCCGCTTTTCCATGAAGCAAGTCCAAGACGGTCCCTTTGCACGCCTGTCCGTTTTCAACAGCGACTCGTCCAGGGAATTTTCGGCCCGCACCGGATTCATCCCGCGGACCTTCCCCGCCCTGACACTCCTCGCCTCGCTCGCGAACGTGAGCCTCGTCGGGGATGCAAGAATCGAGGGCGGCACCGCGACCAAGGTCGGTTCTGTCTCGTACAGTTCGCACTACAAGGTTCGCGCCGGCAAGGAAGCCTTCCACGACACCGTTTACGTTGGCGATACGCTAAGCGTCTACGACACGCTCTTGTTCTTTCCGGAACTGAGCCGCAAGCAATTCGCGGACACCTTCCATACGGAAAAGTGCATTTACGACGGTATCGACAACGTTCCCGCCAACGCCACGCTCCTTTGCAAGACGGTCATCATGCAAGGCGACAGCCGCTGCGACAAATGCAACATCAAGGCCGACCGGCTATTCGTACGCGAGAGGGCCCAGTTGAAAGACGCGAACGTCATCGCGCGAGCCATCTCGCTCAAAGACACCGCCGCAGTCTCGGGAACGTTCTTTGCACAGGATTCACTGGAAGTATCGCTCTCCCGCAAACAAGACGCCTCGCTGAACCTGATTCTTCAGGGGCGCAAAACCGGCGAAGTGGAATACACGGGATTCATGGAAATCCAAAAGCTCAAGGCATCGCGCGCGCTCGTGATATTCATGGGCGACAACTGGGACGAGACCGCTAAAGGCGTCCCCGTGAACGTCGCCGAAGACGTAGAAATCCGTGGGGCGTTGATTTCGAGAGGAATGACCGACTTCCGCGGAAAGCTGACCGGCATGTTGATTACGTACAACTTCGGCTTTTACGAGGAACATACCCTGTGGAGAGGGTTCCTGCGCGACGGGCGCATTATCGGCGACACGACCATCCATACATTCTTGCCAGACATCGTATATCTCGGCGGCGAGGCCAGCTATGAAAAATAGACGTTCACGCCATGGGAGCACGCTCGTCGAAGTTTTGGTCAGCTTCGCCATTCTCGCTACAACCGGGGTGTTCATGGTCAAATTCCTGTACAAGAACCCGATGACTCAAAGGGCCTGGACGGACTGCTACGGGTTCGAGCTCAGCAAGGTTGTTCTCCTCACGAACCAGGTACAAGCGGACACGTCGTTTACGCATACCGATGCCAACGGCTTCCACTGGGAAACGCACATCAAGGCCACAAAAGACGAACACGAGATTTGCTACAGGGCCGTATCCGTGCGCAACGGTAAAGATTCCACCCGCGTATTGAACTACTGCACCTACGGGGATTTTGAATGACACGCCGCAATGCAAGCAAATCTGGTTTCACGCTCATAGAGCTGGTGGTCACCATGGCCATCACGGGAATCTTTTGCACGCTGGCCTTCAACCTCTACAGTACCGCGAACAGGGCCTTTATCACAGACAGGGCCAACCACAACACCTTTTTCACATACAACGTAAAATCAGCACAGACCGAAAAAATTCTGCGCGACCATCCGGGCATGTGCGAAAAAAAGGAATTTGCCGACGAAGCGTTCTATACCTTCACCGGGGACTCTTCCTTGATTCTGAACGAATCGCTCCCCTTCAAGCCACTACGCTGCAGGGCACTCGACAAAAAGCGCAACCTCGTGTACTTCCACGGGTATCTGGATTCGGCGAGCCGGGCCTTGGCCAGTTTCAGCACAATTGTCGACAAGTAGCCGGCAAACTGAACCCGAACTAATTCTTGTGAATCGCTTCGAATTCGATGTTCTCGACTCGGAGTGTCACCGAGTTGTCGCGAATACGAACGACCGTAGCACCCCAGGCATCTTGGCCAACACTCACGACAGCGGACTCGCCGCGGTACTTGAGGATAGCGACAGGATTCGCGCCAGGGAGAATGGCATCGAGTTCGATGGCCGGAGTCTTCACGGGAGCAGGCGCCGTCTGATCGTTCGGCGTATTCTTGACCACCGGTCGAGCGACCCTCGGGGGCGGGGCGAACTGCTTGGGTAAACGGAACGGGTCGCGAAGGTCGGTGGCCGGAGCCGCCTGCGGTTCCAGGCGCGCAAGCAACCCGCGCATATCGAGATTCGCGTTCGGGACGTTATTCACCACCTCGGTCCCGGAGTTTTTCCCCGCATCGACCCTGTCGGCCATTTTCCACAGGAACGCCCCCCAAAGCAACAAGGTCAACGAGACCATAAATACGAGCAACTTATTCAACGCTCACCCCCTTGCTCAACACGGTCAGGTGAACCGATGCGGCAACGCGGCCGCTTTCTTCGCGCTCCATGTTCACGTCGTGCAAGCGAATGCAGTAAATGCCGTTTTCCAGTTCAGTGAGGAACCGGTGCAAATCCGCAAACGTAGCGTTCGCCCGGAACGACACAGGAATCTCGGCATTTCCGGACGAGCGGTTCACCTCGCCGGTAGAAAGGTCGTGCAAAGCCACCTTCGCCTTTTCGGCGGAGCCGTGGATGAACGTGAGTATCCTTGAAGATGTCACCGGCGCATTCACGTACTTTTCAATCTGGAGTGCAATCCTGTTGTATTCCTCGATAAGCGAATCCGGGGATTCTACACCCCCCTGCACGCTTTCGGCAATCTTTACCTCGGAACGGACAGACGCATAGGTATCACCTATGCGGGTCGCCTTAGGAACAACAAGAAGAATCAACACGGCAAGCGTCAAAACGACAACAGACGCGGCCAGCAGGGCATACTTGTTTCGGGAAAATACCGGTTTCATCGGGCATCCTCCGCAGACAAACTAAAGCGTACGACCTGCCGCTTTTTCCAGGTCGTCTTTTCTGTGGTTCTGAGTCTCACGTTCACTAGCGAACGCTCTCCTTCGAGCGAGGCGAGGAATCCGGAAAGGTCTTCCGACGTAACGGCATAGCCTTGCACGGAATGCGCTCCGCCAGACAAGCCCCAGCGAACAATCCACACATTCTCCGGGACATGCGCGGCAAAGAGTCCCATGGACGTAGAGACGCGGCTGCGGTGCATCAGGAACTTTTCGGAATAAGCCTTGTCACGTTCCAACTTGTCGAGCACCATGGCAAGGTCCTTCTGTTTCTGGATTCTGGAGTTAAGCGCCTGGACCATGGCCTGCGAGCGACGTTCATAGACATCTACACCCACCCAGAACAACGACAGGACCACGATAGAAAGCAACAAGATGACGAGGCAGACCTTGAACACCCTGCGGAAAAGAGCCGCCTCGCGTATGCGTTTTAGAGCTGCGCGGTCTGCCGGGATCCGGAATGCGGGCATACCGTCCGTACGAAACAGCCACGCGTCTTCGGCGGCGGCCTTCGCAATGCTCTCCATATCCAGGGCAAAAGTTTCTTCCTGCGCGTCCTTCAGCAAAAAACGCTCACGGGCATACTTCACCAGACTGTCGCACGAATCCCCCAGCACGCGGAAACCCGAAAGCAGGTTCGCCCCCGAAAACAGCAACAAACGCGCCACGCCGTTTTCGCAGTTCGAGAGCAAGCGGACACCCTCCCCCGAAACGCCGAGGGATTCAACAATGGCAAACACGGAAGGCAAGTGCACCAAGAGCTTGAAGCCGGCTTTTTGCACATCCTGGGCGACACTCTCGACAGAGGCGCGCATGACCACCACGGAATAGTCTCCGCCAATCGCCTTGACGTTATCGAGACAATTCTCCTTGTATCCCGGGAAATCAACCGCGGAATCCATCTCGTCCGAAACAATCTTGACCGGAGTCACGTCGTCCACGAGCAGCACGCCGTCATCGGCGCCGCCATTCTGCATTTGGAACCGACGGCAATCCTCCATCGACCCCGTAAAGGAGAGGTCTACAAAGCTATGGCCGGAACAACGGCCACGCATCACGCGCATAATCTGGGCCGCCAAAGGGGACTCGGGAACCAACTCGCGTACAACGAGCACCCACCAGTACCGCCCGGCAGCAACGTTAAGCGCTTTGCCAAAAGCCGTGGACACTACTTGCCGCTCCCGGACTTCTTGGAATCTTTCTTGGCGTCCTTTTTAGCGTCTTTCTTTTCGCCCTTCTTGGCATCCTTGGAATCTTTCTTGTCGCCCTTCTTTTTCTTGGGGACAAGCGGTTCCTTGGAACGTTCAATCTCGTCGGCGATATCGACGCTACCCTCGGCACCGTAGTAGATGTGCGGAGTCACGAAGATCAGCAGCTGGCTCTTGCTGTGGACCTGTTCCACGTTCTTGAAAAGCCAACCGAGAATCGGGATGGAGCCGAGGAAAGGCACCTGGCGGTGCACGTCGTTCACGCTTTCCTTCACCATGCCGCCGAGAACAATCGTCTCGCCGTCGCGGAGGCGCACGGAGGACTTCACGTAGCGCTTGTTGAGGGTCGGCGGGACGGTGCTGTTGAAGCTACCTTCCGGTTCCGAGAAGTCTGGCACGATTTCGCAAGTGATTTCGCCTTCGCCCGTCACGTACGGCGTCACCGTAATGTTGGAGTTAGCCTCAATCTGTTCAAAGCGCTGAGTCGTCTTCGACGTCACCGCATCGCCCTGGTTGTAGTCCACTTCCGACGACATCATGTAGTACTGCGTCTGGCCAATCGTGAGCACGGCAGTCTCGCCGTTCAGCGTGGCAATCTGCGACCTCGCCTTCACGTCGAGAATCTTTTCCTGCTCCATCGCCTCGATCTTGGTCACGAGGTCCTTCGGCACATGGATGACTTCGCCAAGGCCTATGCCGTTAATCGCCTTCTGAGTCTGCTTGGCATTCAGGGTCTGGTCGATATTCGGGAACAACATTTCGGAGCCCATATGCTGGGAAGCCTTGCCGAACAGCAAGTTCATCCCGTGGTTGTGGCCCTTCTCGATATCCATGTCCACGACAAGCACTTCAATAAGAATCTGCGCCACGGGCAAGTCCATCTTGTCCACGTACTGCGATATGGCGTCGAGCACGTCGTAGCTGCCCACGGCCATCAAGGCGTTCTGCGACTTGACCACCTGGATTTGCGTTGTCTTGGTAAGCGTTGTCGGCAAGAGCTTGATTACGTCTTCTGCTCTCAGGTGCTTAAGCCTTATCAGCAGGGAGTTGTCGGCCGTCTGCATCTCGTGAGGGCCAATGAAATACACCCCGTCACGTTCCCAGAACGTATAGTCCGTACCGCGGAACAGGTACTTGAGAGCCTCGCGCACGGGAATCCCGGCGATGTGCGACGTGACGGCACCTTCCAGTTTACCGTAAACCATGGCGTTCAGCTTGGTCTGCGAAAGCACCTCACTCAAAAGCGATGCGAGCGGGGCATCCACCGCCTCGATGTTCAGGAGCGAGTCGTTCTGCAGCTTGACCTTGAACTTGTTGGTTCCATCAGGCTTGCCACCCAGGTTCCAAGAAGCCTTCTTGATTGTGCCGACGCCGTCGTCGTCATCGTACTGGAGCTCGGCGGATTCGGCCAAGTGCCTTAAGGCACGTTCGAACGGGAGGTTCTGCACAAATACGGACACCGGCTTGGAATTACCCTGTTCGAGCAAAATGTTCTTGCCCGTTATCTCGACAATCCTGCGCACCAGCTTGTCCAGGGGCACGTCCTCTACATCGATGGTCAGGGCATCGTTCTGCCACTCCACCACAAAACGTTTCTCGGGAGCCTTGGGCGGTTCCGGAGTCTTTTCGACAGGTTTCTGCACGCGGATGACACCGCCATCCAACACATACTCGTAACCATTGCCCTGCAACAACACGCGAAGAGCTTCGCGCAGCGGCTGGTTGTTGAAGTTCACCGTGACCGGGCCCTTCACCTCGGGAGCGAGGAACAGGTTCAACCCGTACTGCACGGCCAAGCCCTGCAGCAAGTCACGGATTTCCGTATTCTTGACATTCAAATTCTTTACAACAACGGAATCTGCTATCGGAAGGGGCGGAAGGGGTCTTGACTGAGCCCAAACAAATGAACAGGCAAGAAGCAATAAAGCGAACAAAAGCTTAAACTTGTTATAAAAATTCATGACAAAAATTTAGAAAAAAACGAAATCCGTCCATAAGTGCCCGTACAGCAAATCGGGTCAACTTTTTTCAAGGCTTGTTGCAAAAAGCGGATGGATTTTTTACATTTAGCTTACTTCTCGTCATTTTTATCACTTAATTTTGACGTTCTTTCCAGGAAGGGCGCGGCACAGCGTCCGGTTTGGGTACTTTTTATCTATATTAAATAAAAAGTTACTTATTATACCCCTATGAAAAAATCAATTTTTGCAGCCGTCATGTTCGGCCTGTTCCTTGTGGACCAGGCCATGGCCGATCTACCCATCATCGACCGCACCGACAAGGTCCACGAACGCCGGTACCTTGACTCCCTGAACGTCTACAACAGGCGTCCCATCCGCATCAACCAGAGCGGATTCAGACCACAGGACTACAAGTACGCCTACGTGGCCGACCCCACGGAGATGACGTTCAAGGTCATCGACGCGAATACCGGCAGGGAAGTTTCCGGTGGCGGCAACCTGACGCTCATCCGCAAGAACGTCGTAAAGCCCAACATGTGGATCAACGGAGCGTTCAACTCCCTCGCCAGCGTCTACGAGTTCGGCTCGCAAGACTCCACCGGCACGCAAAAGGAAGACCTGTACCGTGCCGACTTCACGACCCTCAATACCCAGGGCGAATACTACATCGTCGTGGGCAACGACACCTCGGCCACCTTCCACGTGCACCCGTCCATCTACAACGCCATCCTCGAAAACTCCCTGCAGTTCTTCGGCATCCAGCGTTGCGGCAACACCAAGTCCCATTTCCACGCCCCCTGCCACCTTAAAGACGGTTCCAAGATACACCACGACCTCACGGGCGGCTGGCACGACTGCGGTGACCATTTCAAGGTTTCCGAGACCCTGGGCTACGCAGCCTATGTGCTTTCGATGGTATACCTCACCTACCAGAACAAGGCCGAAGACCGCTATGGCAACTCTTACGCCGACACCGTATTTACCGACGGTATCCCGGACGTGCTCTACGAAGCCCATATCGGAACCGACTACATTCTAAAACTCTACGAAGCCTCCAAGGCCGACGGCCTGCTCGACAGGGGTGACATGTACCACTCCGTGGGCGTCGACGAGAAGGACCACCAGTTCTGGGACGTTCCCGAAAAACAGGATGCCCAGGATGAATCCAAGGGCGGCCCAGACCGAGTCGTCCTCACGGGCATCGGTTCCAACACATCGGGTATGTTCGTCGCGGCCCTCGCCAACGTGGCCGTAGGTTACCGTCCCTTCGACCCCGCCTACTCCGACTCCCTGCTCACGGCCGCCAAGGAAATTTACGCCAAGGTCATGATGCCCACCTTCGAGAACTACGCCGTAGCCGGCGAAGGCGGACGCAACACGAGCTTCCCGGGATTCTATACGGGTGGCGGTCCGCTTTACGATGACGGCGCCGCTGCGGCTCTCGCCCTATGGTATGCGACCGGCGACACGACCTACCGCTACGACCTGTACAAGAACCCCAAACTCAACGACAACTCAACGAACTACCAATTCAACCTGGAATTCTTCAAGGGCGGCTTCCTGGGCCATACGAGCGGGTTCACTCCCGGTGGCTGGGCTTCCGACTACCAGAACATTCATTCGTACGTGCTGTTCGGGTTCAAGAAACTCATCCTCGACAACGAAGCGTATGCCTACGACGTCTACGGTTTGACCCCGCAAGAACGCGACTCGCTCGACTTGCGCGTGATGGCGACCTTCAACAAGGTCATCAACGACGCCACCAACGATGGCGACTCGGTGGTCGTGCACAACCAGCACACAACCGGCGACCCGCATGCAAGCGACACCTACCTGCACGTGATTCCCCCGTACAACCTTCTCTGGGTAAGCTTTGACTGGGGCGTTATCCGTTACAATCTCGGCACCGCCGTCGCCGTGTTCCTGATGTACGAACTCACGAAGGACGAACGTTACCTGAAAGTCGCCCTCGACAACATGTACTACGCCCTCGGCGCCAACCCGTGGGACATCTCGCTGTTGATGGGCGCGGGCGACAAGAACCCCCAGCACCCACACAACCGCTCTGCCAACCCCGACGGCTACAACGCGGGCGGCATGCCCTACAAGTACCGCTGCCCGAAGGGCGCCCTGATGGGCGGTCGCGAGCCCACCAAGCCGCTTATCGAAGACTGGAGCAAGTTCACCTCGACCGAAACCTGTATCGACTTCTCGGCACAGTTCCTTTTCCCGGCACAGAGCCTCGCCGAAACGCTTCCCATCGACGCCGAAGGCCCGCTCTACAGCAATATCGCCGGTACACCCATTACAGAAACAGAAGCCATAGTCAGCTGGGACGCTAACGAAGTTGCCCTGACCACGGTATTCTACGGCACTACGCCCGACCGTTCTACGGCCAAGTCCGTTCAGCAAGACAAGGCCAGCAAGGGCGGAGCCATCACGCTCACCGACCTTATCCCCGGACAGACTTACTACTTCTTCCTGGAAGGCATGGATACCAAGCGCAACATGTCCACCGACGACAACCACGGACAATGGTACACGTTCACGATGACTCTCGAAGCCATCGCCGTGAGCGGCGTGACGATTTGCCAGGTAGACAATCGCAGCGCCAAGATTTACTGGTGGAGCAGCAGCCGCGCAAACGGCATCGTGAACTACGGTACATCTTCGGCATACGGCCAGACGCAAGTTGCCGAAGGTGGCGCAGTCCTCTTCCACGAGGCCGCGCTCAACGACTTGACCCCGGGAACAACTTACCACTTCACCGTGTCTTCGGGCACGGCCACCTCCGAAGACTATACCTTCACCACCGAGGCGTACGCCGCCTACGCCGACCTCGACATCATTGTCAAGCCTTCTTCGTACCAGACGCCCTGCAGCAACTGGGAAAGCTGCCAGCAGTTCATTGTCTCCATCACGAACAACGATACGATTCCCTTCGAAGATTTCGAGATGCGCTTCTATCTCAAGACCGACAATCTTGGCCCCGTCACTTATATTACGCAGAAATATGGCGGTGGCGGCCTGGTCAACGGTTCCGCAACCATCTCCTACGACCCTGCGCAACCGGATGGTCACGGTGGATTCTACCTGCCCATCAAGGTCAACGGGCTCCTGGAAGTTTCCGGAAGACTCGTGTTCCAGTTGAAATTGACCTCGACAACATTCAGGGATATCGAAGGTTCCTGGTCGCTGCGTCCGCATACCGACGCCACCGATCCGGAAATGTTCGAAGGTATCGACTTGACCCAGGGCCCGGCTTTCACAGGCAACGAATCCGAATTCCTGGAGAAAAACACCTCGGGAACGAAGGTCGTCGCCTTCACGCGTGACCCCTATATCGCCGTCTACTATCACGGCAAGCACATCTACGGTTACGGCCCCGACGACATAGACGGTGACGGTCCGCAAGTCCGTCGCAACGTCACGCTTGATTTTATCAGCCCGTTCGTTTCCCCGTATTACTCCGTCGAAAAAGAAGTCAACCAGACGATGTATGCGGGCTCGAGCCAGGTTACCCCCTCCGGCACCCTCGACGACTTCGAAATGAACGGAACCTCGGTGTTCGCCTACACCCAATACCCGAACAGTTCCCACAGGGACGCTTTCACGTTCGGGCTCGACACGACGCTCGCCTACGGCAACAACTACATGGAATGGGTCAGCTGGCATAACCACGGGGCCAACCTGAGCGGTAGCTACGACTGTGCCTGCGCCGTGGTCCGCAGCAACGTGGAAATCGATACCATCACCACGCCGCCCGAGGAACGTTACCTGCTGTTCACTCTCGACACCGTCACGGCCTACACGGGCAAGAAGGCGGAAGTCCATGTGCAGCTGTTCGACAGCACGCTCACGCCCATCACCACAGAACGAATCACCATCCAGCTCAGTACCGAAAACGGACTTGCGAAGTTCTTCGCCACAAGCGACGCGACCGTTTCCAGCACCGACGAATTCAAGGTCGATATCGTGGACGGCGAAGCGGTGTTCTACATAAGCTCCGACATGGCCATGGAAACACTGCTCAAGGCGCTCGGACCCAACACGAGCAAGGTCCACTACAACAACAAGGCCGCAGTGCTCCTTATCCAGGATTTGCCGCCATGGCCCATTATCGACTACGCCAAGATGATTGACATGGACTGCAACGGCATCCCGGACGCCATCGCCATCTCGCTCTCCAACGAGTACGTGGCCGAACAGCAGCAGTCCTTCAATTCCATCAAGTTCGTTTACGGCAACGACACGCTGACATCGGACAAGATTATCGCGCAGAACGGCAAGGATCTTGTTGTCGCGGCCGAAATTGCCGACACGACCATCAATACGAACCCGACCGGCAGCGTTACGCTCATAAGCAATGTCGCAGGCAAGCAGGAAGTCTCCACGGACTTCTACCAAGACGGCATCTCGCCCAGGCTCATTTCCGCCTCCGTGCTGGAACGCCTGGACACCGCCACCACCGACCGCGTGTACCTGCAGTTCAGCGAGCCCATCCAGGCTCCCGGACTCTCCTGGCCCACCAAGGTCATGCCCACGGACAAGTCCATCTCGGTTCTGGCCGCCAAGATTTACAACGACAGCCTGAATATCTGGGAATACGAAATCGAGTTCGATGCAGGCGGAGTTTCCCTGATAACCGAAGGCATGCAGGTCCAGTTGCTCTCTACCAGCGGCATCCGCGACCTCGCGGGCAACGGCATCGGTGAATGCACGCCGGAAATTCTCCCCGTGCTCCTGAAGATTCGCCCTGTGCCCATGACATACGCCAGCATTTCCGACCCGAACGAAGACGGCCTTGCCGACCACATCGACATAGCCTTCTCGCTGGCTGTAGACGCGAAGCACACTCCCGAAAAGATTTCCATCGAATTCGGTAGCACGACGCCCGAGACCCTGTGGGTCGAAAAGGCCCAGATCAAGTTCGACGACACCAGGACAAACGCCTCCATCAGCCTGAGCCCCACCTTTGCGCTCGGCAACACGAACGGCCCGTACGAAGGCGTCGTGGCCGGCAAGAACCTCGTGGGCGCAGGCCTCGTGATGCAGCACCTCGGTACCGGTGCCTCCTACGAGAGCAACTCCATCCTCGCCGAAGACAAGGTCGGTCCGATATTCATCTCTGCATCGGTGCAGAATACCAACTTCAACATGGCGACCATGAACTTCAGCGAACCTGTCGACGCCGTCGACAGCTCCAGGGTTCTGTTCCTGCGTGAACGCGACGACCTCTTCGCCAAGAAATCCGACGTTTACCGCTGGTCGCTGAAGCCGGCAGCCCTGAGCACCATCGACACTAGCGACAACTTCATCATGGACGGCGACCGCGTTCGCCTTGCCCCGCTCGACCAGAGCGCATTCGCCGACAAGAGCGGCAACAGGCCGGCCACCAACAACCCGTGGGTGACCGTGGGCGGCGAAGGCGATCCGAAGATTACCTTCAACGTGTACGTCCGCGACCACCTGTCCAGAGTCAATACGGCCGTAGGCAACGCGACTCCGGAAGACCCGACCATGGTGCTGTACATCGTGAACCAGACCACGCGCAAGCTTGACGCCATCGACGCGAACACCGGACGCGTCATCAAGCAGGGCATCGACACCACCCTCACCCCGTTTACGGGCGCCGTCTGGGTATTCGACCTCACCGTGCCGCGTGGCGGATATATCGGTGAGAATGCCGCCTGGAGTTCGCTCGACATCTCGTACGACCTGCCCATCTATACGAACCTAGGCTCGTTCGTCAACAGGCTTTCGGGCAAATACAGCATCAATCCGGCCACCTACCTCTCCTCCACCAACAAGATTACCATGTTCGTGGAATGGACCAACGTGGCAGGAATCGGTGTCCGCGCCCAGAACGGCCGCGCCGTCGGTACTGGCGCATACATCTACAAGGCTGAACTCAAGACGAAGTTCATCCCCAACACCGAGAAAGACGCCAAGACGCAGGAAAGGTTCAGCACGGGCGATTCCTTCGACAAGACGAAGATATTCGGCATAAAGCGCCAGAACGGCACCAAGTAGCCTTGTTGCACATATAACAACCAAGAAAACGCGAGTTACTCGCGTTTTTTTTCTTTTCCCGCATTTTTTTTATATGTTTCTTAGCAGGTATGCAAGAAGCCCTGTTTTCAAACTCCCCCACCGACCTGATCCTATCCATCGTAGGATTCATTCTCGTCGTTGCATTCCCGTTTACCATCAGCCAGAAAACGAAAGTCAGGCAACTGCCCAGGGCCCTGCAGCAGTTTATCGCGACCCTCCTCATCTGGAACTTCGCGCACATCATTGGCGATGCCGTAATCGGATCGGCAAACAGCCCGGCAGCCTACATCCTGTTCGGCATCCAGGCGATGGCCTGGATTCAGGCGGGAGACTCCACCCGGCACGTCGCCGAGATAAGCTTTGTCGCACGCAGGACTCCCCTTTGGCGAATCAAGCACATCGTGGCCGAAATATGCGTCATCGCGACCACGGTCATGTTCTGCATCAACCAGGAATGGATGGTCCAGACTTTCGGCATCCCGTTCCTGGGACTCGAACAGCATCCGGCATTCGTCGTCTACGGCATGCTGTTCATGATTTTCGTGGTGCCCGACCTCGCCTTGACGTTCTATACCATGCTCAGGCGCAGCCTGCACATGAGCGACCAGACTCTCGTGCAAATAAACGTGTACATGCTTACGGCATTCGGGTTCTTCGTACTCTTCCCGCTAGCGCTCGATTTCATAATCCCGCTGGCCTACAATTTCCAAAATTCTCCCGAGCCCGTGACTTTCTTGCAGTGGTTCCAGTACTGCACCATCTTTATCGCCATCCTGTGCGGACAGTATTTCACCTCGGTATCCTTCAAGAACAAGAGCGCCTGGTGGTTCCTCAACGGCTTTGTCCGGTACATGGGCGACTGCGTCGTATACTTTGATTCCAAGGGCCACATTTTGTTCGCCAACCCGGCTTCGCAGCAGATTTTCCAGTTGAGCGACTCCGATATCGCCACCGTGAACGTCCAGCAGTTGCTGCCCGACATCGACACGCAGCAAGAGGCCACCTACACCAACGTGAAGGTCAAAATCAAGAACGAGCTCCACACGTTCAACGTCGGCATATTCAAGCTGAAGCAGTCACTCACCACCTTCGTCAACGTGCTTCTGCTCAGCGACCAGACGAACCTCCTGTTCTACCAGCAGCGAATCAAGACGCTCAACCGTCAGTTCACGGAATACAAGCAGGACCTCATCCGTTACCAGGAACGCCTCGACATCTCCGAAAAGCGCTCCAAGGAAACGGAAAACATCAACGCGACGCTTATCAACGCGCTGCCCTTCCAGTTCTGGTCCAAGAACGAGAACGGCGTGTACCTGACGCAGAACATCAAGGACGTCACCATGCGCGGGAACCTCAACAAGACTACCGACGCACCGGACTCCATCAAGGTCGAAGAAATCGAGGCCCGCGAAGACGGCCGCAGCAAGATTTTCACGACGTTTGAAGACGCCGACCACAACGAAATTTCTGAAGAAGAAGCAAGTATCAACATCAAGAACGACAAGCAGATTTACGTCTACCAGAACCACTTCATCCCCATCATCGTCAACAGGCCCCCGTACAAGGTTATCGGCCTTAAGATTGACATGAGCGAAGAAAAGCGCCTGGAACGTGAAAGAAACATGCTGCGCGAACAGAAGATTATCCATTCGCGACTCGAAGACCTCGGTACGGCATGCGGCGCCTTCGCGCACGACTACAACAACCTGCTGGGTTCGCAAATCGGGTTCTGCCAGCTGGCGCAGGAACTGCTCAATTCTGTAACGCCCACCATCCCCGACGAAAAGGTGCAGAAGAGCCTCGCCAAGGCATCGAGCTTTGTGAGCGAAGCGACTACCGCAGCCCAACGCGGCAAGCAATCGCTGAACGTGCTGCTCGATACCGTCCGTGGCAAAACAGAAAGCAAGATTCCGAGCACCGTGTTCCCGCCGGCCACAATCGTCCGCAGTGTTATAGACAAAGTAATTCTCACGCTTCCGCCGAACATCCAGGTTGTTTCCGGAAAAATGAACGAGACTGCCGAAATCAAGGCGCAGGTCCCGTCGCTGGAACGCATTCTAAGCAACCTTGCAAACAACGCCATCTACGCGATGAAGGACAAGGGCGGAACGCTGAGTTTCGACGTCCAGCTCGAAACCCTGGACCACCAGCTGCTTACCCCGTATGCCCCGCCCATCCCGCCGGGATCGTACGTGAAAATATCCGTCGCCGACACCGGCACCGGCATCGATTCCGGGACCCTGGAACGCATTTTTGCCCCGTTTTTCACCACGAAAGCACCCGGAGAGGGCCTCGGATTGGGCCTTTCGAGCGCTGTTCGCCTGTTAAAAGAGGGAAATGCCTATTTCACCATACAAACTACGGTTGGCGAAGGCACGACATTTAATCTATATTGGGATTTGTACGAAGAAGAAAAGTGAAACACAAGGAGTGAGCATGGCCACGATTCTTATCATTGACGATGACGAACAGTTCAACCTGATGTTGAAGTCCGCCATGGAAATCAAGGGCTATGACGTAGAAACGGCAACGAACGGCAAAGAGGCCAAGGCCCTTTACCAGAACAAGAAGTACGACGTCATCATCACGGACATCATTATGCCCGACGTGGACGGTTATGAAGTTATTTTGGACCTCCGCCGAATGGGTATGAGCAACCGTACCATCGCCGTCAGCGGTGGTGGACGTACGGCTGCGGATGACTATCTGGTCACGGCGCAGCACTTCGATGTCGCGGCAACGTTCAACAAGCCCGTTGACCTGCAGGCGTTGAGGGCCAAGGTCGAGGAAATAATCCAGAGCCTCAGTTAAGAGAGCCCCTATGAAAATCCTGATCGCCGATTTGGATAAAACCTTTATCAGCGACATCCAGCAATCCTGGTCCCTGGCCGACTCGGAGCTGTTGGCGTGTTATGACAGGGAAGCCCTGATGCCCCTGGTCAAGAACGATTCCATAGACCTCGCCTTTATCGAGGTCCCGTTCCTGACGCTCGAAAACATGGACATGGTGAGCTACCTCAAGGAAAAGAATCCGGGTATCGAGATTTTCGTCCTCTGCGACTCCAAGAACTGGCCGGGAGCGACCGGAGCCATTAGCCGCGGGGCGAACAGCTTCTTGATGAAGCCCGTCACCGTGGGGCAGCTCGAAAGCACCGCCCAAAAAGTCCAGTCGCAGCAGCAGGCCAAGAACACGCACCAGCTGATGGAATCGCAGGTGCTCGACAGCCTTTTGGGCGATACGCCCGAAATGCGCAAGATTCTCAAGACCGTCTACAAGATTGCGCCGACCACCAGCACGGTGCTCATTACCGGCGAATCCGGCTCGGGCAAGGAATTTCTCGCAAACGTGGTGCACCGCTTTAGCAAGCGCGCCGGCGAACCGTTCGTGGCAGTGAACTGCGGCGCCATTCCCGAAAATCTCGTAGAAAGCGAACTCTTCGGTGCCAAGAAGGGCTCGTACACCGGCTCCACCACCGACAAGAAAGGGCTTTTCGAAGCCGCGAACGGCGGTACGCTGTTCCTGGACGAAGTCGGCGAACTGTCGGCATCTACGCAAGTCAAGCTTTTGCGCTTTTTGCAGAATCACGAAATCAGGCGAGTCGGCGAGACCGAGGCGCGCTACCTGGACGTACGCGTTATCGCCGCGACAAACCGCGACCTGCAGCAGGCGATGCACATGGGGACTTTCCGCGAAGACCTCTACTACCGCCTGAACACGTTCCACCTGCAGTTGCCGCCCCTGCGCGAACGCAAGGCCGTAATCCCGACGCTCATCCGTTACTTTATACTCAAGTACAAGGAAGCCCACGGCAAGGACATCCTGGATTTGGAACCCGCCGCGCAGTACGCCCTGACGCGTTACCCGTACCCGGGCAACATCCGTGAACTCGAGAACATCGTCGAGCATGCCATCGTTCTTTCGGAAAACGGAATCATCCGCCTGGAAGACCTTCCCGAAGACGTTCAGGCGGAAGCCCGCGAAAAGCAGTTCGCCATTCCGCACATGACGGGCGACAACGCCAAAGCCCCGGCCGACATCCCGGCGATTGAGAACCGCACCGGAGCCGCCGCACCCGCAAGTGCCCCCGTCATAATGCAGCCAGCCTCCAGCGCCACCGGCAGCGACGACATCATCTCGCTCGAGGAGATGGAACGCAGGCACATATTGCACGCCCTGAGCGTATGCAAGGGGAACCAGACCGAAATCTGCGAGAAGCTCGGCATCAGCAGGTCCACGCTGTGGCGCAAGATGAAAGCCCTCAAGATACAGATGGAAGGCGAAGAACAATGATGCGCATCAACAAGTTTATTTCGCTCAGCGGGCTCGCTAGCCGCCGGGCAGCCGATTCCCTCGTGGCCGAAGGCCGCGTCGAGGTCAACGGCGAAGTCATTTCTGACCTGGGCCACCAGGTAGACGAGAACAACGACCGCGTCACTGTCGACGGGAAGCTCGCCAAACTCCCGAAAAAGACGAAGGTCATCATGTTCCACAAGCCGGCAGGCTGTGTGTGCACCAAAGACGACCCGCAGGGCCGACGCACCGTCTACGACTACCTGCCCCCCGGTTACAGCACATTCAAGTACGTGGGCAGGCTCGACTTGCAGAGCCGCGGACTGTTGCTGTTCACCGACGACGGGGAACTGCTGCACCGACTCACGCACCCGAGCTACGAGATTCCGCGCAGCTACTACGTATGGACCACGCGCCCGCTCAGCGACGCCGCGGCCCAGAAGCTGGTGGACGGCGTAGACATCCGTGACCCCGAAGATCCCGACGCCCAGGAAGAAATCGCCTTCGCGACCGACGTGTATCTCGAAAACGGATTCGCCGAGCTCGTGCTCATCGAAGGAAAGAACCGCGAAATCCGTCGCATGATGCGCGCCATCGGCTACGAGATTCGCGACCTCAAGCGCGTGAGCTACTGCAAGCTCCAGCTGGGGGATTTGCCTGCCGGAGAATTCCGCGAACTCACCGCCGACGAGATGAACAAGCTGCGCCAAGCGGTACACCTATAACAATGTGAAGTGTGAGGCGACCAACGAACAACCCCACATCCCTCACCCCACATCATCCATCATCAATTATCCATTATCAATTATAAACCATGTCCAGGACTCTTTACATAGGTGACGTACACGGCTGTGCCGACGAACTGGAACGCATCATCGACGCGTTCGGATTCGTCCGCGGTTCCGACACGCTCTACCAGACGGGCGACATCATCAACAAGGGCCCGGACATGTGGCGCGCCATGCAAATCGTAAAGGAGCTCGGCATCCAGACCGTGCGCGGCAATCACGAGGAACACCTCATCCGTATGATGGAAACTCCTGAAGAATGCTGGAACGAGAAACAGAAAAAACGTTTCAAGGCGCTCTCGCTGGAACAGTGGCAGTCCATCCGCGACACCGTAAAAACCTGGCCGCTGTGGCGCGATACGCCGCACGCGCTCCTGGTGCACGCCGGGCTCGAACCGGGCAAGACAAGGCTCGAGGACATGAGCCCCGAAGTGCTGCTTTCTATCCGCAAGTGGAATGATGTTCCGTGGTACAAGCTGGTAAAATGGCCGAAGACCGTCGTGTTCGGACACTGGGCCAAGAAAGGCTTCGTGAACATTCCTGGATTCATTGGGCTTGATTCCGGTTGCGTCTACGGCAAGTGCCTTACCGCCTGGTGCCCCGAAGAGGACCGCTTTTACGAGATTCCCGCCGCACGCGAGTACACGCCCGTCAAGGACAAGGCAAAGGAATCCGAGATGGCACCCTGCAAGGTGTTGGGCGACAACAGTCCCAACAGCGTTCCGCCCAAAACCTTCGATGAAATCAAGTCCCGAATCGAAAGCGGCGACATCGCCCCCGCGCACAACACCGCCGAAGACGAGGCAATCCGCAAGGCGAGCCCGTCCATCAGCGCCGAATGGGCCGGATATTAATTTTCTATCTTTTACAGCATGACAATTGACGAACTTTACAAGCGCCTTAGCTCCATCCACCCCGGAGCCGTACTCTGCACATACACCAAGGAAAAGGTGGAGCAGATGCTCCCGCTGATTAACGAAATCAACGAGCGCAAAAAGGACCAGGACACCGTCATTCTCGCGCACAGCTACGTTGCGCCCGAAATCGTCCTGGGCGTTGCCGACTATACCGGCGACAGCTTCAAGCTGAGCGAAGACGCCACCAAGGTCACGCAGAAGACCATCCTTTTCTCCGCAGTGCGTTTCATGGGCGAAACGGCCAAGATTTTGAACCCCGAAAAGGACGTATTGATTCCCGGACCGCTTACCGGATGTAGCCTCGCCGACTCCATCACGGGCGAACAGGTGCGCAAGCTCCGCGAACAGCATCCGGACTACACGTTCGTCTGCTACATCAATACGACTGCCGCCGTCAAGGCCGCCTGCGACGTGTGCGTCACCAGCGGCAACGTGATGAAGATTGTCGAAAGCCTCCCGACGGACAAAATTTGCTTTGTCCCGGACAAGCTCATGGGCGAAAACATCAAGAGCGAGATGGAAAAGCGCGGCGTCAAGAAGGACTTCATTTTGCATGACGGTTGCTGCTACGTCCACGAGACATACGACTCGGACCTCATCAACTTCTTCAGGAGCCAGAACCCGGGACTCAAGGTGGTGAGCCACCCCGAATGCCATCCTGGCGTTGCCCTCCTGAGTGACTACGTAGGCAGCACGGGCCAGATGGTCAAGTACATCGGTGAACAGCCGAAAGGCTCCAAGTTCCTGCTCCTTACAGAATGCGGTCTCAACGCGCGCATGCACTACGAGCACCCCGACATGGAATTCATCGGCAGCTGCAGCATGTGCAAGTACATGAAGTCCAACTCCCTCGAGAACATCCTCGAGACGCTGCGCCATCCCGAAAAGGCGGAGCACGTCAATATCGACGAGCCGACCCGCGTTGCCGCCAAAAAATGCATCGACGCGATGTTCCACTACGCGAACCTCTAGGCACGCAAATGAAACCGCTGTTCAAGGGGATTCTCGCCATAGCATTGTTGGCCATCGCGGCAGCAACGCCTGCGCTCGCCTATGACCACATCCAGTACGACGACAGCTACTGGCCGCGTTCCTACTACGTGAACGCCGCTTTCGGAACGTTCTTCACCTGGGGCGATGTCAACGAAAGACCCATTACCGTCACGGACTCCATCGACGAAAAGCACAAAATCTACACGCCCGACATGTTCTTCTTCCCATCGCCCGAAATCACCCTCGGCGTGAACATCCGCAGCTTCTCGCTAGACGTGAACTTTCAGTATTGGAAGACCTCGCAAGACCTTGTAGACATTGACGCGTCCGAAGACGCGACTATCTGGCGCGTGGGATTCGAGTTTACGTACAACCTATTCTGGCCCGAAGATTTCCAGGTCGGTGTAGGCCTGGGATACTCCTATACGAGCCTCACTACCGAAAAAGCGGCATTTATTGGCGAAAAAGTCCAGGATTCGCACCTGATGGGTTCCGGAATTGCGCTGGTGACCAACGTGCATTACTATTTAACGGATAATTTTGCCATCGTACCCGCCGTCAAGCTGTACGAGAACTGGTTCAAATTTGTAAATTCCAAGGCCACGGGTACCTGCGACCTGGAACCGTTCCTGTGGCAGACCTATGTTTTCGCGTCTGTCGGCGTGCAATACCAGTTCTAGGTCTCGCCATCCAGCCCGCATAATTCTATCTTTGCGGGCCATGAAGATCTTCCCCAAAATACTTTTTTCGCTCTTGATGGCAACCTCCGTATTCGCCCAGGAATGGGACGAAGACGGGTGGGCAAGCACATACGCCACCATGGCCGCCTTTGAGAACCGTCCGAACGGCGACCCCGAACTGTTCAACCGTCCCGGCTACGTGAAACCCATTATCGACAACCTCGGCAACGTGCTGAACAGCAACTGGTTCGCAAGCGCTACAGTCAGTGAAAAAATCGGTTTCGAAGTAGGCCTACCCATTTCACTGATTTTCATCGGTGACGACGACAAGTCTTTCAACGAATTCGGCATGAACTCTCCCACGATTTTCGGTGGGCATGCCGACTTGAGCCAACCGGCCGACGTCTTGCTCGACGGTCCAAGGGTTTACGGCAACAAGACGCTCAGCAACTTGAGCGTTTTCACGTACCCGTACCTGCAAACCGCCGTCAGCTTCTACCATGCGCGACTCGTGATGCGCGGAATGTTCCTGCCCGCCATCAGCGAACTCCGCAAATTCAACCTCTTCGGTATCGGCGGCCAGTACAGTTTCGGGCACCTGTTCCAATACATGTTGCCACCGGCAGCGCAGCCCCTCGACGTGAGCGTCGTCCTCGGCTATAACACGAGCGGCATCAGCTACCAGCCCGAAGATTACAGCGGTACGTTGAACCTCGACATTTCCACCTTTACATTCGATATCGTCATCGGTTACAAGCCCACTTACTTCTTCGAAGTCATGATGACGCTCGGCTACCAGTACGCCAACATGGCTTCGTCGGGGCGCATGGTTTGCCTTGCCACGGAAGCCGGAGGAGTTCCCTCCCCGCATTTTGGCCAGGTCATCAATCCTAACATTTCCGTCGAGGGCAACAGCGGATTCAAATTCGGACTCGAAGTGGCGTTCTCGCTCGGAGCCTCCTTCCATCCGGTCATCGGTTTCGATTACGCCGGCAAGTCCAGCTTCACGACGAACATCCTGTACTTCAAGCAGCAATTCGGCGAAGACAAGACCCCCGACGAGATTGCAAAGGAAAAAGGCTACGTCCGCGGCGCCAAGAAAGAGGAAAGCGCCAAATCCGAGGATTCCGAATCCGAGGATTCTGATTCCGAAGAAGTCGCCGACGAGTCAAGCGACGAGACCTCCGCAGAAGATTCTACGGAATCTGCCCCTGACGAAGAGGACGACGAAGAATAGCAAGCAGTTTTAACTAAAAAAAGAAGGCATAACATGATTACATTCCTTATCGGTATCGCCATCCTTATCGGAGGCTACTTCACTTACGGAAAGTTTGTCGAACATGTCTTCGGCCCAGACGACCGCAAGACTCCGGCAATCGCAAACCCCGACGGCGTTGACCGCGTCCCGATGAAGCACTGGAAGAACATGCTCATCCAGCTCTTGAACATCGCGGGCATCGGCCCCGTCATCGGCGTGATTCTCGGAATCAAGTTCGGCGCCATCGTATTCATCATCCTCCCGCTAGGTAACGTGCTGGGCGGTGCCGTGCACGACTACTTCAGTGGCATGATCAGCATGCGCAACAACGGCTACAATGTTCCCGCCCTCTCGCGCAAGTTCCTGGGCAAGGGTCCGTCCAAGCTGGTGATGGGGCTCATCTCGGTCGCGCTCATCCTCGTGGGCGCCGTGTTCACCAACACGCCGGCACAGCTCATCAACACGCCCATCATCGCGGGCAGCGCAGTGTCCCCCACGCTCTTCTGGGTGGCAGTCGGCGTGATTTTCGCCTACTACTTTGCGAGTACGTTCTTCCCCATCGACAAGATTATCGGGCGCATCTACCCGATTTTCGGCGGCATGCTCATCCTCGCCTCCCTCGGCATCATGATAGGCATCGCCCCGCACCTGAACGTGCTTGACGAATTCAACCTGTGCGATATCGCCTCGAACTTCTCGCAGCATCCGGGCCACCAGCCCATTATCCCGATGCTCTTCGTAACGATTGCCTGCGGCATCATCAGCGGTTTCCACAGCACGCAGAGCCCGCTCGTGGCCCGCACCGAAGTCACTGAAAAGACCGGTCGCCAGACGTTCTACGGCATGATGATTATCGAAGGCCTCATCGGCATGATCTGGGCCGCGGGCGGCATGTTCATCTACCACATGCAACCCGAACTCATGGCAGCCGGCGGCGTGAAGGTGTTGAGCGTTCTCGTCTCCACCGTCATCCCGTTCGCCCCGATTTCCATCCTCGTCGTGGTGGGCGTCATCATCCTCGCGATTACGAGCGGCGACACGAGTCTCCGCAGCCTCCGCCTCACGATTTCGGAACTCTTCGGCATCGACCAGACCAACCCCAAGAAGCGCCTGCTCCTCACCGTCCCGATGTTCGCCATCTGCCTTGTGATTATCTTCTGGAGCAACCTGAACCCGCAGGGATTCAACATCCTGTGGAACTACTTCAGCTGGAGCAACCAATTGATGGCAGTTTGCAGTCTGTGCGTGGCAACCGTCTACCTCCGCAGCAAGGGCAAGAACTTCTGGATTACGCTCTTCCCGTGCATGTTCATGGCGTTCATCTGCTTCGACTACATTTTCTGGGTTAGCCCCGAGAACCTGAAGGGAGCCCCGCTCGGATTCGGTCTCGACTACAAGACCGCCCTCGTGCTCGCCCTCGAGAACGCGGTCATCCTCGGCGCCCTCCTCTGCCGCCGCGGCAAGACACTCTACTCGAACAAGAACTTCGATGCCGACAAGTGGGACAGTTCCATCGACGAAAGGCACAACTACAAGCCGGACTAAGGAATCGAAACATCCCGAATGCAGCTTGAAGGTTCCATCAAGAGCGTCACCTTCCACAGTCCCGATAGCGGCTTCTCCGTATTCCGGGTAAACGTGGAAGGCGAAAGAGCCCCCGTCGTGGTGACGGGGACTTTTCCCGATTTAAGGGCGGGCGAAACGCTCAAGATGGAAGGCGAATGGGGTAACCATCCCAAGTACGGGCGCCAGTTCAAGTGCAACGGCTTCGAGATTGTGGCCCCCAAGAACAACAACATCACTGAATACCTCGCCTCGGGACTCTTCAAGGGAATCGGCCAAAAAACAGCCGAGGCCATAGTGAAGGTGTTCGGCGAAGACACCGCCGACATCCTCGACAACCATCCCGACCTTTTCCGCAAGGCAAAAATCAAGGGCTTTACCGCCAAGAAGGTCGAGAATTTTCTCGCCGCCTGGCAATTGAACCGCCGTAGCCGCGAAACGATGTTGTTCCTGGGCAACCACGGCATCGCGGGCAGCGTCGCAAGGCGCCTGTGGAACCAGTACGGCGAAGACACCATCGCAAAGATTACCGAGAACCCCTACATCCTCTGCGAAGAAGTCTGGGGCATCGGCTTCTTGAAAGCCGACGAAATCGCGATGAAGGTCGGCATCGCGAAAGACAGTCCCGTGCGTCTCCAGGCAGCCATCATGTACGTGCTGCAGGAATCGAGTTTTAGCGAAGGTCACGTCTACCTGCCAAAGAACATCTTGCTCGAAAAGACCATCCGCAACCTGCGCATTCCCATGGAAGACGACGACGCCATCAACGCGCTCCTGGAACAGTTCGAAACGCTTTGCCGCGTGGAACGCATCCGCCGAGTTGACGACGACTGCTTCTACCCGCCGCTCTTCCGTGCCGAACAGAGCATTGCAGACAGCATCCGCTACCGCCTTCAGGCAAACGCCCTCCCTACTAAGGGTTTCGAGCGCGACCTTATAAGCTGGGAACGTAACCACAAGTTCGCCTTCGACCCCATCCAGCGCCAGGCCATCGAGATGGCGCTCGCCCACCGCGTCTCCATCATCACGGGCGGCCCGGGCACTGGCAAGACAACCATCCTCAAGGGCATCCTCCACCTCGCGCAAAAAATGGACGAGAGCGTATTCCTCGCCGCCCCCACGGGCCGCGCCGCCAAGCGCATGGGCGACCTCTGCGGCATTCCCGCACGCACCATCCACCGCATGCTCGAAATGGACCCCGTCACGGGGAAGTTCTCGTTCAACGCCGAGAACCAGCTCCACTGCGATTTGCTCATCGTAGACGAGTTCAGCATGGTCGACACCCTGCTTGCCGCTGCACTCCTTGCGGCCATCCCTTACCGCACGCGCATCGTGTTCGTCGGTGACGCCGACCAGTTGCCGAGCGTGGGTCCAGGCAATGTATTGAACGATCTCATCCGCTGCCCGGGAATCCCCACGACGCGCCTCATGCATATCTTCCGCCAATCAGGCGGCAGCGACATCGCCGAGAAGGCCGCCAAGATCAACCAAGGCATACTCCCTTCGCCCATCGAAGGGCCGAACTTCCACTTTGTCCCGTTCGAGGAACCGGAGCAAGCGAAGGCGATTCTTGCAAGGCTGCTTGCGACCGGCATCCGCAGCAAGATTTCCATAGACCAGAAGACGGAACTGCAAATCCTCACCCCCATGCGCAAGGGCCCGCTTGGCGTATTCGAGCTGAACACGTACCTGCAAGGGCTAATGAACCCGGGCGTCACGCGCCATAACATAAGGGGCGTAGCCTGGAGCGACGGCGACCGCGTGATGCAGATAAAGAACAACTACGACAAGAACGTCTTCAACGGCGACGTGGGCATCATCTTCAAGGTGGCAAAGGATGCGGAAAAGGTGACCGTATTCTACGACGACAAGACCGTGGAATACGAGGGCGACGAAGTCGATCAGCTTACCCTCGCCTACGCGTCGACCATCCACAAGAGCCAGGGCAGCGAGTACCCGGCCGTCATCGTCATCCTCGACTCGAGCCACTACATGATGCTCCAGAGGAACCTTGTCTACACCGCCATTACCCGCGCCAAGGGGCATGTATGGATCCTTTCGGCCCCCGGAGCACTGGCACAGGCAGTCCGAAATAGTCGGAAATTCCGGCGTTTTACCCGCCTTGCCGAACGCCTGCAGGGGGATTTTGGACAAAAACCGGCTTTTTAGCCCTGTTTTTTGTTTTTTTATCGTTTTTTACGAAGTCAAAGTGTTCGTTTTTGCTTTTTTTTGTGTATTTTCAAGGGAAATAAATACTAGAGGTATACTCATGAACTTTAAGCAGATTCTTCTTGGTTCGGCTGTTGCCGTTTCCACCTTCGGTCTCATCGCCTGCGGTGGCGACTCCGGCAGCAACGCCGAAGAAACCCCGGCCAGCTCTTCCGGCCAGGGCGGTGCCGTCATTAACATTCCTAAGGCCTCCACCCTGAATCCCGTGCAATTCAGCAACATCCGCATCACCCAGATGACCGGCGCTGTGGCTGGCACCCAGAAAATCGCCTTGAGCGGTTTGATCAAGCTCGACCCGGATTTCGAAAACACCGAACAGCCCTATACCGCTTTCGCCGAAACCCACATCGACAGCGTCACGTTCGCCGTGGGCCACGTCGTCAACGGCCAAATCCGCCAGGAAGCCATCAACATTCCTATCGGTGAACCGGCCGACCGCATTTCCCTTTCCGAAATGTCCTTCCAGACGTCCGAACTCAGCTCCTGCGGTGACTTCAACCTCTACATTTTCGTGCATAGCAGCACCAAGGAAGAAGGCCTGAGCACCTCCACCTACACCAGCGTGTTCGGCGACGATCCCGAAGAACAGGCTCCGGGCGTAGGCGGATTCACCCGTAGCGAAAGCGAATGCAACGTCGCACCGATTGAATCCTCTTCTTCCGAACAGCAGCAGACCTGCACGCAGGCTACCGCCCACGAAGTCAAGCTGTCCAACAGCCTCGGAAGCGACCAGTCCGCGATCAACTTCGAAACCGGTTTCTCCGAAAATCCGCACCTGATCATTACCTTCCAGAACGAAGCCGCCTATGCAACTGCTGGCGCTGGCGTGACGATTGTCGAAGACAACTACACCCAGGTCAACGGCATGCTTCCGGTCGGTCCGGTTTGCCTTGAATCGTTCCAGCCGTCTGCAACCCCGGTCAACGACGAACTCGCCAACGGCACCTGGATTGACGTGATCACCGCCGACGGAAAGATCTACCCCTTCATGGTCGGCAAGACCATGATGGAAAACGAATCCAAGGGTTACATCATCATCACCTATTTCAAATAGGCCTGTTGTCGCAACGCTTTAGAGCTCCCTTCTTTAGGGAGCTTTTTTTATTTTCTATCTTGGCGCTCCTTCGGAGCGCATTTGGCATCTACGATGCCATGCGGCTGCATTTCGGCCATAGGTAATGTAAACATTACCTGCGGCACTCAATTTGCTCGCATTTAGTATGGCTCGGCAATGTCAAAACAACTAGTTGTTTGACGTTTACAACGTAAGTGGCTGCGGCTCGAAAATGCAAAAACAAGTTTTTGCGCTTTCTCACCTTGCACACTTTTGTCGCTGCTCTCGCCATTGACACTCTTCGAGTGTCTTTTGCTAGGCTCAGAAGTGGGCCTGTAAACAGTCCCGTTTCACTCGCCTTACGCAAAAGTTTCTAAATTTGCCCCCGTAAACATTAAAACGGAGTAAACCATGCTCAAGAAACTTTCCAACTTCCCCGGTATCAAGGGACCCGTCGTCACCATCGTGATGGACGGTTTTGGCATCACCGATAAGGTCGAAGGCAACGCCATCAAGGCCGCCCGCACCCCGACTCTCGACAACCTCTTCAAGATGTACCCGAACGTGCTCCTGAAGGCTCACGGCCGCGCCGTGGGTATGCCGACCAACGAAGACATGGGTAACTCCGAAGTGGGTCACAACGCTATCGGCGCCGGCCAGGTGTACAACCAGGGTGCCGCCCTCGTGCAAGACGCAATCGTCTCCGGCGACATCTTCGGCCGCGACGCCTGGAAGGAAATCGCCGCCAACGTGCGTGACCACGGTTCCGTGCTCCACTTCATCGGCCTCTTCAGCGACGGTAACGTCCACTCCAACATTTCTCACCTCAAGGCCATGGTCGCCCAGGCCAAGAAGGAAGGCCTCAAGAAGGTCCGCGTGCACATCCTCCTCGACGGTCGTGACGTGCCGGAAACTTCCGCCCTCGATTACGTTGGCCCGTTCGAAAAGTTCCTCGACGAACTCCGCTCTCCGGAATTCGACGTCTGCATTGCTAGCGGCGGTGGCCGTATGCAGATCACCATGGACCGTTACAACGCTAACTGGAAGATGGTGGAACTCGGCTGGAAGACCCACGTGCTCGGCGAAGGCCGCTACTTCGACAACGCCACCCAGGCTATCGAAACCCTCCGTGGCGAAACCAAGGCCATTGACCAGGATCTCCCGCCGTTCGTGATTGCCAAGGACGGCGCTCCGGTCGGTACCATCAACGACGGCGACTCCGTGGTGTTCTTCAACTTCCGTGGCGACCGCGCCATCGAAATCACCCGCGCCTTCGAAGAAGAATCCTTCAGCGAATTTGACCGCGTGCGCTTCCCGAAGGTCTGCTACGCCGGCATGCTCCAGTACGACGGCGACCTCAAGCTCCCGAACCGCTTCTTGGTGCCGCCTCCGGCCATCAAGGAAACCAGCGGCGAATGGCTTTCCGAAACGGGCGTCAAGCAGTTCGCCTGCTCCGAAACGCAGAAGTACGGCCACGTGACCTACTTCTGGAACGGAAACCGTTCCAGCAAGTTCGACGGTGAAACCTACCTCGAAATCGAATCCGACGTTGTTCCGTTCGAACAGCGCCCGTGGATGAAGGCTGCCGAAATCACCGACGCCATGATCGAAGCCTTGAAGAGCGGCAAGTACCAGACGCTCCGCTGCAACTTCCCGAACGGCGACATGGTGGGCCACACCGGTTCCTTCCGCGCCGCTACGATGGCTATCGAAGCTGTGGATATCGGCCTTGCTCGACTCCTCCCGGTGATTGACGCCCTCGGTGGTGTCGCCATTATCACGGCTGACCACGGTAACGCCGACGAAATGTACGAAATCGACAAGAAGACCGGCATGCCGAAGGTCAACAAGGACGGTACCTTCAAGGCCAAGACGAGCCACACGCTCAACAAGGTTCCTTGCATCCTTTACGATAACGTCACGGGCGGCAAGCTCGGCCTCAAGGAAGGCGACTGGGGTCTTTCCAACATCGCTGCTACGACGGCCAACCTCCTCGGCCTCGAAAAGCACGAGGCGTGGGACGAATCTATGTTAATCGTTAAATAAACGATTAACATATAACGAGATTAAAAATGGAACCTGAAAAGGTTCCATTTTTGCTACGCCTCCAAATCCTTGTTAAGAGCTGCGGCAGCCATAGGCTGGCGCATCTCTAATAACAACGATTTCGTTCGACGAACGGAGGGCATAAAGCCCTCCTCCCGCACCATAGGTGCGGAGTCTCACGAGAAGCTTGGGACGACAGCATGTTAATCATCAAGTAAAGATTCGTCATCCTGAGCGGTCGCAGACCGCGAAGGATCCAGACCAGAATTAAAAAGGGTACCCGCGAGGGCCCTTTTTTATATATTTATAGTGAACAAAAAAGGAGAACAATCATGTCTATTCGAAAGTGCAAACGCAAACTAGCACTATGCATAGCGTCCCTTTTTTGGGCGGCATGTGATAACGATTCTAGCAACTCAGTAGCATCCGTTCCCGACCCGGAAACGAATGCTTCTAACGAAGTTTCAAGCAGTTCTGAATCGCAAATCGAGACTCCAAACCCTTCTAGCAGCAGCGAAGCAATTACAACCACAGAAAGCTCATCCAGCCATCCCGAATATCCCTATATACTCGCAATCCATCCTACTGTACACTGCAAAGATTCCACCTTCCTTCAAAAAGCGACCTGTAAAAATACCATAGCAGAGGTTTCTTCTGAAATACAATCTGCAGGAGCACTTTACGGACCACCATGCATAGTCGAAGATAGAAACACTCCTATATTCAAATGTGAAGACGGAAGTATGTTTCTTAACTCAGAAATTCAATCATCTCTTGTTGGAGACACCATAGTTCAATTCCGCGAGTGTGGTGAATTGATGCGAAGTGAAGAATGCATTGCAAAAATGGCCAAAGAGATAGAGGAGGCTAACCCCGAATTTCCGTGCAAGCTTGCAAGAGACACTACCATTACCATTAACTGCAAATTGTCTTACAAGCCTATGCTGCGAAAAATTGAGGACATTTTTCAAACCGAATCCCTTGTGCCCGAGGCTTGTGTGAAGTGCGACGATGGAAATGTATATGAATGGACAGACATACTCATAGATGATGAGATAAATTAGGAACGCGAAATTAGGAATTAAGAATTATTCCGAATTCCGAAATCCTAATTCCTAATTAAAAAGGGAACCCGCAAGGGTTCCTTTTTTTTTGTACATTCAAATATATTATACTTTGACGAGATGAAAATCTTTTACCACCTTCCCGGACTGTTCGAGTTTTACGACCTGTACAAGGCGTTCTTGCCGCTATGGCGCGAGCACCGGGAGTACTTTTACGACTGGTGCGAGATAGGCTCCATTTACGGGGCTCCTAGCGATTGTATATGGGGAGGCGGGCGCGTGGGCTTCGGAGATGCCGAGCCGGAGAAAGTCGCTGCACTCATGAAGGAATACGGGATTTCACCTCGACTCACCTTCAGCAATTCGCTGATTCGCGAGGAGCATCTTGATGATGCAAGGTGCAATGCATTGTGCAAGATGTTCGAGAGTGGCGCGGGTATTATCGTTCACTCGGACCTTCTGCTCAATTACATCAAGGCAAAGTATCCCGGATTCTATTTCGTCTCTTCGACCACGAAAGTAATTACAGACTTTGAGCAGTTTGTTGCCGAACTAAGCCGCGATGAATTCAAATTTGTCGTGCCGGACTTCCGGCTGAACAAGCAATTCGATAAGCTGGATGCGCTCACAGATGCACAAAAACAGAAGGTCGAGTTCCTGTGCAATGAATGCTGCTGGTTCGGTTGTCACGACCGCAAGAACTGCTACGAGAACGTAAGCCGCAAAAGCCTCGGCGAAGACTGCGCAGACCATGAATGCGTCTCGCCCACTGCCCAGAGGGGCTACCGTTTCTCCGACGCGATGAAGAACCCGGGATTTATCGGGATAGACGACATCCAAAATGTGTACGCGCCAGCGGGATTCCGGCACTTCAAAATCGAAGGGCGTAGCCTCGGCAGCGCCATCATCCTGGAATTCCTGCTTTACTACATGACCAAGCCCGAGCACCAGCTCAAGGTGCGCGAAGAAATCTACCTGGACAGTTCGCTGGATTTGTTCTAGTTTTCCGAGCGAATACGCCATCTAGGTCTTGTCAAAGACCGCGGTATAAATTTATATTCAAGATATGAAACACCTCGACCAATTCAGCTTTACGGAACTCATGCCCGTCCTCTCGACCGAGGGGATGCGTGCACTTGACAAGGCCGCCAAGGAAGCGCTCGCCGGAGATGCAACCGCAATTGAGGCGGGCTACGGCCTGATGAAGCAGGCGGGTGCCGCGCTGTTCAAGAAGGTGGTCGATGTTTTAAACCGCGACGCCGTTTGTCGCGGGGATGCTTATTGCGGAGCCGGGGATGCGCCCGAAACGCAGATTGGAAATGCGCCGCAATCCGTCGCGGTTTTTGTCGGCGGAGGCAACAATGGCGGCGACGGGCTCGTGCTCGCGAAGTTGCTGATTGAAGCAGGGATTCCCTGCACCACGTATTCGCTTGCCGCCGCGGACAAGTTCCAGAACGAAGCCAAGATGGCTTTAGAGGATTTTATTAGCGCCGGCGGACGTTTAACGATGTATTCGCCGGCTGGAACTGCTCCGAGATTCGCAGATTTCAACCTGATTGTCGATTGCATGCTCGGGAATGGAGCGCACGGCGAGCTGCGGGAACTCTTTGCAGCCGCGGTACGCGACATCGGCGCCGCAGGCGTCCCGGTTGTCGCGGCCGACGCCCCCACCGGTTACGACTCACAGGAACACGTGCGTCAGGAACCCTACATAACGGCGCAAGAAACCCTGCTGTTCGGGTTCCCGCGGCTGGATGCATACACGCGCGAAGGCGGGCCCGCATTCGGGGATGCCTCGGTCGCACCGCTCGGCTACCCCGCAGGCATCGTCGCCCAGTTCAGCGAAAACACGTTCCTCGCCACCGAAGCGCTCATACCGCAAATGCTGCCCGAGCGCGACGACTGGGGCGACAAGCGCACCCAGGGCTGCGCCATGATTGTCGCAGGCTCCGGCGATATGCCGGGAGCCGCCGCACTCTGCACGGGAGCCGCCCTCCGCAGCGGTGCCGGCCTCGTGACCCTCGCGAGCCCCGACGCCACAATGCCCGTACTGCAGGCAAAACTCTCGGAACCCGTATTCGTGAACCTGCAAGACATGGCCGGCCAAGACGGAGACTCGGTCGACGACCGCGCCACATCACTCTCGCCCGCACACATCCCGCAGATTCTCGAGAAGGCCAAGCACAACCAGGCGCTAGCCATCGGCCCCGGAATCGGAAGCGCCGAATGCACGCGCGACGCCGTCATCGACTTACTCCCGCAAATCAAGTGCCCGGCGGTCATCGACGCCGACGCGCTGAACGCCATCGCCACGCTCAACAAGACTTCTGCAAGCCCTTCCTCGGGAGCGGCATCATTCCTTCACGGAATTACGACCGCGGCCGTGCTCACCCCGCACCGCCGTGAATTCGAAAGGCTTTTCGGCGCACTCCCTGCAAACGATATCGACATTCCGAATCTGTTGCGAGACATCGCCCACCACACAAAAAAAATCATCCTCCTCAAGGGCTCACCCACCTTCGTCGCGAGCCCCGACGGGCGCGTTTTCATTGTACCCGCACACAACTCGGGGCTCGCCAAGGGCGGCTCCGGCGACGTTCTCACGGGCATCATCACGGCCCTACTCGCGCAAGGCCTTGCCGCCCCCGAAGCCGCCGTACTCGGAGCATTACTACATCAAAAAGCGGGCCGCATAGCCCGCACAAAAATGGGAGCATTCAGCATGCTCCCCAGCGATGTCATTGAAATGTTGCCCGCAGCATTCGGCTACTGATCGGGCACTTCCTTTCCTACTAAGCCATTTCCGCCACGAGCTTGTCCATCGCGGCTTCGGATTCAGCGCTGAGCGTAGACTTCACCGTCACCACCGTTTCGGCAAGCGTCACGTTCTTGAGCGTGGCGAGGATTTCGGTCATCTTCTTTGCGGCCATCGGGGCCCACGTGCCGTTTTCCACGATGCCCACCTTGCGGTTGCTATAATTCTTCGCCTTCAGGTGATTGAGGAAATCTTCCATCACCGGGAAAAGTCCCGCGTCGTACGTAGGAGCGGCCACCACCATGCGGTCGTAACGGAAAGCGTCTTCGATGACTTCGGCCATGTCGCTACGGGCAAGGTCAGAGACAACGACCTTCTCGACACCGGCAGCCGTCAACTTCTCGGCGAGCTTTTCGGCAGCCTTCTTGGTTCCGCCGTAGATCGAGGCGAACGCCACGAGCACGCCCTTGTCTTCGGGAGCGTAGCTGCTCCAGGTGTTGTACTTGTCGATGTAGTAACCGAGATTCTCGGCGAGCACCGGGCCGTGCAGCGGGCAAATCGTCTTGATGTCGAGCGCGGCAGCCTTCTTGAGCACCGCCTGCACCTGGTTGCCGTACTTGCCCACGATATTGAAGTAATAGCGACGGGCCTCGCATGCCCAATCATCCGGGTCGGCATCGTAAACGCCGAACTTGCCGAACGCATCGGCAGAGAACAGCACCTTTTCGCTCTGTTCGTAGCTGAACAAGACTTCGGGCCAGTGCACCATCGGCGCACCGATAAACTGCAAGGTGTGGCTCCCAAGAGCAAGCGTATCGCCTTCCTTCACGGTCTGTTTCTGCACGGTCGCGGGCAGTTCCATGAACTGCGGCAACAGCGCAAACGCCTTTGCGGATGCCACGAGCGTCGTCTCCGGGTACTTCGCCACGAAATCAGCAATGCCGCCGGCATGGTCCGGTTCCAAGTGGTGAATCACCAGGTAGTCAGGCTTGCGGCCAGCGAGAGCGGCTTCCAGGTTGGCGAGCCATTCGCCCACCTTGTGCGCATCCACCGTATCCATCACGGCAATCTTTTCGTCTACAATCACATACGAATTGTACGCCATGCCCGCAGGCACCACATACTGACCCTCGAACAGGTCAATGTCGTGATCATCCACACCGATGTACTTGATATTCTCACTAAAATTCTTCATAGTTTTTCCTTTTTGTGGAAAGTTAAAAAATTAGTCCTTGACGCAACGGACAGAAAACCCGTCGTACTTGTAGTAGTCGTCCAGGCTCGCATCGTCGTAGTTGTAGCGCAAGTACATGTTGTACGCGTCGTAGCTACCGTCCTCAGTAGAACTCCAGAAGTCCGCGTAGTTGCCCTCGAAGAAGTAATCCCCATTGTAGTGCCTGCCGCCAGCAGGCAACGCCGAGAAGGAATAGGCATCCGTACCGTTGCCGCTACTATACCAGCCGCTAGTGGACTTAAGCATCTTGCCCGCCGTACTGGAACCGCCAACTGCAGTAAACAACGTATTCCATTCCGTCTGCGTAGGCAGGTGCCAACCCTCGGGACAGACTCCGCGTACCGGATATGTCGGCGAGCAAGTCTTATTATAGCCACAGCCCTTGCCGTTTGCAGACCATGTTCCTACACTGTCCATCGCGGCGGCCCAAGTGTAAAGGCGACCGTACTTGGTGCAGTTAGCGGCAGCATTGCTATGGCACCAGCTAGTGGAATCAGAGGTGTAGCCGCTAAAGTTATAGGGGACACCAGTGTAAGCATAGTTCAGGTTCTCCGCCATCCAGGTCTGCGTACCGATGGAGACAGTCTTGTAGGTCTGGCCGTCGCGCGAGTCAGTTAGAACTCCTCCCTCAGGTTCAGGAACCTTGGAACTGCTTGATTTTATGCTGCTACTGGACACACTTGTCTCGCTAGAACTTGACTTCGGTGTGCTGCTAGAACTGCTCTCGTCCTTTTTGCTAGAAGATGATACTGCTGTTTCGCCGTCGTCCTTGACGCAACGAACAGAATACCCGAAGTTCTCGATGGAGTTGCTCAGGTAAGCATCGTCGTCGTTGTAGTACAAGTACATGAGGTACGCGTCGCTGCTACTGTACTCAGTAGAACTCCAGAAGAACGCGCTGCCGACCCCGTAGTAGAAATACCCACCGTAGTTCCTGTAGCCAGCAGGCAACGCCGAGAAGGAATAGGCATCCGTACCGTTGCCGCTACTATACCAGCCGCTAGTGGACTTGAGCATCTTGCCCGCCGTACTGGAACCGCCAACTGCGGTAAACAGCGTATTCCACTCCGTCTGCGTAGGCAGGTGCCATCCCTCGGGGCATATGCCGCGTACTGGATAAGTAGGAGAGCATGCTGTACCATAGCCACAGCCCTTGCTATTCGTACTCCATGTTCCCACGCTGTCCATCGCTGCTGCCCAGGTGTAAAGGCGACCGTTTTTGATGCAGTTGGACGCATTATCGTCGTAGCAATAACTGTTATTTGTGTCGTAATTGAGGTTTTCCGCCATCCAGGTTTGTGTACCGATGGTGGCAATCCTGTATGTTTGACCGTCGCGCGAGTCAATCAGAACTCCTCCCTCAGGTTCAGGAACCTTGGAACTGCTCGATTTTACACTGCTACTGGACACACTTGTCTCGCTAGAACTTGACTTCGGTGTGCTGCTAGAACTGCTCTCGTCCTTTTTGCTAGAGGATGATACTGCTGTTTCGCCGTCGTCCTTGAGACAACGAACAGAAAACCCGTAGCCCTTGCGGCTGCTGACCAGGCGAGCATCGTCGTCGTTGTAGTACAAGTACATGAGGTACGCGTCGCTGCTACTGTACTCAGTAGAACTCCAGAAGAACGCGCTGCCGCCCTCGTAGTAGAAATACCCACCGTAGCTCCTGTAGCCAGCAGGCAACGCCGAGAAGGAATAGGCATCCGTACCGTTGCCGCTACTATACCAGCCGCTAGTGGACTTGAGCATCTTGGCCGCCGTTGATTGTCCGCCGACTGCAGTGAACAAAGTTTCAAATTCCGCATTTGTTGGCAGGTGCCATCCCTCGGGGCATATGCCGCGTACTGGATAAGTAGGAGAGCATGCTGTACCATAGCCACAGCCCTTGCTATTCGTACTCCATGTTCCCACGCTGTCCATCGCTGCTGCCCAGGTGTAAAGGCGTCCGTACTTGGTGCAGTTGGCAGGGTTATCGCCATAACACCAGCTAGTGGAATCGGAAGTGTTGCCGCTAAAGTTATAGGGAATACCAATGTATGCGTAGTTCAGGTTCTCTGCCATCCACGTTTGCGTACCTATAACGACAGTCTTGTAGGCCTGCCCATCACGTTCGTCAACCATGGTTCCCTTAACTACAGTTGACGGATCTACATAACCCTCAGGAAAACTGCTACTGGACACACGTGTTTCGCTATCGCTAGACGAAAGATCCTCCCCGTCCGGGCGTGTCGCAAAATCGCTATCGTCGTCACCGCAGGCGGCAAGACACAGGAATGCGGAAAGTACTAATATTCTCCATTTCATAAACGCCCCCATTTGAGAGACAATATAAAAAGAATCTCGCAAACAACAAAAACATAATCCAACTTGGAACAGCATTTTTTGTCTAAATCCGCGATATTTTGCAAGATTTAGACAAATAGTTTATCATTTTTAGTCTAAAAGTCAAAATTTTATATATATTTAGACAAGAAATCAGAAAAAGAGGTCAAAAATGCACATTATCGGCAGGAAAAAAGAAATTCGCAGGCTAGACCGGCTCGTCGAATCCAAGCGTTCCGACTTCGTCGTAGTCTATGGACGCCGCCGCGTGGGCAAGACCTACCTGATTCGCGAATACTTCGATAACACTTTCGACTTCCAGGTAACAGGTATTTGCGACGGCAACAAGGAGATGCAAATTGCCAATTTTGGCCTTGCCCTACAAAAATACTTTGGCGAATCGCGAGTCCCAAGGACTTGGCTTGACGCGTTCTCGCTTTTACAATCGGGACTGGAAAAAAACAAAACCGGCGAAAAGATGGTCGTATTCTTTGACGAGATGCCGTGGATGGATTCCCAAAAATCCGACTTCTTGAAAGCGTTCGAAGTATTCTGGAACGGCTACGCCGCCTGGGACAACAACATATTACTGATTGCGTGCGGTTCGGCAACAACATGGCTTACGGACAACATTTTAAACAACGTCGGCGGGCTATACAACCGCGCCACGAGCCGCATTTTTCTTGAGCCATTTACCCTGGGAGAGACTGAAGAATTCCTGAAAGACAAGGGCATCATCTGGAGCCGTTACGACATCATACAGCTTTACATGATCATGGGAGGAATCCCGTTCTACCTGAACCATCTGCAAAAGGAACTATCCCTGACACAGAACATCGACGAGCTCTTTTTCAAGCCTCACGGAAAACTTTGGAACGAGTTCAATAATCTTTACGCAACTTTGTTCAAAAATGCAGATGCGCACATCAAGGTCGTGGAGGCGCTCTCTCAAAAGAACAAGGGGCTCTCCAAGAAAGAAATATCAGAAGCGACAAGACTGCCCGAAAACGGAACACTCACAAAGATTCTCGAAAACCTTTCCAATTCAGGGTTCATTCGCCCCTACAACTACTACGGCAACAAGAAGAAATTGACGACCTACCAGCTCGCCGACTACTACACACTTTTCTACTTCCGTTTTTTGAAAGACCAGAACGGCAAAGACGAAAACTTTTGGCAGAACACGCTAGACAATCCGTCGAAGCGGACGTGGTGCGGGTATTCCTTCGAGCAGGTCTGCAAGGACCATATTGACAAAATCAAGGACAAACTAGGCATTTCAGGAGTCCTTACCGAAAGGTCGTCATGGTCCAGCAAAGGCGAAACAGGCGCGCAGATTGACCTAGTCATCGAACGCCGCGACAGAATCATCGACCTGTGCGAGATGAAGTTTTCACTGTCCGAATTTACGATTGATAAAAATTACGACTTAGCCTTGCGAAACAAAATGGAAACCTTCAGAACAGAGACAAAGACCAAAAAGGCTTTGCATCTTGTTTTCATCACCACCTACGGGCTAAAGCACTCCATGTACAGCGGCATCGCACAGGCAGAAGTCAAAGGCGATGACCTGTTTTAAAAGAACAAAATTTCTACATTCAGGTTATGCCCAAGACTTTACTATTGCTCGATTCGTACGCGCTCGCGTTCCGCATGTTCTACGCCTACTCGCAAAACCCGCTCAAGAACAGCCAGGGCGAAGACGTGTCGATGATGCACGGTTACTGGGGCGCAGTACTCCGCATTTTGGCCAAGCACAAGCCAACGCATTTTGCGATTGCGCGCGACGTGGCGCACACCAAAACCTTCAGGCACGAGCTTTACCCGGACTACAAGGCGAATCGCGGGCCCATGCCCGAAGAGATGGCAGCGCAGATGCCGCTGTTGGGCGAAAGTCTGGAAGCAAGCGGAATCCCGCTCTTGTCGGAGCCGGGTTACGAAGCGGACGACGTGATGGCGAGTACCGCCATGGCCGCCGTGGAAGCGGGCTTTGACCATGTGGTGATTCTCAGTAAAGACAAGGACATGTCGCAGATTGTAAGCGACAAGATTCACCTTTTCCACTTGACGAAGGGTGCCGACGGCATTGACTTTGGCCCGGAACAGGTGCTCGAAAAGTACGGGCTTCCGCCGGAGAAAATCCGCGACTACCTCGCGCTCATGGGTGACGCAAGCGACAACGTGCCCGGAGTACCGAAGGTGGGCCCGAAAACGGCCATCCAGTTGCTGAACGATTACGGCGATATGGACAACCTGTACGCGAATCTCGACAAGATTACCAAGAAGGGATTGCACGACAATCTCGCGAACAACCGCGAAAAGGCATTCCTCAGCCGCGAACTGGTGACGCTCCAGACCAAGCGCGCCTTTAGCGGGAACCTTGACGCCCTCGAATACAACGGCCTGCACGTAGATACCTTGGCGCAGATGTTCAAGGACCACGAAATCAACAGCCTGTTGCGTTTGCTCGAGAAGGTCCCGAGCAAGTCGGGATTCGTGCGCGAAGGCGAAGGTGCGGATGGCAACGAAACCGGAGACGGCGAACTCGCGGTTGCAAGCTTCCCCGCAGAAGATTTGCCCCCGTACATTTGCGTCGATACCGACGAAATCTTTGAGCAGATGAAGGCGGAATTTGCCGCATCGTCGCTCATTGGCGTGGACACCAAAACCGATGGGCTCGACCCGATGCAGTGCGGCCTCGTGGGGATGTGCCTTGCGTCTGCCGACAGCGAAGGCTACGTGGCGAAGGGCTACTACATCCCGCTTGCACACACTGACGAAATCGGATTCCCGCTTCCCGCAACAAAGGGCGGCAACTTCGATTTCAACAAGGCGAAGGAGTGGTTCAAGGAATTTTTCGCAGACCACACACCCGCCGCAGGCGCAAATGTTCCGCGCGCGTTCGTATTCCATAACGCAAAATTCGACCTGCATGTTCTTGCACGTGCGTTCAAGATTCCGCAATCCGTTATCGACAATGCAAACATCATTGACACGCTCATTGCCGCCTGGATGCTTTCGCCAGGACAATCGGGTCTCGGGCTCGATAACCAGGTGATGCAGCGCCTACAGCACGAGATGATCCCGATAGAGAACCTCATCGGGCGCGGCAAGAACCAGATTACGTTCAACCGTGCGCCCATCAAGGACGCCACCGAATACGGCGCCGAAGATGCGGTCTACACGCTCCGCCTTTGGAAACCGCTCAAGCAGGAACTCGAAAAGCTCGACTACGTGAAGTATTTCTTCGAGCAGGAAATGCCGCTGCTGAAGGTACTGTACCAGATGGAATCCGTAGGGGTCGCGATTGATGTTCCGGCCCTCAAGACGCTAGAACAGGAACTTGCACGCCGCATCGAGACTCTCGAAAAAGAGATATGCGACATGGCGGGCGTCGAGTTCAACATCGGTTCGCCAAAGCAACTCGGCGACGTGCTTTTCGATACGCTCGGCCTCCCCGAAATCAAGAAGAGGAGCACCGACGCCGTGGTTCTCGAAGAACTTTCGTTCCGCGCGCCGCATCCGATTGTATTCGCCGTCATCGAATACCGCGAACTCAAGAAGATGCAGAGCACCTACATCTCGGTGCTGCCGACGCTCATCAATCCGGACACGCGCCGCATCCACACGAGCTTTATCCAGTGGGGTACCGCGACGGGCCGCCTTTCGAGCCGCGATCCGAACCTGCAGAACATTCCCGTGCGTAGCGACTTGGGCAAGAAGATTCGCGCAGCATTCATCCCGCAGAGTAAGGACAACGTAATTCTTGCGGTGGACTACTCGCAAATTGAACTCAGAATGCTTGCGCACCTGAGTGGCGATGCCGCGCTCATCGAAAGCTACAAGGAAGGCATCGACATTCACGCCCGCACCGCCGCCGCGATTTACGGGGTTGACCTAGACGCCGTCACGAGCGACATGAGACGCGACGCGAAAGTGGTGAATTTCGGCGTGCTCTACGGGATGACGGCCTTCCGCCTCGCCCGTGACCTGAAAATCCCGATGTCGCAGGCAAGGGACTTCATCGACGGTTACTTCGGGATGTACCAGGGTGTACAGCAGTTTATCGAAGATACCAAGGCGGCCGCCCACCGCGACGGCTACGTGGAAACGCTCTCGGGCCGTCGCCGTTACATTGCAGGCATCGACTCCAGCGACCGCATGGAATCGCAGATGGCCGAGCGCATGGCCGTGAATACTCCCGTCCAAGGCTCCGCTGCCGACTTAATCAAGATTGCGATGATTCGCATCCAGAAGAGGATCAACGAGGAAAAGCTCCCGCTCAAGATGATGCTGCAGGTGCACGACGAACTCGTTTTCGAATGCCCCCGTGACCAGGTAGAAGCGATGGCCCAGATGGTGAAATCCGAGATGGAAGGCGCCATGGAACTGAAGGTTCCGCTGGTGGCAAGCGTCGGCTTCGGCGAAAACTGGCTCGAAGCGCACTAAAATCGTCGATTTTCGCTCAAAAACAGCAATTCGCCCGTTGAGGGTTTTTCATCGCAAATATCAACGCGAGGCACATTTTCCTTTAAAAGTACTGCTCCAGAATCTAGTTTCATAGAAAACAAAGGAGCAATCATGCTTGGTATAGGAAAGTTTGGAATCGTGTTCGGCGCGCTCTCGCTCGCGAGCACAGCTGCGTTCGCCCTCCCCAAGGCTAGCGAACTGGTCGCGCCCATGGGCATGGGCTACAACATCGGCAACACCATGGAAGTGCCCGAAAACCCGACCGGATGGGGCAACCCGCTTCCGACCGCCGGCTACATCAAGGCCATCAAGGCAGCCGGCTTCAACACCGTGCGTATCCCCTGCGCCTGGTATTCACATTCCGACGCCCTCGCCAAGGATATCGCTGCTAACGGCGGCACCGCTGACAACGACACATACACCCATGTCGGTAAGGACGCATCCTTCACCAACCCGACCATTGACGCCGCATGGCTCGCCCAGGTGAAGGAAGTCGTGGACATGATCATCGCCGAAGGCATGTACGTGGTACTCAACTCCCACTGGGACGAAGGCTGGCTCGAAGACCGCGTCTTTGACGGCACTGCAAATCCCCGCAGCGGCGCAGGCAACATCACGAACTCCTCTGCCACCACCAAGGCCCGCCAGGCCGCCTACTGGAAGCAGATTGCAACCTACTTCAAGGACTACGACGAGCACCTCCTCTTTGCAGGCGCCAACGAACCGGGCGTGAACGACCCGTGGAACGGGACCCAGTGGGAATTTGACAACACCCGTATGCAGGTTTTGAAGGGCTACTACGACGCCTTCATCACCTCCGTGCGTAACGCTGGCGGCAACAATGCCACCCGCACCCTCATTGTGCAGGCCCCGCGTACCGAAATGGACATGGCCTCCATGCTGAACCAGAACTGGCCCACCGACCCGGCAGGCGCCGGCTACATGATGGCCGAAGTGCACTACTACCCGTATCAGTATTCCCTCATGACCAAGGACGAAGATTGGGGCACACAGTTCTACTACTACACCGGTCTCGAAAGCACCACCGACAAGACTCACAACATGGGCTGGAACGTTTACACCAACAGCATCGATAATTCCGCGCTCGGCACCCCGAACCAGATCAAGAAGGCCTTCGGCGAACTCAAGACCATGTTCTGCGACAAGGGCATTCCCGTGATTATCGGCGAACTCGGTGCCATCAAGCGCACCGGCCAGATTACCGATGCCGCAAACCTCAAGCTCCATTTGCAGGGCCGCGCCCTCTTCTACGGTGAAGTCGCGAAGAACGCGAAGGCCAACGGCATTGTTCCCTACGTCTGGGATACCGGCGCCGAAAACGACGGCAACATGACCATCATCACCCGCCAGAAGGGCACTTACAGCATTCTCGACCCGGATGTCTTGAACGCCTTGCAGAAGGCTTACGGCCAGGAAGGCAACAACTCGAGCAACCTTGACAGCCTGGTGAACGAAAACGAAGTCCCCGAAACCGAAGCAGGCAAGGGCGTACAGGTGACTTACCAGACAGTAACTTCCGACTCCAGCGAAGTGGGCACGGTCCGCGTCAACCTCAGCGGCGCAAACAAGGATCTCTCCAAGTACGTCGGCATCGAAGTCCGCCTGAAAGGTTCCGTCGCCTCTGCAGGACCCTGCACCGGAACAAGTGACGGCTGCGGCGATTACGGCTGGACCTCGATGGACATGTTCATAATGACCGGTGGCAGCTGGGCATGGTTCGACGCCCCCGTTATGGAGCAGGCCGACCAGGAACTCACCGGCTCCTTCCAGACTTTCCAAGTCAAGTGGGAAGATTTCCGCAACGAACCCACGGGTCTCAACGAAGCAAACGCCATCGGTCTGAACCTCTACGGCACGCAGGTCACAGGCACTATCACCTTTGACTACATCAAGGGCATCAAGGCCGACGGTTCCACCGAAATCATCGACGACTTCGATAAAAAGTCTGACCTCGCAGGCACCGCCACCGGCAAAGTTGTCGCTCTCAGTGGTACAGGCGACATCGGTTCTAACATTTGCATGTCGAAAACTGCCGCATCCTCCAAGATGCTCGTGAGCGTAAGGCCCGGCATGGTGAGCGCGACCTTCACCACCGCGAAGGCCTCCCCCGCCAAGGCGATGCTCATGAACGCCATGGGCCAGGTGATTGCCCAGCAGAACTTCACCGCAGGCAAGGGCACCAACAGCGTGAACCTCATTAGCAACTACCGCGGCCCCGCAATGCTTGTCATCAAGGCCGGCAGCCAGCAGCTGGTACAAAAGGTAATGCTTAAGTAAAGAATCTTTTCCCGGCAGTGTTGGAGTGTCATGCCCGGGAAAATTCCCATGGGATGTTCGGGAAAGAAAGGCCGTCGCGGCTAAGCCGCGGCGGTCTTTTTATTACCACATCTTGTCGAACTTCTTGCGGCTCTTTTCTTCGTCCTTCTTCTCCTGCACAATCGCGTCGATTACGGCAGCGACCGTCAGGTTGAAGATGTCGTGCACGGAGGCGTCGGAGTCGGTGAAGTGCACCGGCTTGTTCAGGCCCATCTGCACGGGACCGATGGATTCGCCCACGCCCATTTCGAGGAGCATCTTGCAAGTCGTATTTGCAGAGGAGAGGCACGGGAAGATGAGCGTATTGACCGATTGGCCCTTGAGCTTGTTGAAGGGGTACTTCGTGTCGCGCAGTTCCTTGTCCAAGGCCACGTTCACCTGCATTTCGCCATCGAGCACGTAGTCGGGGAACTGTTCGTGAATCATGCGCACCGCGTCGCGGGCCTTGTTGGCCGTACCGCGGGCCGCTTCCTTATCGCTACCGAAATTCGCGTAGCTAAGCATTGCCATCACGGGTTCGTGGGCGAAGAAGCGGACGGCATCGTGCGTGAGTTTCGCGATATCCACCAGAGTATCGACATCGGGATCGCGGTTCACGAGCGTATCGGCCAGGAAGAACGTTCCCTTGCGGGTGCTCAAAATATGCATGGCGCCGAAGTGCTTGTATTCTTCGCGAATGCCGATAATTTCCTTCGCAAGTTCGATAGTCTCGGAGTACTTGGAGTAGCCGCCGGTAATAAACGCGTCGGCATCGCCAGTCTTGACCATCATCATGCCGAAGTGGTTCGGCTCGAACATGTCGTCGCGAGCCTCGTCGAAGGTAACGCCATTGCGGCCGTTCTCTTCGGCGTAAATGCCGGCATACTTGCGGCGGCGTTCGAACTCTTCCGGAGAACGCGGGTTCACAATCTTGATGCCCGTGAGGTCGAGCTGTTCCTTGTTCGCCATCATCTGGATGCGTTCGGCGTTACCGAGCAGAATCGGATGCGCCACACCTTCGAGCTTCGCCTGCACGGCGGCCTTGAGCATGTTGAGGTTGTCGCCTTCGGCAAACACCACTCGCTTCGGGTTGCTGCGGGCAGTATCGCTGAACTGGCGGATAAGCTTGTTGTCGTAGCCCATCATGTCGCGGAGCTTGTCGTAATAAGCGTCCCAGTCAGTAATCGGCTTGCGGGCCACGCCACTTTCGATGGCGGCCTTCGCCACAGCAATAGAAACTTCCGTGAGCAGGCGCGGGTCAAGCGGCTTCGGAATCAAGTATTCCTTGCCGAAGGTAAAGCGCTGGGCGTTGTAGGCGATGTTCACCACGTCGGGCACCGGCTGGTGCGCAAGCGCGGCAATCGCACGCACGGCGGCATGCTTCATGTGCTCATTGATGCAGGTGGCACGCACGTCGAGCGCACCGCGGAAAATGTACGGGAAACCGATGACGTTGTTCACCTGGTTCGGGTAGTCGCTGCGGCCCGTCGCAAAAATCAGGTCGCCACGGCTCGCCATCGCCTCTTCGTAGCTGATTTCGGGAGTCGGGTTCGCGAGCGCGAAAACGATCGGCTGGTCGGCCATGCTGCGCACCATCTCGCGTGTGAGAATGTTGCCCTTGGAGAGTCCCACGAACACGTCGGCACCCTTCATGGCGTCTTCAAGCGTCTCGATGTCGGTGCGGTCGGTCGCAAAGAAGGCCTTCGCCTCGGTAAGGCCCTTGCGGTCCTTGCGGATGACGCCCTTGCTGTCGCACATGACCAAATTTTCCTTCTTGAGACCGAGCGACAGGTAAAGTCGCGTGCAGGCGCAGGCGGCTGCACCGGCACCGTTCACCACCATCTTCACGTCACGGATGCTCTTGCCCGCGACTTCGATGGCGTTCAAAAGGCCGGCCGAAGAAATGATGGCCGTACCGTGCTGGTCGTCGTGCATCACGGGGATGTCGAGTTCGGACTTCAGGGTATCCTCAATTTCAAAGCATTCCGGGGCCTTGATGTCTTCGAGGTTGATGCCGCCGAACGTCGGGGCGATACCCTTCACGATTTCGATGAACTTTTTCGGGTCCTTCTCGTTGATTTCGATATCGAAAACGTCAATGCCCGCGTAAATCTTGAACAGGAGCGCCTTGCCTTCCATCACCGGCTTGCCCGCGAGCGCACCGATATCGCCGAGGCCAAGAACTGCGGTACCGTTAGAAATCACGGCGACGAGGTTTCCCTTGCCCGTGTATTCGTAGGCGAGATTGTTATCCTTTTCAATTTCCAAACAGGGGGCGGCCACGCCCGGAGTGTAGGCAAGTCCCAAGTCCGTCTGCGTGCTGTGCGGCTTGGTCGGCACGATTTCGATTTTGCCGGGCTTGCCCATGGCGTGGTATTCGAGAGCCAGTTCCTTCAAATCCTTGCTCATTTTCTCTCCTTCATTTTTGCGCGCCAAATATAGTAAATACCCCTTTCACCTCCAATACAAAAAAAATGTTATTTTTGGGCAGATGGGTGCAAATACGGCAAGAATCGGGTGGATTGACGAGTTCAAGGGATTCGTCCTAGTGCTCGTATGTCTATTCCATGTAGAGCAATCCTTCCCCAACGCCACCATGGGCACCCTCCACCTGAGCGCGCTCCGCATGTCGGCCTTCTTCTTTATTTCGGGGTTCCTGTTCAGCACGCGCCGCTTCCCGAATTTCAGGCGTTACTTTGTTCATAAAACAAAGGTCCTGCTGTGGCCCTACATCGCGCTTTCGCTCCTCTTCCTTGCGCTAGACCCGGTGCTGTACCATTTTGCGTGGTTCCCGCGGGCGCCACGGATGGTCATCCTCAATACCTACCCCGCCATCCACAACGTCTGGGATTACATCTACTGGAACCTCGCCAAAATCTTCGTGGTCGGCAAGTCCTCTATCGGCTCGGGCCCCCTGTGGTTCGTGTTCACGCTGTACTCCATCAGCCTCATGTTTTTCGCCTTGCAGAAACTGGCGAAGACAGTTGCCGGAAAAAACGAACGCGGGCAAAAAGCAATCATCGCGCTGGCCGCCGCGGCAAGCCTAACCGGCGGTTGGCTCCTGTACAAGAACCACGTGCGCCTTCCGCTCGGCATCGAACGCGACCTCACCACGCTCGCCTTTTTCGCCTGCGGGTACATCTGCAAGGGAATCATCCAGAAGCAGCTCTGCGACAAGGGCAAAAAAGCCATCCCGTGGAGCCTCGTCGTGGCCACGTCCGTCACCTCGTTCGTCCTCTACGCGGCCTTCGAGAATCCCGACCCGAACTTCAGCATCATGAACAACGACCTCGGCAAAAGTCTCGTCGGGTTCCTTGCGAGTTCCGCCTTCGGCATCGCCGGGCTCGTCACCGCCTTTGTCGCCATCGACAGGATTCCCGCCATAGCGCCCCTGCAGATTGTCAAGGGAATCCTGCGAAACGTCTCGAGGAACGCACTCGTGATTCTCGCCGTGCACTGGTACGCACTGCTCGTCATGCGAATCGTCTACAAGACCCAAATCAACCGCCCCGGAACAGCCTATCTCGCGATTCTCATCGTCGTCGCCATCCTCGTCGTGGCCATACCGCTGTTCCGCTGCAAGCTCTACAAGCTGCTCGGCAAAGAAAAAATCAGCCTCCGCGAGAGCCTGAGCATCAAGTAAGGGCGCGGCCGTTCAAAAATCTAACACGCGCTAGAGGTAGCTCTTGTTCATGCGCGGAGGTTCCACCTCCTGGCGCTTTTTCGGCACATATATCTTGATGGCATACACGTTCTGTTCCGTCTCCGCCACAATGTCGCCTTCCTGCAACTCCTCGTCGACCTCTATTTCCACTTCCACGCCGTCTCGGGCAATACAGCGGATAGACCGCGCCGCGAGTTCTTCACGCAGCAAGGGCACGTCCACGACCTTCTTGTAAGTGCCATGGTGTGTGGTTCCGAGTATCCTGTTGCAAAACATGCGGCAAATATAAAAAAACGCCGGGCGATATTTTTCTTTAAACTATATTTCGGAAAAACGCCGAAGGTTAAAAGTGCTCCTGTCAATCGTCATACCCGTATACAACTCGGAAAAGTACGTACGCCATACGCTACAGAGCGTATTCGGCCAGGAGTTCGACCGCAGCCAGGTAGAGGTCATCGTCGTTAACGACGGCACCAAGGACCGTTCCATGGACATCGTCCGCGAGTTTGCGGAACGCGAATCCCGCGAAAATCCCGGCACGAACATAAAGATTCTCGAGCAGGAGAACCAGGGGCTGAGCGCCGCCCGCAACACGGGACTCGACGCTGCCACCGGCAAGTACGTCTGGTTCGTCGACAGCGACGACTGGATCGAAGACGGCTTTTTAGGCAAGGTCCTGCCCCTGCTCCAAAGCACGGATACCGACGTACTGCTGTTCCGCATCCGCGAACACCGCGAAAGCGACGGCAAGGTGGTACTGGAACGTACGCTGTTTGGCGATGCGGAACGCGACACCGACTTTTTGGAGCTGCTCCAGAAGAGAATCGACTTCACTCCCATGCAGCTGTACCTGGTGCGCAGGGAGTTCATGGCGGAACACGGCCTAAAGTTCGTGCGCGGCATCGTGCACGAAGACATGGAATTCGCACCGAGGATGCTCTCGCAGGCAAAAACCGTCAAGGCCGTTCCCTGGTTCCACTACAACTACCTCTGGCGCGAAAGCGGAAGCCTCACGAGCACGCCCACCAACCGCAAAAAGCGAATCGAGAGCCTGCTTAGCATCATCGACATGCTCCGCGACGCTAATTCCCTCGCAAGCGGCGAGCGGAACCGCAAGGCTCTCGAGACGGCCAGGTTCTGGCTCTACCGCAAGGTATTCAACTTTATGGACTACGGCGAGTTCACCGCTCCCGAGAACGGCTTCGCGGCCCGAATCGGAGAAATGAAGGCGCTCGTCCGCAGCCACCTCGCCTACAGGGCGACCTCCATGATGTTTATCCGGCGTCTGGTATTCCTCGCTTCGCCAGGCTGCCTCAAAAAAAGGAACAAGGTTATCTAGATGACGGGAACCCTCGCCCTACTGCCCGCGATTTTCGCACTCGCCGCCCTGTTCTATTGGCTGGGCGCCCAGATTTACTGCAAGGACTTCTTGCTCCTGGCCGGAACATACCATTACCGCATCCGTCTGGCGCAATGCGTCACGTACGTGGCGACGGCCGTAGCGTTGTTCTTTGTTATCGGTTTCAACGTATTGACGAACAAGGCGGTCGCCGGGACGTTTACCGGGGCAGCCGCGTATTTCCCTTGGATAGACCTCTGCGTATTCAGCGTCATCGCCTACCTCGGCAGTTTCGCGTTCGAATGGACGCTCGCGAAAATCAACTGGCAGAACCGCGTTCTCACGGCTTCGGTACGCCTCGCCGAGGTCGCGCTCCTGTGCGTGGTGCAGTACGGGAGCCGTGAGGCCATCTACATCTTGCCTTTCGTGGTGGCCGGGCTCTACATGCGCAACAGCAAGTTCGGCGTTGTCCACGGGAAAGATTTCTTTATCGCATGCCACATGCACGACCGTCGCGTCAAGGCTCCGTTCCCGTCCACCACGGGCGGCAAGAGGTTCCGCATCGCAAGCACGGCGGCCCTCCCCGACTTCGCAAACGCAGGCATGCGCACCCGCTTCGGCGAAAACCTCAAGCGTTTCAACGTCTGCGACTTCGGGGCCGTGCCCAATTCGTGCGACGACCAGACCGCAGCTGTACAAAAAGCCATCGACACCGTCGGTGAGTCCGGCGGCGGCATCGTATTCTTCCCCAAGGGCAAGTACAACTTCCGCACCGGGTTCCTGCAAATAAACCACAGCAACATCATCCTGGAAGGCGAAACAGGGGCTGGGAATACTCCCCTCGCCGAACTCGTCCTTTGCCACAACCTCGTGAGCGGCAAGCGCAATCCGTGGCTTTCGCCGTTCCTTGTCACGACAGGTGAAGCCCTCCAGCGCAGCAACATCTTTTTCGGGCTGCAGTTCCGCAAGCGCAAGGAAACGTTCACGCAGAGCACCTCGCCCTCGGACCCGGGAAGCGACGGCAACATCCTCACGCCGGATTTCGCGACAACCGTAATCGAGACCTCGAAAAAAGGCGAAACGGTCCTCCATGTGGAGGATTCCTCCAAGCTTTCCAAGTACATCATGCTCGGGCTGTACAACACCTCCGACGAAGGGAACCTGCTCAAGGACATTCTCGGCCTAGACGTGTTCCGCATGGAATGGCAGACCGCCCTGCGTGCCGGCCCCGAAAGGGCGCCGTCGTACCAGTGGCTCGTCGAGGTAAAGCGCGTGATAGACAAGCACAACGTAGAACTTACGCAACCGCTCTGGCGCGACTGCGACATGCTGTACGAGCCGGCCATATTCAACGTACCGATGCTCGAGAATGTGGGTATAAGGAACCTCAAGTTCAACAGCACCTGGAACGGGCTTTTCCGCCACCACGGCCACAGGCACTACTACACCGTGGCCCAGACGCAAGAAATGGACTACGGCTGGAACGCCGTCAACATGAAGAGGGTCGCGAACGGATTTGTAGACAACGTTACCTTCAACAACTTCACGAACCCGCTGTACGTTATGGACAGCCGCAACATCTCGGCCACACACCTGGAATTCGGCGGCTACGACGGACACCAGGGAATCAAGGTGTACGAACACGCCTGCGACAACCTTTTCCAAGACATCACCTTCCGCAGCCACTACGCCGACATGATGGGCGGAGAAGGCAACGCCTACGGTAACGTCTTCAGCAGGGTAAAGTACGTGAATCCCATATTCAAGCCCGTCGACTACGACTTCCATGGATTCTCCGAAGGGCCCATGAGCCCGCCGTCGCATAACCTTTTCGAGCTCGTCTCCGGCTTTGCGCTCATCCACTGCGGCGGCTCGAACCACATGCACCCCTCCTTCGCCCAGAACAACGTATGGTGGAACTGCTCCGCCGAGGGCGAAATGAGGAAAGCGTTCATTTTCAGGACCCGTTACGAGAAAAAGCAGTACACGCCCAAGGACCAGTGCAGGCTATTCCGCAATTCCCATTTTTACGGGCTCCAGGGGGCGTATAATAAAAAGTTACTCGACCCCGAATACATCCTCGGTGAATCCTGGGGGACCCCGATAGTGCCGGAATCCCTCTATTCCCTTCAAAAAATGCAATCCTGACCGTTTTTCGCCTCCATGGATACGGCCGTAAACACGGTGTTTTCTCATGAAAACACTTTTTTGGACTTACATAGGCCATAAATAGCTGCTACGAATCTAGTTTTTAGGCATCGAGAGGAACTTATCATGAATTTCAAGAGCACCCTCATTGTAACAGCCTATGCGGCAAGCACCCTCTTTGCCGCCACGGTCTACCAGAACCAGGTCGGATTCCTTACGAACGGCCTGAAGCAGATCGCCGTTATCGACGGCGCCGGCAAAGACGTCGTTTTCAAGGACTCCGCAGGCACAGCCGCCCTCACGGTAACGGCTCCCGAGGCCCAGGCCTGGGAACCCGCCGGCAAAAGCGCCTCGCTGGTGGATTTCAGCGAGCTCAAGACCCCGGGCACCTACAAGATTTACATCGGTGACGAAGAAGTAGGCCACCCCGTCGTCATCTCCGACAACGCCTACGAAGGCGTCACGAAGGGCGCCCTGAAGTTCTTCTACTTCCAGCGCGCCTCCACGGCCCTCGAAGAAGAATATGCAGGCATATACGCCCGTGCGGCAGGCCACCCGGACACCGCCGTCCGCTACCATGCCTCCACCGGCCACGAGACAAGCCTCGACTCGACATTCAACGGAGCCAAGGGCTGGTACGACGCCGGCGACTACGGCAAGTACATCGTGAACTCCGGCATTACCACCTACACGCTCCTGCAGCTGTACCAGCAGAACAAGGCGTACTTCGACACGCTCAAGCTGAACATTCCCGAAAGCAAGAACGAAGTGCCCGACATTCTCGACGAAATCCGCTGGAATCTGGACTGGATGATGAGCATGCAGGACAAGGACGGTGGCGTATTCCACAAGCTCACCACCAAGCAGTTCGCCGGCATGGTCATGCCCGAAAAGGCAACCGCCGTACGATTCGCCATCGGCAAGGGTGTTGAAGCCTCCTGGAACTTTGCCGCCGTAATGGCTCTCGCCGCCGACATCTACAGTCCCTACGACTCCGTGTTCGCGGACACCTGCGCCAAGGCCTCCGTAAGGGCCCGCTGGTGGGCCTACACTCACCCGACAGCCATCTACGAGCAGCCCAAGGACATCGGCACCGGAACCTACACCGACGCCCTCGTATGGACGCTCAAGCTCTGGACTAACGCCGAACTCTACCGCATCACCGGCGACAAGGTGTTCACCGACTCCCTCCATTCCCTCAAGATTACCCGCAAAAAGGCCTCGCTGCAGAGCTGGTCGCACAGTTTGATGCTCGAAGCCTTCACCATCGCCACCAACCCCGAGGTATTCGAAGCCGCTGACGTGGATTCCGCCAAGGCGATGATCTTCACGCTCGCCGACAGCTACGTGGAATCTCTCGATAAGAACGGATTCGGCGTTGCCATGACAAACAACGACTTCTACTGGGGCTCCAACAGCATCGCCGCCAACAAGGGCATGGTGCTTATCCACGCCTACATCCTCACCAAGGAAGAAAAGTACTTCAACGCAGCCATCGGTCTCGCAGACTACCTGCTGGGCCGTAACCCGCTCGACAAGTCCTACCTCACCGGATTCGGCGTGAACCCCGTGATGAACCCGCACCACCGCATTAGCCAGGCCGACGGCATCGAGGCCCCGGTCCCGGGCATGCTCTCGGGTGGCCCGAACGCCAGCGCCAACGACGCCGGCACCTGCAAGCAGGACTACGCCAAGGGCAAGCCCGTCGCCGAAGCCTACTACGACAACGCCTGCAGCTTTGCAAGTAACGAAGTCGCCATCAACTGGAACGCCCCCTTCGCCTACCTGGTCGGAAGCATCCAGGCCATCCTCGCCACGGGCAAGACTTACGACACCTCTTCCAAGAGCAAGGCAACCTACGAACTCGAGGCCATCCATGCGAAGAAGGCAGCCTTCAAGCCGGCCACCGCACGCAACAGGCTCGTGGTCAAGGGCAACAGCCTCCGCCTCGAAATGACAGGCATGGACGGCGCCAAAAAGTACTACGACCTGCGTGGCAAAAAGCTCCGCTAGTCGATAGTGAAAAGGAAAGATCTCCTATAATAACCAACCCCTAAAACGGCTCCTGAATGGGAGCCGTTTTTGTTGTCTTGGAGTAATTTGCGAGGCTTAGCGCAGCAGGGCGTCCAGGCGGGATTCAAGGGCGCCGCGCAGCCCCGCGTTCTCGAGCGTATGCACGGTTTTGCCCGCGAACCTTTCCGCAATGCATTCACCGCGCTGGTTCTCGATTCGCCTAAGAGCGTCGCTACGTTCCATGCCGCGGTTCACCAGGCGTTCCAGGCGCATGTCCTCGGGAGCGTCCACAATCCAGATTTCGTCGAGCATCCCGACGATTCCGGGGGCTCGCGAAAGGAGGGCCGCCTCGACGAAGCGGATGCCTTGGGTATTTTCACCGTCGTGCACAGGCGCATCCAAAAAGTCCTTCACGTACCGCGTCAAGTGCGGGTACACGATGGATTCGAGACGCGTGCGGGCACCATCATCCGAGAATATCTTGCGAATAAAGTAATCGCGATTCACTCCGCTTGGCGTAAGGCATTCCTCGCCAAAGTTTTCGGCAAGTTCCCCGCGGAGGGTAGCGTTTTCGCGGTAAAGCGCATGTACGGCAATATCCGCGTCAAGCACGCGAAACCCGCGGTCGCGCAGGAGCGAGCCCACAAAGGACTTGCCCGCACCGATACTTCCCGTAATGCCGACCTTTTTCATGCTTTCCATTATAGCAAAATTTCCGGGCGAACCCCGGGCACTACCCCTTGCCGAGCGAAATCAGGCAGAGCCCGATGACCACGCCCAGCAGCGCCAGGAACTTCAGTTTGCTCTTACGCTCGCGGAAAATGACGATACCCGCCAAAAAACTGATGAACACGCTCGAACGCCTGAGCACCGTGATAATCGAGATGAGCGCGTCGGGGTTTCCCACCGCCAAAAAGTAACAGCGGTCCGCGATAATGAGCAGCGCTGCCACCGCGAAAAAGCTCCAGCGGAACTGGAACGGAGTCGTCTTCTTGCGCGTCGGGTACCACGTGACCGCGGTCGTGATGAACTGCACCGCGAGCATGTAGATGCTGAACCACACCTGCACCGTCAGGGGTTCAAAGTTCATCCTCTGCAAAATGAACTTGTCGTAGATGCCGCTGCAGCTGGCAAGGATTGTCCCCACGAGCATCGACACCACCCAGCCATTACTGAAAAAGTGCCCCATCTCCTTGCGGCCCGCAAGACTCAGACCGATGTACGAGCACACACAGATGGCAATGCCCGCCCACTGCAGCGCGAACGGGCGTTCCCCCATGAACCCCACCGCTATCATGATGGTAAACAGCGGCGCAAGCGCACGGATGGTCGTAGAGATAGAAAGCGGCATGTGCGCGATGGCATTGTAGGTAAAAAGCCAGCTCAGGCCCACAATCACCGCCTTGACCATCAGCAACAAGTGGTCGTGCAAGGCAAGCGGCTCGCAATGCCCCGTCAAGAGCACGGGGAGCATCAGGAGCGCGTAAAAGGCACTGCAGAGCAACAGCACCGGGCGGACGGCATTATCCTGTACCGACTTTTTCTTGGCCAGGTCGTAAAAACCGAGAAAAACCGCCGAAGCGAAAGCTAGAATCAACCATGACATAGCGCGCCAAATTTAGAAAATTGGCTTGCCAAAACTTACGACAATACTATTTTTCTGTGAAACAACAATCAACAAAGGACCATACCATGGGAATCAAAGGTAAAGCATCGTCCCTTCTCGAAGAGTTCAAGGCCTTCGCGTTCAAGGGCAACATCGTCGACATGGCCATCGGTGTTATCATCGGTGGTGCATTCGGTAAAATCGTCACCTCCTTCGTGAACGACATCGTTATGCCGAGCGTCACGGCCATCATCGCCATGGGCGGCGGCAAGGACGCCGGCGAAGGCCTCAAGGCCCTCTCCTTCACGACAGCCGAAGGCGTGACCATCCCCTACGGCAGCTTCATCGGCGGCATCGTCGACTTCCTCATCGTGGCCATCGTGGTGTTCATCGTGATGAAGAAATTCCTCGGTTTCATGCAGAACATGCGCAAGGCCGAAGAAGCAGCTCCGGCAGCACCTCCGGCTCCTCCTGAACCGAGCGCCGAAGAGAAGCTCCTCACGGAAATCCGCGACCTGCTGAAGAAATAAATTTTCTCGAATCTTTCGGAACGAAGACCGCTTTATGGCGGTCTTCTTTTTTATGCACCGAGGGGAATCTCCTTGTCCGCCGTAAACGGCAGTTCCTCGACCTGCGGGGTGGCAATCAGCACCTGGCAGTCCTTGTCGCGCACGAGCGCCGCCACCGCGTCGCGGCGGTTCACGTCCAGCTCGGCGAAGATGTCGTCTAACAACAATATCGGCTTGCCTACATGCTGCGACGCCACGTCCACCGCGGCAAAGCGCATGGCGATGGCCGCCGAGCGGCACTGTCCCTGCGAGCCCACCGAGCGCATCTCGTAGCCCGAGGCACACAGCGCGAGGTCGTCCCTGTGCGGGCCCGCCATCGTGACACCCTGCAATTTCTCTACGTATTCCAGGTCCGCAAGCTTTTCGGCGAACGCGTTGCGCAGCATCTCTTCGCTCGGGCCCCCGGCGCAGTATTCCTCGCGAGGTTCCGCCACCACCGAATCAAGATCCTCGGTATCCAAAAAGTCCGCCGCATCGAGCGCATCCAAATCCCTGAGTATGGAACTGCGGTAATCGCACGTAATCTCGTCCACGCCGCCCGAAAGCCTGCGGTAATAGCCCGTAATCACCGGCGAAATTTCCGCAGACAAGTTAATGCGCGCCATCCAGAGCTTTGCGCCAAGCTCCACGAGCTGCCGCGACAGCACCTGGAACATGTCCTCACCGCCCACGGCGCTGCCCTCTTTCTTAAACTGCCTGAGCCACTGGTTGCGCTGCTGCAGCACGCGCTTGTAGCTCCGCAAAACGCCCGCGTTCGCCGCCGAACGGAAGCATAGAATCTCGTCGAGCCAGTGCCTGCGGATTTCGGGTGCCCCGCGCAGCAGCTCGATATCGGAAGGCTGCATGATAACCGCGGGGGACTTTCCGAAAAACGAGGAAGCCGAACGCAGCGCCGAACCGTTTTCCTTGGCAGAAACCTTGCGCCTGCCCACCTGGATGGCACGCAACAGCGGCACCGCGTCGTTCTCGAAGGAGCCCCGCAGAATCAGTTCATCCGCATTCCACGCAATCATTTCCTTCAAGTCCTTCGCGCGGAACGAGAACCCCTGCGAAAGCAGGTGCACGGATTCAAGCACAGTCGTCTTGCCGCAACCGTTCGGTCCGTGAATCACATTGATGCCCGGAGCAAACGAGAACGTGAGCCCGTCAAGGCTGCGCACATGACCGACCGACAGCGAGCTTATCACGGGATATAGCCCCTCAGGCCAAAGCTGAGCGGATTCCAGAGGTCCGCCCTGGATTCGTAAGTCAGCGCGTAGTTCACGTCGAACAGGTACTTCTTCTTGCCGATGCGCACATGGAACTTGTAGCCAAGGCCGAGCATCGCGTCGAGATCGTCCATACCGATACGCACCGTACCGTCGGGAATCACCTCGCATTCAAAACCCACGCGACCCGTCCACACGTGCAGCTGCGGGTCAAAAACCAAAAGCGTGTCGGCGACCTGGTAGTCAATCGCTTCCATCCAGGCGTACACCGGCTTGCCCATGATGTTCGAGCGGTAACCGAGGCCCACCTGCAAAACTTTCGGGCGCACGCCTTCCGTCGACACCACGGAATTGTCCGTGCTGGTATTCTTGCTCCAGCGGGCCGAAAGGTTCCTGCTAAAGCTGATATTGCGGATGACCACGGAGCTGCTCCAGTTCTTGTTCCACTGCCTAAGCCAGCTCAGGTTCAGCGTCACCGGGCTCGTATAGCCGTCCACCAGTTCGATGTTGTCGTAATACTCCGCAACGTCCATGTTGTCGTAGCTCATGGAGAACGAAAGGCCGAACGCATCCCGGCGCGTGGCGCGGTAAGCAAAACCCAGGTACAGCATCGAGAAGAACGGCGACGCCGTACCGAGCGTCTGGTCGTCTTCGTCAATCACGTCGAACGCGAGGTCGCCGCGGTAGAGCATGGCAAAGCCCACGCCCATGCGCTTGCCCACAGGAGTTTCCAGGCCAAGCGAACCACCCATGCGGTCCAGGTCGCGATGTTCTGCGTTGAGCGTATAGCTAAAGTGTTCACGGAAACCGAGAATAGCCGGGTTCCAGTACGCGGCAGGCATGCTCGCCGTATCGGCGGAGCCGGTATTACCGCGGCCCAGTTCACGCGCGCCTGCACCCATACGTTCCACGAATCCGTCAAAACCGCCCAGGGCAGCCTTCTTGTCAACAACACCCGCAAAAGCGGAAGTCGCCAGCAACGCAACAAGGAGAACTTTAATTTTCAAATTCATCGTCCACCCCCGAGCGTCATGACCTTGCCCCAGCCGACATGGTCGTGGTTATCCTTGACGCGTACGTAGTACACGCCCATGGCGCAGGGCCTGCCGTAATCGTCCTTGCCGTCCCAGAAGTCTTCCTTCGCGTTCGTGCTGCGCGAAGCGTCGGCAGAGCGCGGCGCCGACTTTACAATACGGCGCACCTTCTTCATGTCGTAGCTGAACACCTCTATGGTAATCTTGGATTCCTTCGCAACCTTGTACGAAACCAGGGACTGCCCGCCCGCGACAATCACCGACGGCACCATCCTGATAGTCCCGAGGTTGTCGCTCAGCTTGGCGCGGTTCAGTATGGGCGTCCACGTCTTGCCCGTATCGGCCGACACCGAGATGCCGTTGCCGTAAGTCGCAACAGCAAGGCCCGTACGCTTGGAAGTTAACGGGAATGCCGTCATGGAAACAATAATCACGTCGCGGTCGGTCACACCCATGTTGTGCCCGTACAGCCAGGAGCTACCGTCTTCGCCCTCGTAGGCACGTACGCCCACGGAATCAAGCTTAAGGAACCCGCTCACGGAAGCGTCTACCGCACGCACGCAAACGAATGTCTGGCTCCCCACGAACGCCACGTCGCTCACCGTGTAGTCGGCATGGTCGTAAACATTCTTCTTCACCGCCTTGCCCGCCGTATCGAGGAAATCTACCGGAGCAAAGTCCTTGGCGCTTTCGTAACGGCGGAACAGCCCGCCCTTCAGCGATTCCTTCACGCGGGCCGACGTCTCGGCAATCACCTGCAACGGCTCGCCGCCAATCCACACGCCAGTCACGCGGGCGGTATCCAGCAGTTTCGAGGCGCTGCGCACGGAGCCTTCCGCATCGCGAATCCAGAGTCCGCGGGCAGTCGCCATCCAGAGTTCGCCCGTCCCGGGGTGCAGCGCAAGCCCGAACACCGGCGTAAACTTCTTGAGGTCCGGAGTCGCCCCCGACTTCACCTGTTCAAGAGTCTTCTTGGACGCATCGAAGGCGAACAACGTTTCCTTCGGGTCGTTCGCGCCCTTCGAGATGTCGTACGAGATAAGTCCGGCCACGCCACTTGCAATCCACAGCACCGACTTCGACGAATCGTACGCGAAGCCGCTCACCGCGTAGTCCATCGCGGTATCCAGGTCTTCCACGGACGAGGGCAGGTCCAGCGGGGAGCTGTAGGTGCTCCGGCCGTCCAGGCGGCGCACGGAGAAGAATCCCTCCGGCGTAAGCATGTGACCGTCACCGTCGTCGCCGAATCTCGGGAGCACGAGTCCCAGGTTGCCCGCAAGCGTAGCCGGGATGCGGCGGTGTTCTGCGAGCGCATCGGTAAATATGCCGTCTTGCACCGCCGACGTTTCCGACGAGAGCATTTCTTGCTTGGAGCCCGAAACCTGCACCGCGTCGTTATTGCCCACCTTCACGTTCAAAAGCGTCATGCCCGTAGCCACGTCACCGCGGCTCAGCACCCAAAGCGCGCCCTCGTCCTTGGCGGGGGCGACCAGGAACGCCGAGTTGCCGAACAGCGTCTCGGTCGCGGCAAACGAAGATGTTACCGCCACGGCGCATGCAAAAATAAGTCCTGTCCTATAAAAAGCCATGGCTACCTCATGTCGATTTCGTCGACACCCTTGATTGCCTTGTACCTGAATTCATCGTCGCTGTACTTTTTCACGACCTTCAGGTTCACGATGTTGTACCAAGAAGCGTTGCCCGAAGGGTCAACCGTATAGAGCCTCACCGGGGAAAAGTCCTTCTTGTCGAGCCACACTTCCATCTTGGTGAACTGCCCCGCGTACTTGGACGGGTTGAGCGTGAGCACCCAGAGTTTTTTGCCCGAATATTCGCCTTCGCCGAGTTTTTCCGCATTGCAGTTCAGGTACTTGAACAGGAGTTCGGAGGGATGGAGCGAGCTGGAGAGGTCTTCCACCGCCTTGATGAGCACCTGCTTCTGGTCTACGTTGTACTGCCACAGGCTCTCGCCGTCGCTATAGAACTTGATTCCCGCGATATCGAGCTTAAAGCGGTTCCCGTCAGCCACCAGCAGGCTCCCCTGCTGGCTTGCGATATCCGGCGATTCCGCATAGATTACCTGCAACTTAAAATCGAGGCTCCAGGCCTTGGACGTTTTGAACCAGGCCTTGGACTTGGCCATGGCCTCCTGCGCGGTCAACGCAAAAACGGCCGGGCAGGCCAGGAGCCACGCCGCCACGAAAAAGAATATCGAGTTCCGTAATTTCATAAATCTCCAGCGATATTCACAAAAATACAAAACGGCGGAGGGGCGCGACATGGTTTTCCGCCGGATATATTTCTATCTTTAGGCTCGAAACTCTTTTAGAAGGATTTTATGCGCAAACTCATTTTGCCCGTCGTACTCGCATCGGCCTCTTTTGCACTTGCCGCCGAAATTGAACTCCATGGCGCCGTCAACGCCGACTACGGTAGCTATTTCGACAGCGATTTCAGCCCGATTAACGCCGCCAACCAGGACATCGACCTCGCCGCCACGGCCCGCATGGACGAAAACGTCTCCGTGACCGTGATGGCCAACACCCACAGCACCTACGTCGACTCCAACGGCACCCACGCTTCCGAGACGCACCGTCACTACTACGCCCACAGCACCGCCATGGGCGACGAAGGCGGCCGCTATACCGAATTCAACTTCGACGGAGTCCAGTTCCGCTGGGACGTGGCCCACGCCGTGAGCTTCGTGTTCGGCGACCTCACCTACAACGCCGGCCGTTTCAACTACTTCTACTGGCGCGACCCGTCCCGCTACGCGGTCATCGTCCGCGACGAAAGCCTCCGCGGCATCGGCGCCGAAGTCGGCACCAAGAAGTTCGGCAACGGTAAGTTCTACATGGGCGCCTCCGACGACAACGAGCACTCCATGGCCATGTTCGCCACCTACTCGCTCCCGATGCTCAACCACGTAGACGAGCACCTCGTCCTTACCCCGAGCATCGACTGGATGTTCGGCGACGACATCGGCCGCAGCTACACCTACTCCCTCGGTACGGAAATCGACTACTCCAAGAGCTTCGAACGCTTCAACTGGGGCATCTACGCCGTATGGGGCCTGCACCCGTACAAGGGCAAGGGCATCCACAGCTTCCTCTTGGAACCGAGCATGAGCTACGCGTTCTTCAACCTCGGCTTCACGTACTTCTACGCCCTCACCGACGAAGACTACGCCGCCGAAGAACAGATTTTCACCGAAGACCAGCTGCTCTTTGCCGTCGAACCGAGCTTCAACCTGCACAAGAAGCTCACCATGGGATTCACCTACGAGTACCACGATCCGGACACCGAAGTCCATGACAACGATTACCACTTCGGCGGCCTGAACTTCAACCTGTACCCCACCATGAAGACGGAAGTCGTGTTCTGGTTCGGCTATAACTTCAGCGACAACATCGATACCGACTTCGCCATGGGCATCAGCGCCCAGGTGGAATTCTAAGGGTTCCAACCGGGACGTTCCCGTGAGAATCCGGGCTCTCGATTCCATCCGCGGCCTCCTGCTGTTGCAGATGACGCTGGACCATTTCGGGAAGCCCATATCGCATTACCTTTACCAGTGCTTCGGCTTCTTCAGTGCGGCCGAAGGCTTTTTTTTCTTGTCCGGATTCGTCGGGATGCTCGCCGCCCAGAGCAAGGGCGTAAAGGACCCGGGCCAGAGCTGGATGCGCTGGAGGGCGTTCAAGACCTGGCGCTACCACATGGCGACACTTGTCGGTCTTGCGCTCGCGGCCTTTTTCTTTTTGCCCGCGGTCTCGCACTTTTTTGACCCGCTCTACAAGCACCCGGCCATGGGTTCGCTGTGGAGCGGACTGCTCGTGAACACGCCCGAGTGGCTCGACGTGCTGCCGCAGTACGTGATATTCCTGCTGCTAGGCTCCTACGTATTCCCGCTGTTCGTCAAGGCGAAACGCAAGCGCAGCGTGTTGCTGCTGTGGATTCCGTCGCTTGGCGTATGGCTCGCGGGGCAGTTCGGGGCGCGCGCCCTCTTGAACTCCGTATTCCCTGCCTGGCTGTACCACGGCGACTTCGACCCGTTCGGCTGGCAGTTCGTGTACTTTACCGGCGCAGCGGTCTCCGCATGGTGGTCGCGCGCCCGGGCCGACGAACACGCCGGCAACCCGACCGCGGTCAACATCGTCAAGAAACTCACGCCGGCCGTGTTCGCGGCCCTCGCGATGTGCTTCCTGTGGTCGCACCAGTTCATCGCGATCGAACTGCCCCGCGAGCAGCTCGTCAACAAGGTAAGCGTAGGCCCGCTCCGCTTCGCGAACTTCTTCTTGTTCATGATGGCCATCTGCTGGGTGGTGCGCAAGTGGCCCGACCTGCTGGACTTCCGTGCCACGAACGTCATGGGGCGCCACAGCCTCGACGTGTACACCGCACATATAGTCTTTATCTATATCTGGATGTCCATGCCCAACTCCATCCGATACCACGCCCCCTGGAACGTTCTGGTACCGATTGCCGCTTGCGTCTTGCTCTGGGCACTCGCGAAGTTCCGCGAACCGCGCAGCGTAACCGCGCACCGCCCCAAATAAAAAAAAGCCCCGGCTCGGCCGGGGACTTTACATTTCCTGTAGGCTTTACGATTACTGACCGAGGAACTTGCGGCCGATACCGTATTCGTCCTTGTACTCGACGTAGTCGGGGACAAAGCCCTTGCCGTAGGAGAAGCTCACATTCACGGAGCACTGGAACTCGTTCATGAGTTTGCCCTTGCCCTTGAAGCTCTTCTTCTGCTTTTCAATCTTTTCGTCGCCCTTCTTGCCCACGAGCACTTCGGCTTCGCACCAGCCGCTGTTGCCCTTGGCAAAGACTTCCTGGCCGTCGGTAGAGACGAGCTTGATCTTGCTCGGGTCAAGTTCGGTGTTGTTGCCGGTAGAAGCCCAGAACTGGAGTTCGCCAGAGAGGGAACCCGGAGCAATCTTGATGGTCGGGAAGGCCATCACGTAGCCCCACTTGTCGATACGGCGGTTAACCGGTTCGCCAATCTGTTCGCCGAAGATGAGGAAGTAGCCACGGGTACCGATGCGGCTCTTGTTGAGGGCAGCCTTCACGTCTGCATTTTCCGGAGCCATTTCGGCAAGCTTCATGAGCTGGTATTCGCAGACCACCGGGTCGGATTCGGCCTTGGCGTCGGAGAGGTTGCGGGCCACGTAGGCGTTTTCGGCTTCGGTACGGATAGCCTTCACGGTGCCTTCGGCAATGTGACGGGCCTGGGCCGTAGCGAGAGCGGAGTCGATCTTGGCGAAGGCGTTGATGACGGTATTGTAGTCGATACCGTCCTGGGCAGCCTGCTGCTTACCCACGGTGGCGAGCTTGGTCACGTATTCCTCGACCACTTCGTCCTTCTTGACTTCGGGCATGTTCACGCTGGCCTTTTCGAAATAGCCGTTGATGAGGTCGCTGTTCAGGTCCTTCTTGGCTTCGATTTCTGCGGCACGCACCAAGGCGAGGGTGAAGTTGTCGTAGAACTCGTCGGACATGCTGCCCTTTTTCTTGGCTTCAAGATAGGAGTTGATCGCGTTGCGGAAACGGCCTTCCTGGAGGTGTTCGTCACCGCGCTTCTCGTTCGTGCCCTTGCAGCCGGTAAGAGCGAAAGTCACGCCCAAAGCCAAGGCTGCCATAAAGAATTTCTTCATTTTTTATTCCTCTAAGGTGTTTTTTCTAGAAAAAGGCCCATTTACCCCGTCTCGGGGCGAACCAGGTCTACCACAACATAATTTAAATAAATAAATTTGTTATTACTTGCGTTTTACGTAAAATTTTTTTTGAGTACGAGGGATAATGGATATTTTGGTGGTCAGCCCTGAGGCCGGCAACTGGGGTTCGCCCAGTCCGCTGGCGACTGCGGTCAACCGCATGACGGATGCGTTCAGCAGGGCCGGTACTAACGTTATTACCTGTTCGCCGTTCTACAAAGACCACCTGATGCACCTGGAAAACTACGACTGCGTCTACCAGGGCACCGAAAAACTGCAGGGAAAGCCCTTCGAAATCTGGAAATCCAAGGCGGACCCCCTCCATACCTATATCTACAATGAGGAATACTTCGGCAGGCCCTACGTGTACGGCCCCCCGCACAGCGTCCCGTACGGTGACAACCACCTCCGGTTCGCCTTCCTCGCCTCGGCGGCAATCAGCTACGCCATCTCGACCGGCATCGAATTCAACGCCATCCTCGGCCACGAATGGGGCGGAGCCCTCGCCGGCGCGCTGACGCAGACCGTGTACAAGGACACTTTCGGACACGTCCCGTTCTTCTTCACGGTCCACAACATCACGTACGACTTCCATGTGGGCGCAAGCGAAATCGAGAGGATTGGCCTGCCCCGTGCCGACTACAACATGGACGGCTACGAATTCTGGGGCAAGGTAAGCCTCCTCAAGGCGGGCATCTTCTACGCCCGCAAGGTGCTGTTCCCCTCGCCCGGCTACCGCGACGCGATGCTCAACACGAACCTGCCCGGCGGCCTTAGCGGATTCTTGAACCACAATGCCGACAAGCTTATCGGCGTGCAGTTTGGCGTGAGTTACCAGGTTTGGGACTTCAACTCCCAGGAAAAGCGCCCCATCAAGGAGGCGAAGCACAAGGCCAAGCAGGCCCTCGCCAAGACTCTCGGGGCAGACTTCGGCAACAAGTTGGTGCTGTACGTGCACCTCGACAACGAAGCCGGCAACACTTCCGAGACGCTCGCCACCGTGCTTTCGGACATCACCAAGCTCGACGTGTTCATCGTGCTCGGTCTTACGCCCGAATACCCGGAATGGAACTACTTCCAGGACGTGTCCAAGCAGTATCCCGACACCATGCGCGTACTGCAGCTCGACCCGAACTTCGAGAGCATCTTCAGGCTACGCGGTGCACTCGCCGGTTCCGACGTGTTGTTCGCAGCCAACCTGAGGGAGCCGTCGTCGTCCATCATCCTCAAGGCGCTTGCCTGCGGTACGCTGCCGCTCACTGGATTCAACGTGGGCGTCGCAAGTTCCCTGGACGACTACACTCCGGAGAACGCCGGAGTTGCGAACGCCTTCCTCGTGGAAGACGCCAACGCCCCGCACCAGATGATCCGCAGGCTCAAGGACGCGCTCCACGTGTACCAGACCGAAGTCGCGGACTGGGACAAGGCCGTGGTGAATGCATACAGCGGATTCCATTACGAATGGGACCGCACCATCGCAAAATATTTACTAATATTGGGCGAGTCGGGACTTTAGCTCAATTGGTTAGAGCAGCGGACTATCAACCCAGCCCCGAAAAATTTTCAGAAAGTACTCCATTGGAAGCCCGAAGGCAAAAGCCTCCGGGCCTTTTTCATCAGTAAAATCAAGGCTTCCGGCGCGATTTGGACTTTCTGTCGCGGTTCTCCGTCGCTTGTAATGGTTTTTCCCGAAAGACGGGAGAAACCGCCAAAAATCGGGTATGATGTGAGACATTTGTGAGCTTTTTGTGAGCCGACTTTTAGGCAAATTTTAGTAGATTTGTTTGTATGAAAAGCTACAGCATATCGCAGCGGTACAAGTACCGCGGCAACCTTACATGGTACGGGAGAATCGCGGAGGATGGCGAGTTCTCCTACATAAGCCTTAAAACCAAGCGCAAGAGCGACGCACAGGAATGGCTGAACATGATGAACGCGGCCAGGTTCATGCCCGAGGAAATCCGCCGCAAGCTCATGCCGAAGGACAGGGGCTTCGACGAGGCGCTCCCGAAGTTCCTGGATTCCGTCGCAGCGTCCAAGGGCGACGACTCCAAGACCCACCTCGCTTACAAGTACCGACTCAAGACATTCAGGGAATGGCTTGACGCTAACGGCATCAAGACGCTCATGCGCTTCGATGCGGAACAGGCGACGAACTGGGCGGTGTGGCTGTCCGAAAGGTACGCTCCCAAGTCCCAGCACGAAATGGTTCGCTGCACAAGCCAGTTCTGCCAGTGGGCGGCTAAGATTTACGACCTGGGCGACTACAACCCGTTCCGCGACGTGGCGTTCCCCAAGGTTCCGAAACGCGCCAAGGCGTTCTGGACTCCCGACCAGATTGAAAAAATTCTCGACAACGCGCCCGACCCGGAATTTAGACTGTTCTGGTCGGTCATGGCTTTCGCTGGCCTACGTCATGCGGAGGCTTGCCGATTCGGGCCGTCGTGCATCCAAGAGGACGGAAAGATGCGCGTCGTCGGCAAGGGCGACAAGGAAGCGTTCCTCCCTATTAGCGACCGCCTCAAGGCGGAAATCAAACGCTACGGCAAGCTGAAAGACGGCATGTTCGCGACAGCCCGTTTCGACCATGCGGACAGGTGCAACGAAACGCTGCGAATTGCAGTGGAAGCTGCGGGATATAAGAGCGACGACGCGACGAACCACAAGTGGCGTCATTCATTCGCATCCAACCTAATCCGTTCAGGCGTTGGCCCGAAAATCGTTCAGCAGTTGATGCGCCATGAAGACGTGCGCCAGACCTTGGACACCTACAGCCACCTGCTGCAAGACGACCTGGAAAAGGCTCTCAATAAGAAATAAATCAGGCTCGCGAAAGCGAGCCATCTTCATCTTATTCCATTCATTTCACCGCTTAACATTCTTTTCAACGGTGTCGAAGCACTGTTTGAGCATCAGCTCCGCAGCCTTATGCACATCGCCGTTTATCTTCTTCAAGAAGGAAACGGTTTTTGTTTTAAAGTTGTCTTCAAACTTTCCATCGAGAACATCGGGCCATTTACCGATTTTCAAATCAATCGCGAAAGTCTTGCCGAGCGTGACTGCTTCCTTCTTTAGGTTGCCTCCCAGTTCGCGATAATGCGCTTTTGTCTTTCGAGCCAAAGCAGCCATCGCGAAACCCAAATCCAAGTCGTTTGGATTCACCAGGTAATTTCTCAGGGCGTGTTCAATTTCAATCATTCAACAGCACCTTCGGGGACAATATGCGGAGTAGCAACGCGAAGCAGTAAATCTTCGCCAGTCTCGACGGACTTCTTCATCGTTTCAAGCAGTTTTTCGGGAGAAAGGTCAATATCCAGGTCAGGGCCATCTGCATCCTTCTGCCCCATGAATCCGCCGAAAATATGGATAAACATATTCTCCCAGCTGAACTTCATCTGAAATTCAAAGCAAGTTTGGGACTCAAGCACATCGGAATATGTCAGCCGCTTTTTCATCACGACAAAAAATAGAAAAGGCCCCGGCATGAGCCAGGGCCTTCGTGCGTCAAGGAGGTATCTTCCTAAAATTCGTCCATCGTGAAGTGCGTCTTTCTCGCACATACGGCGATGCCGCCGCTGGAAATGACATTGTTGAGCCATTCCTTCAACCTGGACTTGCTAAACCACATCGGAGTGCCGCGTCCACCCGGCTGGTAAACTTCCAGCGGATAGACCAACTTGCCGTGACGGCTTTTTGCCAACAGCTTGTCGAAAGTGGATGTCGCCATCCCGATAAAATTCCCAGCCTCGGTACGGTCGAGAAATTCTTCATCAGCGATTATCTTCATCGGTACTCCTTTCACCATTCCTGGTGACGATATAATGCAGCGCGGCCACAAGTGGCAGCATAAAGTTTGACATGAGTCCAGACATGAACTTTTCATCATTAAACCCGAACTTCCGTGCTATCCCGCAGTAGCCCTTGGTAAGGCTCTCCGCAACGGCGAACTGCTTCGCCTCAAGCGGAATGTCCTTCATGGACTCGTCGTCCAGCACGGTTTCCTTATAAATGCGACAGAGCGAGCGTAGGCTAAGCCCTGCATCTTCCATCACGATTATCTGTTCAAGTTCCTTTTCCAGTCTGTCCATCTTCGATTCAATCCATCTAGGCCACCGCCTGCACCATGCAGCGGTCGGCTAAATCTTCACCTTGTTCCAGGAGACGTTCTCGCCTCCCTCGTAAACGAAATACTCCTTCGAGTTCACGCGTTCGTCGTCAATCTTTTCATAGACGCTGAACTTTATCCGTTCCTCAAGTGCGACGCCCGTACATTCCTTTACGACAGCTGCCATCCAGCGCAGAACGTGTGCATGGTCGTCGCAGGTAATCTTGAGTTCCGAAACGGTTACGCCCGGTACATTTGCGAAGGTTTCCTCGAACCTTCCTCTTGCTTCGTATGTCATTTTTTTTCCTTTATGTTTATTGGTTGTTGATTTTCTTAACTGCTGTTAGTCAAAGAAAGAACGCTGGCGATTCGCGCACCAGCAGCGCCGCAGCTTGGGTTAGAAAAAGCTGCGAGTTTTCTTAGTAAACAAACCGCACATGGCGCACTTTCCCGTGCACTATGTCCGTAACGAGCTGCTTCGCGGCGGCTTCGTCAAGTCCGTAGTTCATCAGGTCTTCGAGTGCTTCCCGATTCGCCATGCGTCGGTATTGGCGTTCGTCGTCCGGGAAAAGCATCGCCTCGCGTGTCGCCTTGGCATCAGCTTCCCCGAAATCGACATTGGTCAATTTCTGTGCTTCCGCAGCTTCGCGCTTGGCCGCTTCCGCCTCGCGTTTTGCAGTTTCCGCTTCTTCTTGCGCCTTGCGCAGTTTTTCTTCCGTTTCGCGCTTCTCGGCTTCCGCCTTCTCACGCGCCGCCTTTTCAAAGTCCGCCTGACTCGCCCTCAAGCGTTCCAGTTCAGCTTTCTCCGCTTCCTGCTTCTCCGCGCTGGCGAGGATGCCGTTGACCTGGCGCCTCGCGTCGTTGATGGCGTCCATCGCTTCCTGGTAGCTTTCGTCCCAGTACTTGGCGTCGTGAACATGGGCTTCGATGGCCTCAAGCACCTGCTTGCACCCTTCGGAATTGCAGCCGATGGCCGTCGCGGGAATGTTGGAAATCTCGACGATTTCCTGCTGTCTCGCCTCGATTTCCCTGATGGGCGCCAAGACCTCCTTCTGGAGCATTTCGAGCGTTTCCTTCACAAGCCTACGCGTTTCATCGACGCGCTTGGGCTTCGCCTTGAGTTCCTTGGCGACCTGTGCGCCCCTGTCCTCGATGGCGGTCTTGAGCTTCGCGAGCTTGGCGTTCATCGCCTTGCGGGCCTTGAACCCCTCCTCGGTGTGAACGTCGGCAACCAGCCCACGCGCAATCTTCTTGACCTGGTTGAGCATCGGGACAAAGTTCTTCTTGTCAAGGAAAAGCGCCTCCGGGTCCATGCAGTCCGTCTTGACCGCGAACTGTTTTCCCTCGTCGATAAGGACGAGCGCGTTGGGGTTCTTTTCTTCCATCACTTCTTCGGTTTCCATCGTCGCCTCCATTAGAACTCCACCTCCTGCATCATTCCGGCTTCCACGCGCTTCGCCTCGCGGTAGAATCCGTCAATCTGGTCAAGGCCCAGTTCTTCCAGGCTGCGACAGTTGTACGCCTTGAGCGTGTCCTTAATCGCGGCGGGAATCATCTTGTTGCACACCTCGATGAATTTCGCCTTGCGGTCGCCCGTATGTTCCTGCGGCTGCTGTTCCGGCTTCGGGGCTTCCGCCCTTTCCACCGCTTCCTCAATCTTGATTTCCTTTTCAGGGTCAAGTCCCTGTTCCGGCGAAAGCTCCGCGCTCTCATAGGGCATCCCGCCGAACTCCACGGGGAAAGCGAGGCGGAACGCACGCGCAATCGCGACCTTCTCAAGCATGACCCTGGGCTTGCTCTGCCACATGGAATTGCCCTGGTCGTACTCGCTGAAAAACACCTCGCACTTGACGGGAACCTTCCTGTCCTTGCGGAAAACGCGGCAGATGCAGCTCACGTCCCCGTCCTTGGGAACAAGCGCATCCACGCTGTAGTTGCCGTTCTTGCCACTCTTGGTGGACTTGCCCCTGACGAACTCGCCGCGCCATTCTGTCTCGTAGCCGTCGTAGTTGGGGTTCATCTCGGCACGCTTGAGGTACACTTCGTACCCCGTGACGATGCTCATCGTCTTTCCGCCGTCGCGATTGTTGTACGTGACGGCATAAACTTCTTTCTTCCACGGGTTCAGCCCGAACGCCATGGAAACCGCGAGGAACTGCTTGACCTGGTGGTCATTGAGACCCGGCGTCGTCGCGGTGAGGTAGTCAAGCAGCAGGGCGTCGTTGACCTGCTGCGGATTGGATTGTGTAGCTATTGCGTTATTCATAGTTGTTGGTTTCCCTTTGTTGTTAGTAGTTGTTCATTTGTTGTCCCTTCGACAGGGTTTTTAGCCTTGCCGCCACGTAGTTCGTGACCGCCCCTTTCCAGTTCATAATCGTCATGCCCTCACGGGTTTTCCCTCCCCTGGAAAGCGTAATCTCCAGCCATTCGCGTCCCAGCGCGTCGTCGAGGTGCTTTTCCGCGCAGAAGTCGTAAAGCTCCTCGGTCGTCGGCAATCGCGGCGGCTGTACTTTCCTAATCTCATGTCCGTGTTTTTCGTGTCCAGCCAGGGCGTTCGCCCTGTTGACCTCGCTCCGCTGCTGGATTCTCTCGCTGGAACATTTCACCATGAACGCCCCGAAACTGTCGCCAGTCCCGTCAACATCCTCAAGTGCATCCATCGAATCCCTCACGTCGGCGATAATCTGTTCATCCGTCATTTTTCGGAAGTGCTTGATAAAGTCACTGAACGAAACCTTAGCCCAATATGGATTCGCCATGTTCAAAAGCCCTAAGTATCAAGGTTGAGGCAATGAGTCCCTGGCTCGCCGGGAAACCCTTTCGCTTGTTCTCGCTGGCCAGCTGCTCCAGGGCCTGCTTCGCCCGTGCCGTTATGCCGACCTGCCAAATTTTTTGCGTACCGTTTATTTTCTTTTGCATACTTTTCAATTTCTTTTGCCTTACATTCAAAATCTATTCAATTCTAAGCAAAAAATCAAGGGATTTTTTAAAAATTTTTTAAAAATTATTGAATACTGTGCAATTTTTGATTAAATTTATGGCATGAACGTTGAAAAATACCTTGACAGAACAAACAAGACGGCCAGCACCCTGGCCGACGAACTGGGACTCAACGCCTCAAGCGTCACCGCTTGGAAGAAAGGCAAGGCGACTCCCAGCTACGACATTTGCCAGAAGCTACTGGAAATCGGCATGGGAATCGACGAGCTTTTCACTCCTGAACTTTGGGAGGCGATAAAGACTCGTCACGCTGCGGAGTTTCGGGGCGAGGTTGTGCTGACTCCCGAGGAATGCGCTCTAATCGTACGCAACGGGCTTCGCAGTCTGCGTCTAAAAGATGAAAGTTCTGAAGACCAACAAGGGTAATTTCCCCGTGTTCCTTTAGCTTAGGCATAAGCAGTCCTTTGGCCCTGTTCGGGCCTTTTTTTGTGGGAACTTTTGCAAGTCGCAACGATTTGCAAACGCTTGAACCCAGGCATAACAAACGGGTTCAAGTCGCGACAAAAACTTGCAAGCCTATTATATCAGTAGTAGTAATAGGAGAATAATCAACAGTAGGAGTATGAGTAGGACTCACTCCGTTATTGTGGAGATATTGATATATAAAAACCTCATACTCAACTCACGCGACTGCGCGACGAAAAAAAGAAAATGAGCTTGAGGGCGATATAGATATCGAAGGGGATTTTTTCCGTCCCGACTTGAGCAGCGGAAAAAATAAAAATTTATTCTGTCAATTCGTGACACTTTTGAAAAAAGTGAAATTTCGCAACTTTAGCCCCCCCCCCCCGCAGGCGTGCAGCTTCGCGTACGCCCATTTGGCGCCTTTGGCGGACAGTTTAGCGGCTTAATGCTGCGGAACGCTTGCAGCGTTTTGCACAGCGAACAAAAGCGAAACGGCGGGAACGGCTGCGATTGCTTGCGAATTGCAGAAGCTGTCAAGTGAGGCGCCTCCATTTTTGTATCTTTTACGGCGAAAAGAGAGAACAGATGCAGAATTTCGAACGAATCTTCGACATGCACCAGCCGCCCTTCAAGGCGGATTCGCTGGACGCGATGGAGTACTCCATCCTCGGCTTCTTCAAAGCCGAGGATTCCTCCCGTCCCCAGCTTGAACGCATTTCAGACCATGAAATAAAGGTTTCCATCGACGAACGCAAGGCGCAAAAGGCGCAGAAGCAGTTCGACAAGGCGGTGGAACATTCAAACGCTCACAAGTTCAACAGCGCAAGGTTCGCGCTTCGCGAGGCCATCGGACTCTGGCCATACAACAGCGAATACCACCGTCTGCTCGCGCAGGTGACGATGGAAGGCGGCGACCTGGAAAAGGCGCAAGACAGCTGTCTTGACGCGCTGCTGCTTGACGACAAGAATTTGTGGGCTTTGCTCCTGATGGGCAACATATTGAGCGCCAAGGGAAACACCGAGGCTGCGGACGGATATTTCAGCAAGATTTTGCAATACCACCCGGACAACGCGCTCGCGCTGAACAACCTGGGCGGCATCTACTGCAAGCAGGGCAAGTACGCGAAGGGAAAGGAGCTTTTCGAGAAGTCGCTCTCCATCGACCCCGAAAACTTGAACCCCTATTATGGCATGGCGCTACGCGGTGCTGTGCAATACTGGTCCGAGACCAAGAAGCACCAGTCCTTCGCGGATTGGCTGGAAAGCAACGCGGAGGAATCCATGACCTACTTCGACTTCAACGAGGGATGGTGGCGA
>Ga0256407_10000708_pt1 | contig 76227 bp, 72 predicted proteins | sample RumenRJG_04DNA_FD_193489 | JGI IMG/M metagenome (GOLD analysis project Ga0256407, IMG submission 193489) | Bovine rumen microbial communities from Lethbridge, Alberta, Canada - RJG_04 | ecosystem: Host-associated > Mammals > Digestive system > Stomach > Rumen | place: Canada: Alberta... | reverse complement strand
TTAATATAGGATTAAAATTTATAATCAACTCTCTATAATGATATTTTTAGCTAAATCATAAGTAAAAAATAGGTGGCTTTGCACAAATATCAGAGATTTTTTCATGCGGTTGCCCTGAGCATAGCACACGGAAATTAACTTTCTCTAAAAATAAACAATATGTCATCCTGAACGTAAGTGAAGGATCTTAAAAGTTTCTTCACTGCGTTCAGAATGACACACTAAGTGTTTTTATCGTTCTTTTCCGCTTCGCTGATTTTATACTGACCGCAAGTCACAACTCCCTCAGTCAGCTTCGCTGACAGCTCCCTCAAAGAGGGAGCTTTTTTCATATTCTTTTTAACGTATAGATCAGCTTATCAATATCATTCTGACTTGTAAAAATTGACGGCGATATGCGCACAGCACCGGTTTCAAGCGTCCCCATAGCACGATGTGCGGCAGGCGCACAGTGAAGTCCGGCTCTTACTGCTATCCCACGTTTGCTTAACTCTGCTGCGGCTGTTTCACTGTCCGTACCGTCAACATTAAAAGACAATATAGGAACGAAATACTCCGGTTCAGGCTCAGGCAGATAAAGCCTGATATTCTTCATTCCAGAAAGCTCTCTGTACAAACGCTTTATAAGCCTGAATTCATGTGCCGAAAGCTTTTCAGTACCGTTCCTTTTTACAAAATCTATACCTGCATGAAGTCCTGCTATACCCGATACATTCGGCGTTCCGCTTTCAAGCTTATCGGGAAGTACATCCGGCTGCTCAAATGACATTGAGCTGCTGCCTGTACCGCCTTCAATAAGGCTTTCAGGCACTGTATCACAGCCGACTATCAATATACCTGTTCCCATAGGACCGTAAAGCCCCTTATGACCTGCCGTACACAAAAAATCTATCCCGTTTTTCTGCATATCTATCGGCACTACACCTGCACTCTGTGCCGCATCAACAAGTATAAAAAGACCGTATTCATGTGCAAGTGCCGACAGTCTTTCCACAGGCAGCCTTATTCCCCATACATTTGATGCCTGTGTGCATATTATCATCCTTGTTCTCTGATTTATCGCCGCACGGAACGAGGCTATCGTTTTTTCATCATCACACGGATATACCTTAACAGCCGTACTGCTTATACCCGTATTTTTAAGGCGTTCAAGCGGACGCATTACAGAATTATGCTCCAGTTCGGACACAACAACATGATCTCCGCTTTTCAGTATGCCTTTTATCACCGTATTTACAGCGGAAGTACAGTTCAGCGTGAATATGACACGCTCCGCACCTTCCGCATTGAAAAACTCAGATACAACCTTTCTTGCAGAATATATCTCTCCGGATGCACCTATCGAAAGGCTGTGACCTCCTCTGCCCGGATTGGCGTAAAGTCTGACAGCTCTTGCACATGCTGCATTTACTGTCTGCGGCTTTGGAAAAGAGGTCGCAGAATTGTCAAGATATATCATTATTCTCTCCCCCTTTTAGCACGTCCTATTACCTTTATTCCATTTTCCTTCAGGATATTTTCCGCTTCGTCCGTATTCTGCGGTACATAAAGACTGTAGCCGCAGCCCTTGCTCTGACTGTTTTTGGGTGTTCGCTCAACTTCTGACCTTATTCCGTAGCTTTTCAGAAGCTCCTTTCCCTTAATCGCATAGGTGACAGACGAAACCATTATAAGCTTTCCCATATTGATCACCTCTCTGTCCATTATTATTTTATGTCAGATCATGCTTGTACGTGAACCGTGTTTTACATAAATAAAAGTTTAAAAAAAACAGTTGAATAAATTTCTTTATATGTTAAAATAGATAGTATAAAAAATATCATAAAGGTATGGGAGGAATAATTTTGTGGGACGCTGTTGTTAATGCATATAACTGGTTCGTGGCTCTTATGCTTACCTTCAAGGCTACGGACGTTCTCGATATAATGGTCGTTTCATTCATCATATATAATCTTATTAAAATCATGCGTGAAACAAGAGCAGAACAGCTTGTAAAAGGTATTCTGGTTCTGCTTGTAGCTTTCTTTCTGTCGGGAATATTCAATCTTAAAATGCTGAATGCCCTGTTCACTTCATTCTTCCAGTTCTCGGTGCTTGCGGTACTTATAGTTTTCCAGCCTGAGTTAAGAAGTGCACTGGAACATATCGGACGAAGTAAAATAGCAAAATACTGGAACAATCTGTCAGGCGGCAGAGATAACGACGAGGATAAAACAAAGCAGGTAAAACTTTGTATAAAATGCGTTGTTGAGGCTGCAAACAGCTTTCAGAAATCAAAGACAGGCGCACTTATAGTCTTTGAACGTCAGACAAAATTAGGTGACATAATTGATACCGGAACAATAATAAATGCCGAACCGTCAGTTCCAATGATAGGAAATATATTCTTCAATAAAGCTCCACTGCATGACGGTGCTATGGTAGTGCGTGACGGCATGCTTTATGCAGCCGGCTGCATACTCCCTCTTACAAAAAATAACAGCAGCGTAAGCATAGACCTCGGCACCCGTCACAGAGCTGCTCTCGGAATAAGTGAAAACAGTGATGCGGTTATCGTTGTAGTGTCAGAAGAAACAGGTACTATATCCATCGCACTCAACGGTGTTATAACCCGTGACTATACCCGTGAAACACTCAGCTCCGCTCTTGAAGAAATGCTTATCCCGCATACTCCAGAAAAAAACGAGCACGTCCCTGCAGCATCAGGTCAGAGAAAGGGAAGAAAAAATGAAAAACATAAAGAATAAAATCGGCTTCAAGCTTTTCTATAACGATAAATTCGTCATGATCTTTTCCATACTCGTCGCATTTGCATCATGGCTGTATGTATCGTCAACAACACAGGAATCAGCCGTTTTTACGGTAACGGATATACCCGTAAATCTCCCTGAGCTTTCCGATGAACTTAGATACTACAATTCACAGGATCTGAAAGCTGAGGTTAAAATATCAGGAAACGCTCTTGTTGTAACAAGCGTTACCGCTGAGGATATATACATAACTGCCTCAGATACAAGCCACATAACAAAACCGGGAAAATACACTATGGATCTTGTTCCCAAAAAAAGCGGCATTAAAACAGACTATTCCTTTGTATCTTCCGTTACACCCGCAAGTGTTGATGTATATGTTGACGGCTATAAGGAAAGGACTTTCCCCATCATCGGAAAAATAGATGTTCAGGCGAGCAGTGACTCACTTTATATCGCACAGCCTGTACTTGCCCAGCAGTCTTTAAAGCTAACAGGTGCATCATCGGTGATAGACAGTATATCCTATGTTAATGCAGAGTATAAATTCTCACAGCCTATATCCGAAACAACTGTCGTAAAGGCAAAGCTTAAATATTACGACTCGAACGGTGAAGAAATAAAAAGCAGTTATATAAAATCAGATATTACGGAAGTAAGCACAACTGTTTCCGTACTTACTGTAAAAGAACTGAAAATACAGCCCATAATAACTAATATGCCTGATTATCTGACACTTGACGATAATGTGATACAGGTTGAACCTTCAACAATAAAGGTTGCAGTACCGACCAGTGCAAGTATAAACGAACTTGTAACAGAACCTGTCGATTTCACTCAGGTAGACCTTGAAAACAACAGATTCAATGTCAAGATAAATATCCCGTCAGGCTACAAAAATATTGACGGAACAGAAAATGCCGAAGTCATATTTGATACCTCTAATATGACAACAAAATCAATAGCTGTTTCAAAAATCGAAATGATACACAAAGGACTTAACCAGAACGCTTCGGTAATAACCAAAACCCTCAACATCACTGTAATAGGTCCCAAAAACAAGCTCAGCACACTTACGGCTTCACATATAACCGCTGTGGTCGATCTTTCCGAAAAATCCACACTTACAAGCGGTATCGTTGAAATGCCTGTATCCATAATCTTTAACCAGAATTATTCCGACTGTTGGGTAAAGGGTTCTTATACTGTGAACATAACCTTCTCGACGAAATCCGACTCCTCTGTACCTCAGACTTCAGCGGAAAGTTCATCGTGAATCATATTATTAAGGAGTAAATCATAAAATGACTACTGTATATTTTGTAGTGCCATGCTACAATGAGGAGGAAGTACTTCCCGAAACGGTAAAAAGACTCAGCCATAAGCTTGAAACTCTCATAAAAAATAAAATCGCAGATGAAAAAAGCCGTATGCTGTTTGTTGATGACGGCAGCAAGGACAAAACATGGGAGCTTATTGAAAAATTCAGCATTGAAAATAAATATGTGGGCGGAGTAAAACTTTCAAGAAACAGAGGTCATCAGAATGCACTTCTGAGCGGTCTTATGACGGCAAAAGGAAAATGTGACTGCGTTATCTCACTCGATGCCGACCTTCAGGATGACATTGAGGTAATAGATGAGTTTATTCAGAAGTATAACGAAGGCTGTGAGATAGTATATGGTGTAAGGAGCAGCAGAAAAAAAGATACCTTTTTCAAACGCTCGACTGCTCAGGGTTACTATAAATTCATGAGTATGCTCGGAGTTGACATCGTATATAACCACGCCGACTACAGACTTCTCGGCAGTCAGGCACTCGATGCACTTTCGGAATACAAGGAAGTAAATCTTTTCCTAAGAGGTATTGTTCCGCTTATCGGCTACAGATGCGACTATGTTTATTATGAGAGAAATGAACGCTTTGCAGGTGAGTCAAAATATCCGCTGAAAAAAATGCTTAAATTCGCAATAGACGGTATAACATCTTTCAGCGTCAAGCCTTTGAAGCTTATCTCAAATATGGGCATAATAATATGTATTCTGAGCCTGATAGGATTTATATATGCTCTCGTTTCAGTGCTTATGGGTGTAGCTGCTTCCGGATGGGCTTCCCTTATGTGTTCGATATGGTTTCTCGGCGGTTTGCAGATGTTCTGTATTGGCATAGTAGGAACTTATGTCGGCAAAATATATGCTGAGGTTAAAGGCAGACCTCGCTACAGAATAGAAAAAGAAATAATTAACGGCTATATCGAAGATAATAATACAATAAAGAAATAATGCAATAATAATCAGATCAAGGAGATGATTCTATGAGTTTTGGAGAAAAAATACTTAACTATCAGGAAGATATCATGCACGACCTGAACGAGCTTATAAAAATACGCTCGGTATCATCAGCAGATAAGGCTGCCGCTTCACAGGCACTTGAATTTATACTCAGACGTGCAGAGGAAATGGGCTTTAAGACAAAAAACATTGACGGCATTGCCGGTCATGCGGAATACGGTGAGGGCGAAAAGCTCGCCGCCGTACTTGCACACGTTGATGTCGTAGACGCAGGCGATGGCTGGAGCACAGAACCTTATCAGCTCACCGAAAAGGACGGCAGACTTTATGGACGTGGTGTAGTTGATGACAAAGGTCCTGCAATAATCGCCCTTTACTGCCTGAAAGCACTCAAGGATAACGGCATTGTTCCAAATAAACGCATACGTATTATATTCGGTGCGGCAGAGGAAATCGGCATGAACGATATGGAAAAGTATTTCTCCGTTGAGGAAAAACCCGATATGTCATTCACTCCCGATTCCGAATACGGTATATGCTGCTGTGAAAAGGGTATTCTTCAAATCGAGGTTTCATCACCCACACATGACGGTACAACTCTTACTTCACTCAAAGCAGGAACAGCTGTAAATGCAGTACCTTCAAAGGCTTATGCACTCATAGACTGTACCGAAAACGAAGATCATCAACTCAGACGTTTTGCAGACGCAAGACAGGGCGAATATGATTTCCTCTACACAATGGACGGTCTTGGCATAGCCGCAACAGGAAAAGCCGCTCATGCTTCCGTACCAAACGAAGGTCTTAATGCCGCTACTCATCTTATACGCATACTTGCAGCAAATTTCGGTCAGCTGGTTTTGGGCAGCGTTTGCAGCTTTATAGATGATGCTGTCGGACTTGAAACAGATGGTACTTCTCTCGGAATATCATGCAGTGATAAAGTATCCGGCGCATTGACTGTAAATTTGGGTATGATAGATATATCCGAAAACAATGCAAAAGCATATCTTGATATACGTTATCCCGTAACGGCTGACTGTGACGAGATAATAACAAAAATAAGTGAACGTGCGGCTTATGACGGACTTGTAACAAAGGTCATAAACCATGAACTGCCGCTGAATGTAAGCGAAGAGCTGCCTGTTATAAACATTCTTAAACAGGCATACAAGGAAATCACAGGCGAAGATGCCGAAATATATTCAACAGGCGGCGGCACATATGCAAGAACTCTCGGAAACCGTGGTGTAGCTTTCGGTCCCGTATTCAAGGGAGATCCGGCGAAAATACACGAGGCAGACGAAAGCATAAGCAAGGAAAACTTCCTTAAACATGCACAGATATGTCTTGAAGCAGTATACAGGCTCGCAAACTGAATAAAAAAACACACACGACAGATATTTTTTAAAAGTCTGTCGTGTGTGTTTTTACCCTTATCAATAATAATCTATAAATTTATTATATAAACTATTGATTTTTTGTATAAAATGTTGTAATATTAAAATAACTAAATAACATTATGAGGTGGATTTATGGCTAAAGAATTAAAAATCAGAACAAAAAATCAGAATGTTTTCCTCAGAGTAAGAAAAGGCCACTTTGCAACAATGCACAGCCATACTAATTACTTCATAGACGTGACAACTCAGAAAATGCGTCTTTCGGAGGCGAAAGCGGTTGCAGAAGACCTTGTGAAAAACTACACTATGAATACTATCGTTGACACAATTCTTTGTATTGACGGTATGGAGGTAGTCGGAACATGTATTGCTGAGGAGCTGACAAAGGACGAATATATCAACATGAACGCTCACCAGACAATATATATAATCTCACCCGAATATATAACCGGCGGTCAGCTTATGTTCCGTGATAATCTTGTTCCCATGCTCGCCGGAAAGCACGTTCTTGTACTTGCCGCATCGGTAACAACAGGAAAAAGCGCACTTGCGGCTATTGATGCAATAAAATATTACGGCGGAACAACTGTAGGCGTTGCCGCTATATTCGCAACTGTGGATGAATGTGACGGTCATCCCGTTTCTTCCGTATTCGATCCTAATGACCTTGGAGATTACGAAAGCTATAAACCGCATCTCTGCCCGATATGTCAGAAGGGAATCAAGATTGAGGCTCTTGTTAACAGCTTCGGTTATTCTGCATTATAAAATATTCAAGTAAATAATTACTAACTGACAGACACAATTTTCTTGCAATTTTTCGTGTCTGTTATTTCTTTTTCAGAATTAAAAAAGCCGTACACTATATTATATTATAATTGGTGGTGTATACAAAAAATTTAAAGAAAGAGGGTAAGATTTATGAACAAATTGAGACACCGCATCAGAAGATCAGTTTCTGCTTTACTGTCCGTATTGATACTCGGTTCTGCATTCTCCGTTTCGACAGCTCTTAACGCTTCGGCGGTTTCGTATTCGGAAATGTCTGCACTCGATCAGTATGCATACAGCGGAAACGACCTCGGTGCAAATTACTCAAAAACATCAACAACTTTCAAGGTGTGGGCGCCGACAGCATCGGCAGTGCAGATAAAGCGCTACACAACAGGAAGTGACTCGGAAAGCGGCGCAAAAGTCATTGAAACAAAAGATATGACTAAAGGCAGTCAGGGCGTATGGTCAATAACTATCTCAGGCGATCTCGCCGGCACATACTACACCTATCTTGTCACAGTAAACGGTACAACAAAGGAAACCGTTGACATCTATGCACGTTCAACAGGCGTTAACGGCATGAGAGGCATGGTTCTCGACCTTGACAGCACAGATCCGGCAGGCTGGGAAACAGATAAGCGTGTGGAATGTCCCAATCAGACTGACGCTGTTATCTGGGAGCTTCATGTGCGTGACTTTTCATCCTCAGCAGATTCAGGCATGAAAAACAAGGGAAAATATCTCGCCTTTACCGAAACAGGTACAACTGTAAACGGTGACGGTCAGCACAAAACAGGTATCGACTATCTCGAAGAGCTTGGTGTAACACATGTACACCTCCTCCCTGTTTACGACTATGCAAGCGTTGATGAAACCGCACTTTCAACAGACCAGTTCAACTGGGGCTATGATCCTATGAACTACAACACTCCCGAAGGCTCTTATTCAACAGATCCCTATAATGGCAGTGTGCGTGTAAAGGAATTCAAGCAGATGGTGCAGGCTCTGCACAATAAGGGTATCGGCGTTGTAATGGACGTTGTTTACAACCATACCAACTATGGCGGTTCAGGCAAAAATGACTGGTTCGACTTCACCGTTCCGGGATATTACTACCGTCAGAATGCAAAAGGCGGATTCTCAAACGGTTCAGGCTGCGGCAACGAAACAGCCAGTGACCGTGCGATGTACCAGAAATTCATGGTTGACTCACTGAAATACTGGGCAACAGAATATCATCTTGACGGATTCCGTTTCGACCTCATGGGCATACATGATGTTGATACAATGAACCTGATAAGAGCCGAGCTTGATAAAATATCTCCCGAAATACTTATATACGGCGAACCATGGACAGCAGAAGCATCACCCTGCCCGAAACCGACAGCCGTTCAGGGAAATATGAAATTAGTTTCCGAAGAAGTAGCAGCATTTAACGATAAAGTGCGTGACGCAATAAAGGGAAGCTGCTTCAATGCCTCAGATCCCGGATTCATACAGGGTGCAGGCTTTGAAGAAGCACTCAAAGCCGGCATACAGGCAAGCTCAACAACGATGGCAGGTGACAGCAAATGGTCAAAACAGCCGTCACAGACAGTTACATACACCTCAGCACATGATAACTACACGCTTTATGACAAGCTTGTAAAATCCTGCAAGGGCGGTTCGGGCTACGGCAACAGATATGATGACCTCGTAGCAATGAACAAGCTTGCAGGCGGTATCATACTCACATCACAGGGTATGTCATTCTTTCAGGCAGGCGAGGAATTTGCAAGAAGCAAATACGGCGATGAAAACAGCTACAAGTCCTCCACATCAGTAAACCAGCTTAAATGGCAGAATACAATAACCTATTCCGATATAGTTTCCTATTATAAAGGTCTTATCGAGATAAGAAAGGCATACTCCCCGTTCCGTGACCCCGGACAGACAAGCAACGGTACAATATACTTTGCATGGGGTACCAACTGCCCGAAGAATGTTGTTGCATATACAATGTACAACAAGCTCAACCCGTCAACTGAATGGAACTACGTTGCAGTTATCCACAATGCAAACGCAAACGCCGCAACAGTAACTCTCCAGACATACGATACACAGACTCTCCCGACACAGTGGGTAATAATTGCCGACGGAACTAATGCCGGCACAAAGTCACTCGGAACAACAGGCAGCACAGTTTCAGTTCCCGGAAGATCAACTGTTGTACTCGTTGACAAAACAAGCTTTGACAGAACTGATATTTCATCAGGCTGCAAGGTAACAGTTGACCATGTTATAAAGTCAACAGGCAAGGTCTATAAAACCGAAACACTCAAAGGCAAAGAGGGCGCATCATACTCAACATCACCTCTTGCAGAACTTACAAGTCAGGGCTATGACGTTGTATCGGTTTCAGGCAGCAAAACAGGCACATTCACAAAATCCGAAATAAAGGTAACATATTACTACGACATAGATCCGTCAAAATACGGTACTGTAACAGTAAAATATGTTGACACCGATACAGGTGCATCAATAGCAGATGATACTGTAAGCACAGGTCTTATCGGCGATTCCTACAGCTTTACTCCAAAGAGTGTAAAAGGCTATGCAATACCCGATGAGATAAAAACAGGCAAATATACATCAACTCCTCAGACTCTTACATTCAAGTACATAAAGTCAGAGGAAGAAGAAGGTCTTAAAATACATTACTACAATTCGGCAGGCTGGTCACAGGTAGCAATGTATGTTTATCAGGGTTCGGGAGCATCCGCAACACAGCTTTCAGGTAAATGGCCGGGAACTCTTATGACAAGTGATGGCGGCGGCTGGTTCAGCGGAACAATAGATTCGGCAGACAGCGGTCTTTTCATAGCAAACAATTATGCCGGCACTGCTCAGGATCCTTCAGGCGATAGTCCGGACGGCTATAAAGTAAGCGGAGAATGCTGGGTAAAGGACAAAACGGTATATCCGACAGGAAAGGTAAAGGTACTCTATACCACATCCGACGGAACAACACTTGCAAGCGAAACTCTCAAGGGTATGGCTGACGGTACAAATACCTATACAACAAAAGAAAAAGCATTTACAGGCTATGAGCTTACAGCACAGCCCTCAAATGCATCAGGCAAATATACATCAGCGGATATAACCGTAAAATATGTATATAAGAAAACTTCACAGCCAGATGCACTTGAAAACAATTCATCAGTAAGCAGTTCAGCCATAACAGCAGGCAATTCCGTAACAGTAAAATGTGCGGCATCAGGTGGTACATCACCCTATACATACGAAGTAAAATACAAACTCGGCTCAGGCTCATACAAAACAGCTCAGAGCTACAGCTCATCCACCTCATGCAGCATAACTCTTGACACAGAAGGAACTTATACAATTCTTGTAACAGTCAAGGACAGCACAGGCGCAACAAAAGAAACGACCTCAACCGTAACAGTAACACCCGATGATGTTGACGAGCTTGTAAACACCTCAAAGCTTTCTGCAACATCAATTACAATAGGCAGCACTGTTACCGTTACATGTTCATCAACAGGCGGAACAGGCACAAAAACATACAGGGTTGCCTATAAGCGTGCAAGCAGCGATACATGGACTGTTGCACAGGATTACTCAAAAACAACAAGCGTAAAGATAACTCCCAAACATGCCGAAACCTACACAATAGCCGTAAAGGTCAAGGACGGAAACGGCACTATAAAGAGGAAGGATCTTAAACTAACAGTCAAGAATGCAGAACTGACAAACACATCTGAATTAAGTGCATCATCAATAACATACGGTAATTCCGTAACAGTAACATGTTCATCTGAAGGCGGCACAGGCACAAAAACATACAGAGTTGCCTATAAGCGTGCAAGCAGCGATACATGGACTGTTGCACAGGATTACTCAAAAACAACAAGTGTAAAGATAACTCCCAAACATGCCGAAACCTACACAATAGCCGTAAAGGTAAAGGACGGAAACGGCACTATAAAGAGGAAGGATCTTAAGCTCACAGTCAAAAGTGCTCCGCTTGCAAACTCACCTTCTCTGAGTGCAACAAATATAACACTCGGAAACAGTGTTATTGTAACATGTGCATCAACAGGCGGTTCAGGCACAAAGAAATACAGAGTTGCCTATAAGCGTTCAGCAAGCGATACATGGACCGTTGCACAGGATTATTCTACAAATACTTCCGTAAAAATAACTCCAAAACACGTTGATACCTATACAATGGCAGTAAAGGTAAAAGACGGCACCGGTACTATAAAGAGGACTGATCTCAAGCTTACCGTAAACAAAGCTGTTTATGCAAATACCTCGACTATCAACAAAACAACTGTTATAGTCAATAATCCCGTAACCGTAACATGCTCATCAACAGGCGGTTCAGGCACAAAGAAATACAGAGTTGCCTATAAGCGCCTTACAAGCGAAACATGGTACACAGCACAGGATTATTCAACAAATACATCCGTAAAGATAACACCCAAACACATTGATACTTATACTATACGTGTAAAGGTCAAGGACAGCAGCGGTACTATAAAAACCAAAGACTTAAAGCTCAAGTCGGTATCAAACGAGCTTACAAACACCTCAACGATAAGCCCGACAACAATATCCAAAGGACAATCTGTCACAGTAACATGTTCATCAATAGGCGGCACAGGTACAAAGACATACAGAGTTGCCTATAAGCGTGCATCAGCAAGCTCATGGACTGTTGCACAGGATTATTCCAAAACAACAACTGTAACTATAAAACCCAAATACGCCGAAACTTATACAATAATAGTAAAGGTAAAGGACGGCAGCGGTACTATCAAGAAGAAAGAAATGAAATTAAAAGTCGGTTAATTTAGCTTGAACCAAACAAAAATGCATGGTAAACCTTACGGTCTGCCATGCATTTTTGTTTATATAAATATCATTGCACATTGCACATTGCACATTGTACATTGCACATTGTACATTGCACATTGTACATTGTACATTGCTAATTGATAATCGTTACCTCAAACGAACACCAGCAGGGCATGAGCACTCGCATCTGATCTTCAAGCCTGCTTCTCTGATATTCCGTCATGCTCCTTGTACATTCAAAGGTTATCTTCATTTCGGAAATATCAAATGTAAAGCTGCCCTCAACGCCGAATGCATCACATATTTTCTGCATTCCCTCTGCATTAAAATCATGCTGTCCTACCGAAAGTGCAGCTAAAAGTCTGCTGCGCCTTGCTTCTGTTGTAATACCGAAATTTATCCTGTGAAAAAGCTGTTCCCTTAGTGACAGCCCGTAGCTTTCTGCTGTGCTTACAAAGCATTCACGCAAAAGCTCCTCGGCTTCTCCGAAATATATGTCAAGTCCCTCGGCATAAGCCATAAGCTCCGCATAAACAATACTCCCCTGTTCTGCCGAGTACAGTCCCGTATCCGAAAGTATGCGGCTCATTGTATCAAATTCAGACATTTTATCCTCCCTGCATCTCATTAACGGTAAGTGTACCAAGCTTTCCCATATCAGAATTTGCTATTGCAGTATCACTCATAGAAGTGAAAACATAGTTTTCAACTCCGTTTACTTCAAGTATTGCCTTTCCCAGAGCCGAAAGAAGAACATCTTCACCCACAGAAAGCTCGGAAAAAAATCTTCTTATCCTGTCCCTTACATTATCGGCAATTCCTGAAAATGTATAACCGTCACCTGCTTTTATGCTGACATTCACATCAATACTGCTCAGACCGCAGTTTACAACAAGCATATTTATTCCGACAGGTTTTGCACTCTGCAAAACAGACGAAGCCTGTATAAAAACATCAGATTCCGGTACAGCACCTCTGCCGCCCAGAACAACCACTATCTGTCCCGGTTCATTCGCTACTCCGTAAGCCTTAGCCGACTGTATGCCGTCAATACCGCATGCAAGACTTTCAAAATATGCGGCATTGACTCCGTCAGGACTGAGCCTGTAACTTTCAAATATCCTCTTTCTGAGTGACTCATCATCTTCATCATCCGTACCGCCCGTAAATGATGTGGAATTGCTTATGCTCAGACCGACAGAAAAATATGTAACGATAGTCTTTACCTTGCCTATACCGGTATTATATATCGTACCGCTTTTTTCTGCCTCACATTCAGCCATAAGCACAGTACTTCCACGTCTTATCGTATATTCCTGAACAGTTATATAATTTAGCGAACCCTCATCATTTGTACATATAGTTCCTGCCGGCACAATAACATCAAATTCCACAGGCATATCAAGAGTAAATGCAATCATGCCTTTTGCCTTTGCACCACGCTGTCTTTCAAGACCTCTCTGAGATGCATGAAGATCAAGCATTTCGCCGGATGCTGTATTCGGGAACATCTGCTTTTTTATCCATGCAAGCTCCGTATTCAGCGAAAAAATCTCTCCTGCAAGCACACGCAGCCTTATACCTATATCACTTGCACTGTCAGGCTCAAAACCTGACAGCTCTGTAAACTTATCACTCATTCTTTCAAGAATTTCATCATATGTAATATTCATCGATCCATTTCCCTTCTGACATTTATATCATATACATTACCCTCATATTCAACGCTTATAAAAAGTGAATCATCGGATATTTCAACACCTGTAACTTCCGCTTCCGGCATCCTGCAAAGTGCTTTTCTTGCAAGTGCAGCCACCTGATTGCTGTCCGTCAAAGATGCATCAGGAAGCTCACTGCCAAGCTCTCTGTCATAAATAAATCCTCCCAGTCTTGCTGAAAGCATGATATAAAGTCTTTGTTTTATCTCCTCTTTATCTGATAACAGACATATATTCCCGTTATCATCAACAAGTATATCTCCGTTAATACTCAAAGCCGTATCCGTATGCTACACCTCCAGTCGTTGTCCGTTTACATAAATATCGCCGCTGAGATATATTTTACCGTCATTTGTAATTTTTATGAATGTATCAAGATCAGAATGTATGACGACCTCTCCTGGTTCGATATTGTAGTAATTGTTTCTCTGCTTTATGCCTATGCACATTCTTTCACTGTCACCGCTGATTATAACAGCATCATCATTAAGGTTTGGAATATACTCGAATCCCCAGGGAGAAACTATTGAAAATTGTCCCTTTCCGTTTAAGGCGGCGGCAGATATTCTTCTGTCTGCACTGTTCTGTATTCTTCCGGCAGTACATGATTTGACTTTTTGTCTGTTCCTGACAAGCTTTCCGGAAATTTTCAAAGCACATCAGCTCCTTTCACTGCTCAGGCGGTGCATAAGCATAAATAACAGTATGCTCACCGTCCGAACCAAGCATATAATTTATCTCACTTATGATATATTTTTTCCTGTTCTTTTCTATCGAAAGCCATGCTCCGACATCACAGATAATACAGCCGCAGCAGTCAACAGTTATCTGCTCATACTGCATATCAGACTTTTCCATAAGCTTTTTGGCTGACAGTACAGTACGGCTTTTTCCGTCAATGGAGTTTATATATCTTCTGCGTTTAACACCTGTTTTTTCCGCAAGCTTACTGACCAGAGGCATGGAATAAACTCCGCCGGTATGTGTTCTTGCAATCGCCTTTGATATAAGAACGCTGTTTTTAAAACAGTGCTTAAAGGATATTATCCTGTCATGTGAAATGTGTATCTCCTGTTTTGTTCCGCCGGATATATCTATTGCACCATCTTTAGTTATCTTAGGACATGTACCTGTAAACGACTCGCAAAAGCTTTTAAGCACACTCCATTCGCTCATACCCTTGCTTATTGTCATCTCACCGTTGAAAGCTCTGCCTGTACCTATGAATCTGTCAAAACCAAGCGGTGCAAAATGTCTTTTCATAAGAAGCGGCATAGACGGCATACAATAGGTCTGCGGCATTGCCTCATTGTCAAGCAAAAGACATTCAAGGCTTCTTGCCGAAACAGTAAGAAGTGTGCCGTTTTTCGTACATTCATCTGTCTGAACATCAACAAGACCGCTGAATATTTTTTCCCTGCCGTCATATACATCCATAGAATAAATAACAGGTATCCTGCCCTTAACAGCAAAAACTGCGGTAAGTTTGTCAGCGGGTGCATTTTCAGATGAAATAAAGCTGACTTTGAGCGGCTTTTTAAGCTCCTTTACTCTCCCGTCAGCATCAGTAAGAGAATATGTCAGCACAGTATTATCCTCCCTCCAGCCTGTATTATATCATCAGGACGTTTTATATCACAGTTAAGTTCAATAAGCGTTTCTATATCCGTACCGCTGATATATGAATAATCCCAGAGGGAATGTCTGCCGTCAGATATAATTTCAGAAGCATCCTTTATACTCTTTTTTTCACGGCTCTCAATAAATGTAAAGCTGTATTTTATAACCCCATCAATATCACGTCCGATAAGCTCCAGTTCAGAAAAGTAAGCATAAACAGGCTTTTGTGAGGGTACATAAAGCATACCCTCACCCTTTTCATGCATTTCTTTCAGTCTGCAAAAATCATTTTCCGCACCGGTGCCGAAAAATTCGCCTTCGCCCTTTATTATCCTGCTGTTAAGTCCCATATCGCTTACAACATCGTCGGAAAAGGGGATTTTTCTGTCTGAAACAGACCTCTTGTGGCTTATCCTTATGATGTACGGATTAACGGGAAAAATAAACTCCCTGAAGCTCATCTTACCTTTACAGTTCATTTACTTCATCCTCCATATCAAGTATTCTTTCATATCTCAATGAATCCGCATTTATCAGCTCCGAGATATTTTCAAGCTGTTCAAACTCATCGGCACTGAATTTCCTGTTTATCAAAGCGGTATTTTCAAGCTCCTCCAAATTCATCCTCCGTTCTCATTCTCAGTGCAGTGATGCTTATATGCTCACGGAAGCTTTCAGGCTTTGCAACGGCTTTGAAATCATCCCACACACAGCCTTCAAGCGTTATGTGTAAGCCGTCAAGCTCTATCGTCACAGTAAAATTATCAAGATCATAAAAATTACAGTTTTCAAAAGGCTGTCTGAACCTTATACCCACAAGATTCAGCTTATATTCCCTTCGTCCGACTGCATGAGCAACATCATCACTGCAAAAACAGGTTCTTATCCTGTGCAGTCGGGAAATATTTCTGAGCTCGGCACTCTCAGCCTGCAAAAGCCGTTTTCCGTTTATCGAGATAATAACATCTCTGCCGCATAATGCCCTTATTCTGTTCAAGCACTCCCCTCCTGAACGCACATAGTTATTTCAGCAAGCGTAAATCTCATTACTACTTTATATGCAAAAGTTTGTTTATCGTACATCAATTTGTCAACGCAAACCGAGCATATAAGCTTGTCCTCATCACCTTCAAGTACAGCTCTGCAAACTTTCTTAGCTGCTTCTGTGCAGTAATCACCGCCGTATTTTTCATCTGTAAGAACACTGACAACTATTTTTTCACTCCCGAACATTTCATTGTCATATCCGAGCAGAAAATCATATTTATCAGCTCTTTCAAGACCTACAGATACAAGCGGTACATTAACGGGCTGATCTATAATTTCTCCCGAAAAAGCCTTTACTATCCTCATACCGTCAAGTGTACTGTTTTCTTTCAATGTCTCGGCAATGCTGTCTGCATATTCCTCATTCATTGTCATGCATCTTTTCCCTCCTCATACATATCCTTGTATAATTTCCCGATCTGCTGCAATACTCATCCATAAAAACAAGAAGGTATCTGTTTTCATCATCAGATATTATATCTCCACGTTTAAGACCGTCCGCAAGTTCTTTCCTGCAAAACATAAGATATCTTTCCGGCTCACTCAGACCTTCCCTTGATACTTCAACACCACCCCATCGGTTCTGCCTGTATCTCAGCGGATAAATAACCGCCTTACCGTTTCTCTGAAAGCTTTCTCCGCACACAGTGACCTCTGTACCCACAGCATCTATTGCCTTTCCTATCCTGTCCTCCATATCTCATATCCTTTCAAAGACAAAATCCCTGTCCTCATAAATATCGCTTATATCCGCCAAAGCCTGTTGAAGAAGCATCTTTGCAGATTCAATTCTTTTTTGCGGCTGCTTTACAGAAACCTCGCCAACGGTTATATCTTCATTTCCGAGAGTAAGCGTATATCTGTAATAAGCCATAACAGCCGCCGCATATTCAAGTCTTCTGCTGTTACATAAAGAGATATTCTTCGCCCTCGCTGTTATAGTTCCGGCTGAACTTTCGCAAATCGGGCGGTATTTCAAAGCACTCTCTGTATCAAGATCTGAAAGACTTCCGAATATAAGCAGTACATTTTCAATATTCAAGTCAAGACCTCCTTAAAAGGCATACGGGGAAAGCCGTAAGACTTCCCCGATACCATAATAAAACTTATCAGCAAGCGAGTACCTTAGATGCACCATCAAATATTTTAGCAAAACCGGCTGTACAGCTTATAGCAGCTCTTTCAAGCTGTCTGTCGATAAGCTTGTCGGTATCCATAGTGATACCGCCTGCCTGAACCATTTCAACGGCACAGTTTTTATCAAGAGCTATTATTTTTGATGCAGGCATAGCCGGAACATGAAGAAGCTTAGCACCCATAGGCGTTATCATTTTACCTGTACCCTGAAAATCAAGACCTGCATGTGCATCTTTCATTTCGGTGATTGCAAGCAGCTTTTTCATAACATCAGTAGGTGCAAGCAACGTGTTAAGCTCATAAGGACTGATCTTTCCCCAAAGTGCAAGAAGATCATCATAAGTAACAGTACCGCTTGTTGCAGAGTTTATAACTTCGGCTGAATTGCTGTTCCCGTCACCGTTAATGATAACATCAACAGCATCAAGAAGCTGTTGTCTTGCTATGTAAGCGCCTATCTGTCTGAGAGTGACAGTAAAGAGATCAAGACGCTGATATTTTATTGCCTCATATGAAGCAACGAGCATTCTTCCTCTTTTTATGAGCTTAACAAGATTTTCGTTTGTTCTGACATAAGTTTCAGGCAGAGAAGCACCTTCAAGCACGGGCTTGAGTGACTTTTCATCATCGGTAGGTGAAGAAACTACAGAACGGTAATCCATACCGTTAATAACCGTTTTAGCGGCAACGATATCCGAAAGATGATCTGCGTTTTCCATACCTATTGCAACAGCTCTTGAAACATACTCAGGAAAAAGAGCAGCTGAATTTGAAGTTTCAAAGAACTTCTGAACGCTATCTGAATGTGAACCGCCGACCTTGATATCATATCTTTTGAGCTGACGCTGGAAAGCGTCAAGACCATCAAGGGAAGTTCCCTTATAATTTTCCGACGGATCAAGCTCCTCAAGAATTTCTGTAAGAGATCTGCCGCTGTTGTACATACCCTTTTCAAGTTTTATAGAATCATAAAATGCCATATTAAAAACCTCCTGAATATTAAAGAATAAAGCCGACAACATTAGCTGTCGAATCGAAATCAACAACGAGATATTCTCTGCCGTTTGTACTGTCAGCCATGACCTTGCTGTTTGCAGCAGCCGCAAGCTTTGAATAACCGAGAGAAATACTTCCCGTACTTGGCATCTGCACATAGCCTTTGATCTGTACAGCCGCATAGCCGTTTCTCACGCTTTTGCAGATACCGCAGAAAGCACCGCTTGTTACAGCAGTCACCTTACCGTTTGCGCTTATTGAAACAGGCTTGCCTGCCGCAACACCGCTTGCAGCCTCAAAAGTAACTATTCCCTCGTCATAACCGTTAAAAGATACATTCATATTTATTTCCTCCTCAGATATTTTTGTAAAGTGTATTGTTGTTTGCAGCCCTGTTATTTTCTCTGAAAAGCTGCGGTTTCATAGGCATTTTGTCTGCCGCTTTAGCTTCAAGAGAATTTCTGAATTCGTCAAGCTGCTTTACGGAAAGTGCCTTTGTGATCTTATCAAGAGTATCCCTGCCAAGCTTTGGTATAACAAGCGAAGCAAGGGCATTTACATTCTTGACAAGTACAGATCTGTAATAATCCCCGTCCAAAGCCTTTTCCTGAAGACTTTCAAGACGTTTTGCAAGCTCCTGCAATTCCTCAGCGGAAAAACTCTGTTCGGTATTGCTGAAAAGCTTTTTTTCAATATCCATGTTATCAGCTCCTTTAAAAGTATTTTTTGTTTCAGCCTTATTTGAAAGGCATTTTACAACTCCGGCAGCCTTCTGAGCCGGTACGGCAACGAATGACCATTCATAAGCATCCGAAGGCTCATCAAGAGTAACAAAGCATTTATGACCGTTGTATTTTCTGCCCTTGATATGCTCACAAACGGATATATCCTGACCGCATACCGAGCATATTCTTTTGCCAACCGAGCAGCCGACACTTACCTCTTTTTTTATACCGCTGTCAAGTGCAAGTATAAGTTCACTGCTCTGTTCGCTCTTAGGGACATATGCTTTTGCATACAGTCTTTTGTACATTCTGCCGTCAGAAGTAAGCTTTCCCTCGACAGTTTCAACCTTACAGCTGAATATTCTTGCCGTCTGATTGAGCGATTTCGGATCATGGTCGGCAATACCCGTAACACCGACAAACAGTTCCGCAAGCTTTTCAAGTGCCTGATCGGAAAATCTCTCTCCATCCCTGTCTATCTCGTTGTCACAAAGTACAACAGGAAAAACATATACTTCATTTTCTTTAAGTTCACGTCTTGTATATTTGTTTATCTGTTCAAGCTCGCTTTTAAGCGGCATTCCACAGATATCATTCATATCATCAATTCCTTTCTGTAATCAAATTTTCAGCCTGTGCATTAAGAAGCTTAGCTTTGGCAAGCTCGACTTCATCCTGCAAATTGATATTATCCCATTCTATTGAATAGCTGCACATTTTACCGTTAAGCTTCAAATACATGTCACATATGCGTCTGATACAGGGTTCCATACGTTTTCTGTAATATTCAAGCTCACTTGTAAGGATATCGGCCTGCTGAGCAGACATTCTTTCGGTAGATGACCATGACAGCCCAAGCAGAAACGGCGGAACAGAAAGCTTTGAAACTATCTGTTCAAGAAGAAGTCTTACAGGCACCTGACTGTCAGGTATCTGATTATCCGCACCTATGACGCTTACGCTTACATCACCTACAGAAACGAAATCTCTGGGCTGAGTGCTGTTCATAGCCTTGCTCCATTCGGAAGCGATCTGCTGAGCACGTTCCTTTGAAAAGCTCCTGTCACTTTCGGAAGGCTTGTAAGATACCGCAAATCTGACATTTCCCACTCTGTCCCAGTTAGTGCCGATTGCAGTGAATATTTTTCCGATGATATCACATACAAAGGGCAGTCCCCTGAGTACAGAATTACCGTATATTCTGCCGGGTTCATTAAGGATAGTGCCGCATATAACAAGTGACGGATATTTCACCTCGCACCTGTTCCCCTGACTGTCACATGATATTATTCTTATATCAAGCGGATTGTCACCCATTCCAAGTTCAACATCATCAAGTGAAGCATTGTAAAGAGCGGCGATGTTTGTTCCGGTTTTGTCAAGGACAATTTCTCCTATAGCCGTACCATAAGTAATGAGCTGATCAAGAAATATACTTAAAAAGCTGTCGATACCGCTTTGCAGACCGTTTACATTCACATTCCTCAGAAAATAATTGATATCATCCTCCTTATCTTTGTCACCGCATTTAATGACAAAGCCTCCCGCAAGCCTGACAAGCTTGCATACAGCCGCATCTATTACAGGTACGTTTTCCCTGAGAGATTTGTAAAGTCTGTGCTCGGCACGGATATTACCCTTATTAAGAAACATACCGAGAGATGCAGAATAATTTCTTCCTGCTGTCTGCACAAGCTTTTCATCACTTTTGCGGTTGTTACGCTTAAAAAGACTCATAAATTAAAATCACCTCACAATCATCTCTGAGCGGCAAAAACAAAAAATCCGCCGTCAGAATCATTAAGAACAGTAGAAACAAAATAGCGTATATCATCCATAGAGTGATCATTTTCCTTGACAGGACGATCATTCCCACCGCTTTCCCAGCGGTAAAGTCCGAATTCCCTTATACTGTCGCCGCAAGATCTGCAAATACGTATCGAGCCCTCTTTAAGAGCCGTACTTGTCTGTCTTATTCCGTCAAGCACATTATTTTTTGCAGATACTACTTTGTATTTTCCGTGCCGCCTGATAACTTCTATAAAGCTTGCAGCCGAAGGATCGACTACTATTTTGGAAATATCCCTGTCCCCTGCAAGCTCGCATAAGCCTGTATAATGTTCCTCGTCAGTTCTTGACATACCCTCTTTTTTAGAGCTGTAGTAATACTCTCCTATCCTGTACCAGCACCCGTCAAAAAGTCCCCATAGGCCAAAGGAGGATGGATTTACCGTACCGTAATCACACGAAATGACATATTGTTCCGCATAACCGTCAGGGATATCGAAAAGCATTTTATCATCTGACATAAACGGATAAACAAGCCCTTCGCTTGCAGTCCATTTTCCCAAAACGAATCTGTCATAGAAGCTGCCCGAATACAGTTTTTTGTATCGTTCAAGCATTTTCTTTGAAAGAGAGGGATTATCTTCCATAACGAAATGGAGGTAGTAGATATTTTTTTCCTTTGTTTTCTTTACCCACTCCCTGCAAAACCAGTGCTGAGGATATTCGGGATTACAATTGAACCACAGCTTAGAGCCTTCAACAGAACATCTTGCAAGAGCCTGTTCGACGAATGACCTCGGCATAAGAGCCGCCTCATCAAAAAGTACGCCGCAGAGAGTAATGCCCTGTATAAGAGCCGCCGAACTTTCATCACGTCCGCCGAAAAGATAGAAAGTATTTTTTCTTTCGCCGGAATAAACAATAAAGATATTTGATGAAAGCTTTTCCTGAACACGAAAGCCAAGCTCACGCAGGATATTAAGCAGAGGTGACGCAACATTTCTTTTAACAGAGCGGATAGTTTTACCACATATAGCGAAACTTCCGCCATCAAAGCTGAACATAGCCCAACTTACAAAAGAAACGCTCATACATAAAGTTTTTCCGCTTCTGACAGCACCGTCACAGATAATACCATCATAGGAAGAAGTTTTTCTTTTAGGCGACCACCAGCTCAGAACATCAAGCTGTTTTTCAGAAAACGCTTTAAAGCTCATAAATCCTCCTGCCCTTCATTATCAGAGATATCCCTGTCAGCAATACCACCGACAAGAGCATTATAAAAATCAGACGTACCCTTTTTGCTGCCTGAGGAATGAGTTTCAAGCTTTTCAAGAGCTTTTATTCTGTCAAAGAATTTTATCTCCAAAGCTCCCTCCTTAGGTCTTTTTATCTCAGCGACATTAAAAAGACTACATCCATTTTGCAGTTCAGCAAGAGGATCAGCAGCGAAGAGAAGCTTTACAGCCCCATCGACACTCCCGAAAGCAAGCCTTTCATATCCCGAAACAGCACTTTTATCGGTAAGAGAAAGATGCTTTTCAAAAAGTCTTTCTATCTCCGAACAGATATCATCTCTTGCAAGCAAAGCCGTACCCGACTTTTCGGGCTTATCAAATCCCGACTCCCTTGCAGCATCAAAGGCATTGCCGAAATACAGATAAGCGGCACAGAAATTTCTTTCTTTTGCGCTCAGCTTTTTCTGTTTACTTTCCAATTATTAAAACCTCCTTTCATATACCCATGAAAAACAACAAAAATTCGACCTCAAAAGGTCGAATAATAAAAATATTTCTAAAATTTTTTTAATTTTCCCCATTGGTTGACAATCATATCGTATTGTGATATCATAAAGCCATAGCAAATATACATACATATACATATACATAATGAAAGGAAAGTGTGTGTAATAATGAATAACCAGAATATGGATCAGCAGCAGACACCACAGCAGGCAGCGCCTCAGCCGATGCCGCAGCAGCAGTATGTTCAGGCTGTACAGAAAAAGGCTTTCGCAATTAACAATGACATGATGGGCATAATTTCATGTACAAGCGGAATGATAAGCTTCGGACTTGGAATCCTGTCAGCAATAATGTCAAACAGTGTATATGGGATAGCAACAGCAAGTTATGTAGGCAGCAAATACTTTACGGGCATATATGGATTCAGCCCTGTAGTAGGTTTTATCTTAAATGTATTTGCACTCGTACTCGGAGTATTTGCTGTTCTCCTTGCATTAAAGGCAGGCAATGACAGAATACGTTCAGGTATGCCAAGAGGAACAATAGCTACACTCGGACTTGTTTTCGGTATAGCAGGCGCATTCATATGCTTTATCGCATTGTTCTTCACAAGCTGCAGCATGTGTTCAAACTGCAGTATGATACCCAAAAATTAAAACTCAGACATCATAACAGCGTTCGCATCAGCGGACGCTGTTTTTATTCGACAAATTGCATAAAAGTTAGTTTTTGTTTAAAAAAAGGATGTCAATAAACATAATTGACAATACAATCAATATTTGGTAATATAATCAAGCATTTATAAATATAAATAACCGAAAGGAAAGTGTTTATAATTATGGATAATCAGAATTTCAATCAGGATCAGATGCCCACTCAGCAGCAGATGCCCTATCAGCCTCAGATGCCCTATCAGCCTCAGATGCCCCAGCAGCCGAAAAAGCCGCTTTTCGACAATGACATGCTCGGAATCATCTCATGTATCGGCGGCGTATCAGGTTTAGGTCTCGGCTTACTCTCAGCAATACTTTCTGACAACACTTATGGTATGCTCAGTTCAGCAACAAACAACGCTACAGTAAAGAGTGCCGAAGCGCTTGCAGGAGTGAACATTCAGGGCGGTATCAGTCCTGTATTTTCACTGATACTCTGCATAGTTGCTCTGATACTCTGCATAGGCTCAGTACTTCTTGCTATCAAAGTCAATGCAGACAATGCCCGTGCAGGCAAACCCAAAGGAACTATTCCCACACTCGGACTTATATTCGGCTGTGCAGGCTTCATAGTATGCGTTGTAGCACTGTTCATAACAAGCTGCTCAACATGCTCATACTGCTCTATCGAAAATGCGGTAAACAAGACAACAACACCTTCACAAAACAGCTTAAGCAGACTGTTCTGATAAGTATTATGTGAACACAAAGAAATTGGCGGTCAGCAACTGATCGCCAATTTTTATACTTAAAAACAAAGGACTGATAAGTATGATGCCATATCTCTATATATTAGGTAAACCCCTACCAATGTACGGGCTGAGCGTACTTGTAGGCATTATAATATCCGGCATACTCGTATACAAAACAACAAGAAAACGCCGTGACTACAGCAAGATATATCTGATAAACATACCGCTGGTATCGACAATAGGTGCTTTTCTCGGAGCACACCTTGTTTATGCGATAACACGTATAGATGTACTGACATACGCATTGGAGCACAAGGAGGAATATTTCGGATCATTTGAAGGATTTATAAAAGTATTCACAAACATGTTCGGCGGCATGGTATTTTACGGCGGACTGTTAGGTGCAATAATAGCCGCATATCTTTACTGCAAAGCAGCCCATGCAGATTTTTCGCTTTATGCAGATATACTTGCTCCGGCAATACCGCTGTTCCATGCATTCGGCAGAATAGGCTGCACATTCGCAGGCTGCTGCTACGGACTTGAAGCAAGCTGGGGAATACCCGTACTTCACGTACACGAGGACCAGACATCCCACATAGCAAATCATATACCTGTACCGCTGATAGAAGCCGGCTGTAATATTATTCTTATGACAATACTTCTCATACTCAGCAAAAAGAAACTTAAAAAAGGCTCACTGTTGGCGATATATTTCATAATGTATTCTGTAATAAGGTTCATTGACGAATTTTTCAGAGGTGACCTTATAAGAGGTCATCTGTTCGGACTTTCCACATCACAGTGGATAAGCATTGCTGTACTTTTCACGGGAATATACATGCTGCTCAGACGCTATGTTCTGAAAACAAAGGATAACTACGGCTATCATGTTCCTGTCGGAGAGATACCCGAAGGCTACGCATATAATAAGTATGCAGGAGCGATATCCCCCTATGAACAGGAGAAATTCGGCAAAAAACACCCCGAAGTACAGTTTACATTTCCGGAAAAAAGCAATGTTGAAACTCCAGAAAATAAAGAGAAAAAATAATTTTGATAAAATCACCTAAAGGAAGTATTTCCATTAGGTGATTTTTCATCATAATGCTATTTTTCAAACAGATACTTGACGCAGCGTTTATTAATATGCTATATTTATTTTGTTAACAATTCTGTTACAAATCAATTATATTAAAGGAGAATCGGTCAGATGAATGTATTGAAAAAAGTTCTTGCGATCGGAATGATCGCAGCAGTTATCGGTTCCGCAAGCACACTCCCCACAATCACATTAGAGGCTAATGCTGCAGAAGCAGTAACAATCTCTAAAGAGATCAAGAACACAAACTATTATGTAAAATTCGTTGAGCCTTATGCAGCAGACAAGCAGTATAAGACACAGTCACCAGACAATAAGTTCACAAGCGTTACTCTCAGCTCATTCCAGAGCTTCGACCTTTATGTTTATAACTCAAAGAAATTCAAGACAACAGACAAAATATCAATAAAGCGTGCAGCAAGCTCTACCGGAAAATATATAGAGGTAGCTTCCGCAAAGCCAAAGGCAGCAACAAGCCAGAAACTTACCATCGAGCATGATCCCGGCAAAACAAAGTACTATTCCATAGAAGTTATAGATTCAACAGGAAAAGTACAGTATGCACAGCGTTTCAAGGTAACGGTATCTGCAAACGAGATAAGCAATGACAAAATAAAGGCTGCAATCAGACAAACAACAGTTGCAGGCAATACAGACTCATACGAGTCAAAGACACTCAGCACAAAGGCTGATAATAAAGCTGCCAAGATTCAGCTTATTGACACAAAAAATTTCTATATTGATTACTCAAACATTCCCGACAACTATTACCTTGTAGGTACATATAAAAGCGTTAAAAAACGCAACAACTCGGTAAGCACCCAGACCATAGGTAAAAGAACAGCCAGTGAAGGCAAAATCACATATTCCGACTATTTCTGGGAAGATAACGGACTTGATTTTGTTCTTAAGATCTGTGATCCGACAGGAAATGTTGTACAGTGTTCAGAGTATCTGGTTGTAAGCAAACCTAACAAAACAGAAGTAAGAAGCGAGCTTTATCTGAATACAGACGGTACTCAGAACGGTTATGTATCCCTCTACACAGAAGACGGTACATTCGCAGACAATGTCTCATACAAATCAATGGATGTAGGCAATCAGTCTACAGTTGTCCGTTCACAGTATCTCCCGCTTATCGTTACTAAATCAGGCGGAGCTTATGATGATTCCGAGGATGTAAAAGTATACGTTAAGGAAAGCAAAGCATCAGATTTCGGCTCACCTGTAACAACATTTAAAGAAGCAACAACCGAGAATTGCTACAGAGCTATAGTAAAGCTCCCGAAATTAAATGTCGGTTATGATATAAAAACGGAGATCAAAACAATAACAGGCAATACAATAGTACAGTCATTCAATAATGTATATGCAACATCATACGCATCTGCAGGCATAAGAGAAAATTACAGTGAAGTAAACGCAAACGGAAAACTTATCAGCAGAACAAACAATACATATGTAAAAAGCGGCGATACAATAAAAGAAAGATATGCGATAGATATTCCCGTATATACAGGAAAAACTTCCAAATACAGCGTTTATTCACTGAAAACAAAGGGCATCGGCTCTACAGAAGGCAAAGTACAGATTTTTGTAAAGCAGAACGATAAGGAAAAATTAGTTTATACAGCAGCAAACAACCGTGACATGGAAAGTATAAACCTTTCCGAGCTTGGAATAACACCCAAAGCAAAAACATCAGCAGATATAATAGTAAGAATGTTCAATGCAAGCGGCAAAAAGACAGGTGAGTGGACAAGAACTATAAACTTTGTTTATCCTACTCTCTTTAACTTCAGGTTCAGCTTATCAGCAGGCTCATACAATATCTATAACTCTGAAACAAACAACATAGATTCCACAATCAAGGATAAGACGGTAAATCATAAGATCACCGATGGTATAGTATTCTCAAATACAAGTTTCGATTTCTCTGTAGGCTACAACAGTTCACTTACAGGACTTCCGGCAAATGTAAGCGGTACTCTTATGATAAAGAAGGCAGGAGAGAAAACTTCAAAGACTCTCTTCAAGCTTGATGAGTTCCTGAACATGACACGTTCAAGCAGCAAGCTTCCCTATATAATCTCAAAGGGCAATTATGCACTTGAGGACGGCGAAACATACGTTCTTACCTTCAAGTTCTACAACAATACAACAAAACAGACTTTCCATACAGAAACAGTAACCTTCAAATATGCAGGTCTGGAAGGCTGATGTACAAAAATTAACAGATAAGACGGACGCATAATGCAGTCCGTCTTATTTTTGTATATTTTATAAATAAAAATCGTAAATAATTGATAATTAAATATAAATAATCTTGTTGTAATTTTTGTCAAAATGCATTATAATTATAGTAACTGTTATTATATGTAGTACTTTGTAAAATCCGTATATTTTAAATGTGGAATTTGGAAAGTGGAAAGTGGAATTATTTAAGATCTGTTAACTTATATTAATCCATAAAAATATCAGCAATTTTCAGATTTAACAGAGTATTAGATAAACGAAAGAGGTAAACCATGAGCAGAAGATCATCCTTCGGCTATAACTCTTATAATACAAGAGCATACAGCACAGGCAGCCGAAGTTCCAAACGCACCCATAATCCTAATAAAATGATATTAATCATCTCCGTCGCCGCACTATTTTTCACAGCAGCATCAATGTTCGTTGTATATTACTTCTTACTCGGCGGAAATAAAATGATAAATAACAAAGCTCCCGAAACAAGTACAATACAGACCTCACAGAAAATAAAGGACATATCCGAAGGCAGTCAGACATCAAAGCAAGTCAGCGAGGAATCATCCGAACCCGAAAAAGAAGGCTATGATGACGGAAACGTATTTATTTATGACTCACAGGGATATGAAAAATTCTATGGTTCCGAGGACTCAGCAAAAAATTATGCAGAGCTTATATCATCAATAAAGGAAACACTCGGAGATAAAATAAATGTTTTCAACATGGTCGTACCCACCCATGCAGCATTCGGACTTCCGAAAAAATATCTTGATACAATGTCAGACGAAAAAGAAAATATCGACACGATATACTCATCAATGTCAGACGGCGTAAAAACGATAGATGTCTATAAAGCCGAAAAGGAACATAAATCGGAATATATATATTTCAAAACAGATACGAACTGGACGGCACTGGGCGCATATTATGCATATGAGGCATATTGTGAAACCGCAGGATTAAAACCTACGAATATCTCAAAATTGTCAACAGGAACAATAGAAAACTTCAAAGGCTCTCTCTACCACGCAACAATAACCGACGAGAATCCCGACGGAAACAAAGAGCTTGCCAAAAACGAGGATACAGTAACCTACTATAACATGAACAATATAGAAAGCTGCCTGCTCCTTGAAAACGGAAAATGGGAAGAAGAAGAAGTACCGCTGATAGCATACTTTGCATCAGGCGTGAACTCATACAGCGCATTCATATGGGGAGATAACCCGTATATGAAAATATCGACCTCACAAAAAACAGGCAGAAAGCTTTGTGTAATAAAGGATTCATACGGCTGTGCACTTGTCCCCTTCCTTACAGACAATTATGACGAAATATTTGTAGTTGATCCGAGATATTACGAGGGCAACGCACTCGACTATGTAAAGGAAAACGGATATACAGACGTACTCATAATAAACAACATCATGAGTGCCAACACATCAGTAAGACTAAGCGAAATAAGAACAATAATCTGACAGACGGCTAAAGGAGGCGGTGTGCCGTATGCTTGGAAAAAACATAAAAATAGAGATATTCGGCACGCTGAAAGAAGGATACCTCTATTCAGGCTTTATAACAGACGATCCCCGTGCCGATACCCGTCAGGTGTATGTAATGACAAACCACGAAATATCAGGTGTACAGGAATGTACGGTAATAGCAATAGCATCCGCACAGAATAAAATGCAGACAAGACTTATAGCAGCACCGATCAATGAAATATACTATGAACCTGAGATACGGGAACGGCTGAAGATCACATCACTTAAATATGAGCGGATAATATGCATGTATGAAAAATCATGCGGTGCAGTCATATACCGAAAGACATATAAGGACGGCATAAAAATACTTCTCGTAAAAAACCATAACGGAAAATGCTGGACATTCCCCAAAGGACACATAGAAGCAAACGAATCGGAAAAACAGACAGCACTCAGAGAAATAAAAGAAGAAACAGGACTGACTGTAACTATTGAGCCGAACTTCCGACAAACAAGTATATACCGTCCGTTCGGAAAGATAAAGAAACAGGTAGTATTCTTTCTTGCAAGAGCGAATGAATCCGCAGTAAGTATGCAGCCCACTGAAATAGACTATTATCTATGGGTAACACTTGATGAAGCGATGAAGCTTTGCAGCCATGAAAACGACACAAAGATACTTCGTGAAGTCAAAAAAAGACTTTATCCCAACAGAAAATACGGAGGTACATATGGCTGACCGCCATTTTATCTTCCGTTTTTCAGCTTGGTTTTTCATTGATATATTATAAATATACCGATGAAAAACTAAGCATATACAAAGACAGCAAAGGTACTCTTATCGACCGAAAGGAGTCATTTATATGAAGCTTGAAAAGCTTATTTCAAAGCTGGACTATTCCGTTGTATGCGGAAACACCGATATTGACATCAGTGATGTCATATACGATTCAAGGAAAGTATGCAAAAACTGCCTGTTCGTGTGTCTTGTAGGCTCGTCAGCAGACGGACATAAATATGCACAGGCTGCCGTAGATGCAGGTGCAGCGGCAATAGTTGTAAGCAGGGATATCGAAATAACCGGAGCAACTGTAATAAAAACAGAAGATACAAGAAAAGCACTTGCATTCATAAGTGCGGAATACTTCGGTAATCCTGCCGATACACTAAAAACAATAGGCATAACAGGAACAAAAGGAAAGACAACAACAGCCATGATGATACGCTCGATACTTGAAAAAGGCGGTATAAAAACAGGTGTTATCGGCACTATAGGTATAATGATAGGCGATAAGCTCATAAAGACAGCAAATACCACTCCCGAATCCTATGAAATACAGAAAGCCATGAAACAGATGATAGATGAAGGCTGTAAATGCGTTGTAATGGAGGCATCGTCACTCGGACTGAAATGGCACAGAACAGACGGCTTTATATTTGACTACGGTATTTTCACGAACTTTTCACACGACCATATCGGCGGTGTAGAGCATAAAGACATGGAGGAATATGCAGAATGTAAAGCAATGCTTTTCAGACAGTGCAAAACAGGCATATTCAATATAGATGATCCCAAAACACCATACATGACAGAAAATGCTTTATGCAGCATAGAAACATTCGGTTTTTCCGAAAACTCGGAACTCCGTGCCTCAGATGAACACCTCATATCCCGTGCCGGATATTTGGGAGTACGCTTCAATGTAAACGGCAGACTGAACATGACAATAGATGCGGGTATCCCCGGTAAATTCAATGTATATAACGCACTTGCCGCAGCAGCGGTATGTCTGCATTTTGACGTAACAGAAAAGAACATCTTTGACGGACTTAACGAAGTAAAGGTAAAAGGACGTGTAGAGCCTGTAAACGTACCGGGCAGCTTCACACTCCTGATAGACTATGCACACAATGCCGTAAGCATGGAAAACATACTCGAAACCCTGAGAGAATACTCCCCCAACCGTCTTATAACTCTTTTCGGTGCAGGAGGAAACCGTCCCCGTGACAGACGTTACGAAATGGGCGAAATATCGGGAAAGCTTTCCGACCTGTCTGTAATAACAGAGGATAACTCAAGATTTGAAGATGTCAACGACATAATCGAAGACATAAAGACAGGCATAAAAAAGACAGACGGAAAGTATATCGTAATACCTGACAGAACAGAAGCGATACGCTACTGCATAGAAAACGCACAGGACGGAGATATAATCGTGCTTGCCGGAAAAGGCCACGAGGACTATCAGGATAAAAACGGCGTAAAGACACACTATGACGAGCGTGAAGTTATCGCAAATATCATAAACGGTGAGGGCTGAAAATGAAAACATATACAGCAGAACAGATAGCAGCAATAACAAACGGCAAAATACTTTGCGGAGATCCGCAGACAGAAATAACAAACATACAGTATGACAGCCGTGAAATAAAAAAAGGTTCACTCTTTGTACCGATAAAGGGCGCAAAAACAGATGCACATAAATTCATAGAGGACTGTTTCCAAAGCGGAGCAGCCGCAACATTCACAGAATATGATGCACCCGAAGGTGCAGACGTGCCATATATAAAGGTTGAAAACACACTTGAAGCCTTGCAGATGCTTGCCGCATTCCAAAGAAAACAGATGAATGTAAAACTCATAGGAGTAACAGGCAGCGTAGGAAAGACAAGCACAAAGGAAATGATAGCCGCAGCGCTTTCATGCGGTCTTGACGTAATGAAAACACAGGGTAACCGCAACAGCCAGATAGGAATGCCGATGACAATGTTCGATATAGCAGAGCATAATGAAGCTGCCGTCATTGAAATGGGCATGAGCGAATTCGGCGAGATGGACAGACTGAGTGATATAGCCCGTCCCGATATGGCTGTAATGACAAATATCGGCAAAGCACACATAGAAAACCTGAAAACACAGGAAAACATACTTGCAGAGAAATTCAAGATAACCAAGTATTTCACAAAGGACAGCATACTTTTCCTAAACGGTGATGACAAGCTGTTAAGACAGCTCCATAATAAACAGTTCTTCAGAACCGTAACATTCGGCTTGTCCGAAGATAACGATTACTATGCCGATGAGATAAGAACATTCGGTTTCAGTACATCATTCATGTGTGTAAGGAACGGCAAAAAAACACAGTTAAATATCCCCGCACTCGGAGTACACATAATAACAAATGCACTTGCAGCATTTGCAGTAGGCGAAGCAATGGGACTTGATGAACAGACAATAGCAAGAGGACTTGCATGCTATAAAAACGCACCTATGCGCCAGCAGATGCATGAGCTTAAAGACTTCCTGCTGATAGACGACAGTTATAATGCAAGTCCGGAAGCAACAAAAGCTTCACTTGACGTACTAAAAAAAGCGTCAATCGGAAAGACCATAGCCGTTTTGGCAGATATGCTTGAACTCGGAGACGAAGCCCCGACAGAGCACTATAATGTCGGAAAATATCTTGCAGATATAGGCATAGACACACTTATAACAATAGGAAGCATGTCCGAAAACACGGCAACGGGCGCAAGAGAAAACGGCTGTGAGCGTGTAACGAGCTTTGAAAACAACGGTGAGGCCTACCAGTACTTAAAGACAGTTATAGAAAAAGACTGTACAATACTTGTAAAAGGATCAAGAAGTATGCACACAGATGTTATAGTTTCAAATATACTCGCAGACTACAAATAATTGACAGGAAGTGAAATGATGAACGGAAACGGACCATACGGCAACAATTATAATGACCCTGACAGACGAAATCCGAACTATACAGGGAACGGACGCAATACAGAAGTAAATCCGGAGTATAATTTCAATCAGTCGGGCGAATATACAGACCAGAGCGGATATAACGGACAAGGACAATATGAATCGGTAACACCGGATGCTATCTGGAATCAGATACCGCCTAACATGAAAAAAGAAACACCGTCAATGAATGTATTGAGCGGTGTAGGCATAGCTTTATCACTCATAAGCGTACTTATCACCGCCCTTGCACTCATATTCTCATGGTTTTTCTATGTAGGATTTATAATGAATATCATCTCCGCAGTACTTGCAATAATAGGAACGGTTGCAGGCACAATAAGCCTTAACATAAACAAAAGAGCCGGACTTCCGTCAGGCGAATTTCCTGTAATAGCGATAGTACTTGGTGTAATAGCAATATTGCTCAGCGGTGTGATATTCACCTGTACAGGCTGTGCAGCTTGCTTCTACTGCACTAAATAAATGTGGAATGTGGAAAGTGGAAAGTGGAATTATTCCGCTCCGCATGGAACAAAAACAAAAGGTACGGTCAGTTTTCAAGTTGACCGTACCATTTTTTATTATGCATTATGAATTATGCATTATGAATTACTTTGTAACGTGTCTGATAAGACCGCCGTCAGAGATTATTTCCTGAATAAACGGCGGGAAAGGCTCAGCCTGATAAGTCTTGCCTGTTGTAATGTTGGTTATAATGCCTGTATCAAAATCAACAGCGACCTCATCCCCTGCCTTTATCTCCTTTGCAGCAGCATCACATTCAAGTATGGGAAGCCCGATGTTTATAGCATTTCTGTAAAAAATACGTGCAAAGGTGGAAGCGATAACACAGCTTATTCCCGAAGCCTTTATAGCTATCGGAGCATGTTCTCTTGAAGAACCGCAGCCGAAATTCTTCTCGGCTACCATTATATCGCCGTCCTTGACATTCTTTGTAAAGTCGATATCTATATCCTCCATGCAGTGAGAAGCAAGCTCCTTGTGAGAGCTTGTATTAAGATATCTTGCAGGAATTATAACGTCTGTATCGACATTATCGCCGTATTTATGTACTGTACCCTGTGCTTTCATGTTCAATGACCTCCTTAACCTTTACAAACAACTGCCGGATCTGTAATATAGCCGGTAACCGCACTTGCTGCCGCAACAGCAGGACTTGCAAGATATACTTCACTCTCAACATGGCCCATTCTTCCTACAAAGTTACGGTTTGTAGTAGATATAGCTCTCTCACCCTTTGCAAGTATGCCCATATGACCGCCAAGACACGGACCGCATGTAGGTGTTGAAACAACAGCGCCTGCCTCGATGAAAATATCAAACAGTCCCTCATGCATAGCCTGAAGATATACACTCTGAGTACTGGGAATTATGATACATCTTACACCCTTAGCAACTTTCTTTCCTCTGAGAACATCAGCAGCAGCTCTGAGGTCGGATATTCTGCCGTTAGTACATGAACCTATAACAGCCTGATCGATCTTTACTTCCTTCTCCCCTATCTGATCAACAGTTCTTGCATTTTCGGGAAGATGCGGGAAAGCAACAGTCGGACGAAGTGCCGAAAGGTCAATAGTATATTCCTCATCATATTCAGCATCATCGTCTGCTGAATATTCAACAGGCTCACCCTTGAATCTGTTCTTGATATATTCTCTTGTTATATCATCAACAGGGAAAATACCGTTCTTAGCGCCTGCCTCGATAGCCATGTTAGCAATACAAAGTCTGTCATCTATTGAAAGATATTTCAGACCGTCACCGAAGAACTCCATAGATCTGTAAAGTGCACCGTCAACGCCTATCATGCCGATTATGTGAAGTATAATATCCTTACCGCTTATAAATTCAGCCGGCTTATTGATAAGATTGAATTTTATAGCAGACGGAACTTTAAACCATGTTTTGCCGCTTATCATACCGGCTGCCATATCTGTTGAGCCTACGCCTGTAGAAAACACACCGAGAGCGCCGTATGTACATGTATGAGAGTCAGCGCCGATACAAAGTGTACCCGGACCTACAAGACCTTTTTCGGGCAGGAGAGAATGCTCTATACCCATCTGACCGACATCAAAGAAATTCTTGATATCGTATTTATCGGCAAACTGACGTACCTGCTTACACTGTTCAGCCGCCTTGATATCCTTGTTAGGAGTAAAATGATCCATTACCATAGCGATCTTTGTGTTGTCGAAAACAGCAGATGCATTACCGTCATTAAAAACGTTTATAGCAACGGGAGAAGTGATATCGTTTCCGAGAACCATATCGAGTTTAGCTTCTATAAGCTGTCCTGCTTTTACAGACTCCAGACCTGCATGAGCAGCGAGGATTTTCTGTGACATTGTCATTCCCATAATTATGACCTCCTTAAATTTACTTTCCAATTATAACACATATCCGCCTGTAAATCAAGGAACAATCAATATGTAACAAAAAGTTTATAATGCGTAAAAAACATTACAATAATGTAAAGTTTAAAAGAAAATATGTCAAGGATACTTGACAAATTGCAAAGGATATGATACTATATAGATACAGAAAACGAAGCGAAAAGAACTCAGATAAAACCTGTTTTCTGAAAGCTTCCGGAGGACGTTTCAGATGGATAAGAAAGAGATTCTTGCAAAAAATAAACGCAAGTCACGCAATTCTCTTGATGAACGTGAGCAGCGTGTATATAATGCATCATTCGGTCTCGGGGCTGTAGCCGTAGGCATATTATGTCTTGTGTTCAGCGTGTTTAAAGCACTCCACAGAGAAATGTTCTACGACTATGTAACTATAATAACAGCGTACCTGAGTACAACATTTCTCTATCAGTACAAAAACCTCAAAAAACCCGGACATCTTATAGCAGGGATAGGAACAGGAATAGCAGCAATATTATGTGCGATATTATTCTTTTGGGTGTATGCAGTATGAGTGAGATAAGTTTTCAGAACCGCCTGAGAGTTGCTCGTGCGGAAAAACGCATATCGCAGGGAGAACTTGCGGAAATGGTCGGTGTATCACGTCAGACCATAAGTTCAATAGAAAATAATCAGTTTTGTCCGAGTGCCAAGCTTGCCCTGCTTATATGTATAGCGCTTGACAAAAAATTTGAAGATATGTTCTATTTTGAATAAATTGTTCATAAGTTTTAAACTTCATATACATTCCTCCTAAAAAGCACTTATCCCCCGATCTCACCAGTCGGGGGATAAGTGTTTAATGTTTTAAAACAAAGAGAATGCACAGCAGACTGAACCGCTGTGCATTTTTGATTATTTCAGTACATATCCGACTTTCTTCATAACCTTGTCAAGAGTACGCTGAGATATGCGCAAAGCAAATTCCGCACTCTTTCTGTAAGTTTCAACAAGATAATCCTTGTTGTTGATAAGGTCATTGAAACGCTCCTGAATAGGACGAACTTCCTCAACGACAGCCTCACCTACAGCAGTCTTGAAGTCACCGTAGCCCTTGCCTTCAAATTCAGCAGTTATCTGGTCGGCAGTCTTGCCGGTTATGGCACTCATTATGCCAATAAGGTTATTTATGCCGTCCTTTCCCTCGCCTACCCTTACAACCGTATCGGAATCAGTAACGGCTCTCTTGAACTTCTTCATTATGGTTTCCGGCTTATCGAGTATAGCTACCCATGCATTTACATTTTCATCCGACTTGGACATCTTCTTTGTCGGATCCTGAAGTGACATTACCTTTGCACCAACAGTACTGATATAAGGTTCGGGAATTTTGAATGTGTTTCCGTAGATACCGTTGAATCTTTCGGCAATATTCCTTGTAAGTTCAAGGTGCTGTTTCTGGTCAACGCCAACAGGCACAACATCAGCCTGATAGAGAAGTATATCCGCCGCCATAAGAGATGGATAAGTAAACAGACCTGCATTTACATTGTCGGCATGTTTCTGTGATTTATCCTTGAACTGAGTCATTCTTGAAAGCTCACCGAACTGTGTATAGCAGTTGAGTATCCATGCAAGCTCAGCATGTGTATGTACATGGCTCTGTATAAAGAACGGGCTTTTAACGGGATCAACGCCGCAGGCAAGAAACAGGGCATAAGCATTGAGTATGTTCTGTTTAAAAGCCTTAGGATCCTGTCTTACAGTGATCGCATGAAGATCAGCGACAGCAAAGATACAGTTATAATCATCCTGAAGCTTAACCCAGTTTCTGAGAGCACCGAGATAATTTCCGAGAGTGATAGTACCGCTCGGCTGTATAGCGCTGAATATTACTTTTTTCTTTTCCTGTATATTTTCCGACATTATTACAATATCTCCTTTGCAAGTTCACCAAGTATTTTTATACCCTTTTCAAGCTGTTCATCTGTAGGAGTAGAGAAGTTTATTCTGAAAGAGCTGCACTGTTCTTTTTCATCGGTAAGGAAAGCGTTACCCGGAACGACACATACCTTTCTGAGTACAGCCTGCTTGCAGAAATCAACCATATCCACACCTTCAGGCAGTTTACACCATATAAACAAACCGCCGTCTATCGGCTGATAGCTTATCTTGTTCGGTACAAGATACTTGTCAAGCAGTTCTGTGCAGAAGTTTACTTTCTTTCTGTATATATCCCTGAGACCTTCAAGATGAGCCTCAAAATCATATTCTGTCATAAATTTATGAGCCACAAGCTGAGCCCACGCATTAGTATGAACATCCTCACCCTGCTTGCAGACTACCATTTTCTGAACTATCTCTTTAGGAGCGATAACATAGCCAAGACGCATACCGGGAGAAAGCACCTTAGAGAAAGAGCCTGCATAAGCAACTATACCATCCTTGTCGAGAGACTTTATAGACGGTACATTCTCGCCCTTTATTCTAAGCTCACCGTATGGATCATCTTCAAGTATCATAACATTATATTTTTTGGCAAGCTCATATATTTTTACTCTTTTTTCAAAGCTTGTAGTAACGCCCGAAGGATTCTGGAAATTTGAGATGATGTATATAAATCTTACATTCTTTTCGTTTTTAAGAGCACTTTCAAGAGCCTCAATATTCATACCGTCAGCCTCAAGCGGAATACCGCAGAGTCTTGCATTATATGAACGGAATGAATTGAGAGAACCTATAAAACTCGGAGCTTCACAGATAACTGTATCGCCCTCGTTTACGGTAGATTTTGTAATAAGGTCCATAACCTGCTGAGCACCGGAGGTTATGATAATATCATCATTATCGGTACCGATGTTGTACTTGTTTTTCATACGCTCGGCAACAGCCTTTTTGAGCGGAGCATATCCCTCTGTAACGCTGTACTGTAAAGCGGCTATGGGATCAGTTTCAAATATTTTTGCAGATATTTCCGCAATAGCTTTTGTCGGGAAAGCTTCGGGAGCCGGATTTCCTGCGGAAAGTGAAACAACAGTAGGATCTGCGGCATACTTGAAGATTTCTCTTATAGCGGAAGGTTTAAGTGTCTTTACTCTTTCGGAAAGTATATATTCCATAAATAAGCATCTTCTTTCTATGATTTAAAAATGACAAAAATATTATAACACATCCGAGTTTTTACTGCAACAGTAAAATTCACTCATATGTGTTATATATGCGTTCTACGAAATAAGAAAAAAGAAAATTAAAGATTGTAATTTGTTACTCGTTGGTGTATAATGATGATGTCATATCGTTAAATAAACGGAGGGATAAATATGAAAAAAAAGGGCGAGCTTGTATCATTCCGACCGGACATAAAGGTTGTTGACTGTACACTTCGTGACGGAGGACTTGTAAACAATTTCTTTTTCACAGATGAATTTGTAAAGGATCTTTATCAGGCGAATATCAAATCAGGTATTGATTACATGGAATTCGGCTATAAGGCATCAAAGGAACAGTTCGATACAAGCAAATTCGGCAAATGGAAATTCTGTAATGACGATGATATAAGAGAGATAGTCGGTGACAACGACACAGAACTTAAAATATCGGTAATGGCAGATGTCGGCAGAACAGATTTCCGCAATGATATAACAGACAAAGCGAACAGTCCGATAGACATGGTAAGGGTTGCAACGTATATCAATACTATCCCGTCAGCACTGGAGATAGTTGAATACTGCAACAAAAAGGGTTATGAAACGACCATAAATATAATGGCTGTATCAAAGTCAAACGACATGGACCTTGACGATGCACTCGAGCTTATCGGCAGAAGCTGTGTCGATGAGATATACATAGTTGACAGCTACGGTTCACTCTATCCCGAGCAGATGAGAAGACTTGCGGAAAAATATCTTGATATCGGCGAAAAATACAATAAGAAAATAGGCATCCACGCACACAACAATCAGCAGCTTGCATTTGCCAATACTATAGAAACACTTACAATGGGTGTAAGCTATCTTGACTCAACAATATGCAGTCTTGGACGAGGTGCAGGAAACTGTCCGACAGAGCTTCTTTTAGGCTTCCTGAAAAATCCGAAATACCACATCACACCGCTTCTGAGATTCATAGAAAATCATATAGTACCGCTCAAGGAAGGAGGTCTTATCTGGGGATATGATATCCCCTACCTTTTAACGGGCCGGTTAAATCTGCATCCAAGAGACGCAATACAGTTCACACACGACAAGCGAACAGACTACGCAGAATTTTTCCACTTCCTCTACGACCGGGATATCTGAGCAAATAATCATAACAAAAATGCATGGCATACCATCACAGGTTCTGCCATGCATATTTTTTGTCAATCAGTTTTTAAGGCTCTGCATCGGAGCAGGTATGCGTCCGCCTCTTGAAATAAACTTTGCCGGAGATTTAGGATTGATATCCATAATAGGGCCGTTGCCCAGAAGACCGCCGAAATTAAGTTCTTCACCGGCTTTTTTACCTATTGCCGGAATAAGTCTTACAGCAGTAGTCTTTGAATTTACCATACCGATAGCGGCTTCATCAGCGATAATTCCGGAAATGATATCAGCACTTGTATCACCGGGAATAGCTATCATATCAAGACCGACAGAACATACTGCGGTCATAGCTTCAAGCTTTGTAAGAGTAAGAGCCTTGCTTCTTGCGGCCTCTATCATTCCCGCATCCTCAGTTACAGGTATAAATGCACCCGAAAGACCGCCGACATGAGAAGATGCCATTACGCCGCCCTTTTTGACTGCATCATTAAGCAGAGCAAGACAAGCAGTTGTACCATGAGCGCCGCACTGCTCAAGTCCCATTTCTTCAAGGATATATGCTACCGAATCACCGATAGCCGGAGTCGGAGCAAGCGAAAGATCGACTATACCGAAAGGAACACTAAGACGCTTTGAAGCTTCCTTAGCAACAAGCTGTCCCATTCTTGTTATCTTGAAAGCGGTTTTCTTTACAATATCGGCAACCTCGGTAATATTACAGCCGTCAGCCTTTGCAAGAGCCGCCCTTACAACGCCCGGACCTGAAACACCAACATTAATAACACAGTCGGCTTCACCGGGACCATGAAAAGCACCTGCCATAAACGGGTTATCCTCAGGAGCATTGCAGAATACAACAAGCTTAGCCGCACCTATACAGTCACGGTCAGCAGTAAGCTCGGCAGCCTTTCTTATAACACATCCCATTTTCTTAACTGCATCCATATTTATTCCGGCTTTTGTACTGCCTATATTAACGGATGAGCAAACCTTTTCGGTAGAAGCAAGAGCTTCGGGAATACTTTCGATAAGAGCATAATCACCCGGCGCAAAACCCTTGTGTACAAGAGCAGAATACCCGCCGACAAAGTTAACGCCGACAGTATCGGCTGCCCTGTCAAGAGCGGCAGCAAACTTAACAGGACTCATCGAAGGACAAGCCGCTGCAAGCATAGCAACAGGAGTAACGGAAATTCTTTTATGTATTATCGGAATACCGTATTCCTTGCTGATATCCTCGCCTGTTTTAACGAGGTTCTGAGCATAGCGGCATATCTTGTCATAAAGTTTTGTACAAGCCTTATCAATATTTTCATCAATACAGTCAAGCAATGAGATACCCATAGTGATAGTTCTCACATCAAGGTTTTCATTATCTATCATATTGATAGTTTCAAGAATATCATGTGAATTGATCATTAAGTACAACCATCCTTTGTTCAGATCTTATGCATAGCGTTAAATATATCCTCATGCATAACATGAATTTTAACGCCCATTTCCTCACCCTTAGCCGTAAGAGAATCAACCAGCTCGGAGAAAGGAACTGTGCAGGCAGTTATATCAACAAACATTATCATAGCGAACATACCCTGTAAAATAGACTGAGTCACCTCTATTATGTTAACGCCTACCTTGGCACATTCACTTGAAACATTTGCAAGTATGCCGACATTATCTTTTCCGAGTACTGTAATTACTGCATTCATAGAAAACCCTCCTGAAATCTTACATTGAGCCAAAAGCCATTTACATAATGTAAAAGCTTTTGCATTACAATAAGAATTATCCCATTTTTTCATACGATTGTCAAGGAGTAATAATTATAAAAACAACCCTGTCATCCTGAGCGTAAGCGAAGGATCTAAAAGATTCCTCACTACGTTCGGAATGACAAACCAAGTGTGTTTATCGTTCTGTTTCCGCTTCGCTGATATATCCTGACCGCAAGTTAAACTCCCTCAGTCAGCATAGCAGACAGCTCCCTCAAAGAGGGAGCCATATTAATAATTTGTTTACTCATTCAAAAACCCTGCCGCAGTAATCTCAAAGTGTTGACAAAACGTGTGTTTCGTGGGATAATATTATCCTAAACATAAAAGAGATACGGAGGAATAAAAAATGGAAAAGGAGCTTGCAAAAGCTTATGCTCCCGGAGAATTTGAAGACAGGATATACAAATTCTGGGAGAGCAATAATTTCTTTCATGCAGAGATCGACAAAAACAAAAAGCCTTATACAATAATGATGCCGCCGCCGAATATCACAGGTCAGCTTCATATGGGACATGCACTCGACAATACCTTACAGGATATACTTATCCGTTTCAAAAGAATGCAGGGATATTCCGCACTCTGGCTGCCGGGCACAGACCATGCTTCAATAGCAACAGAAGCAAAGATCGTTGAGGCTATGCGTAAGGAAGGACTTACAAAAGAGGAAATCGGACGTGAAAAATTCCTTGAGCGTGCATGGGACTGGAAACGTGAATATGGCGGAAGAATAGTAAAGCAGCTCAGAAAGATCGGTTCATCGGCTGACTGGGAACGTGAACGCTTTACAATGGACGAAGGCTGCAACAAGGCAGTAAAGAATGTTTTTGTACGTCTTTACGACAAAGGACTTATCTATCGTGGTGAGCGTATCATAAACTGGTGTCCGCACTGCCTTACATCAATTTCCGATGCCGAGGTAGAATATGAGGAGCAGGCAGGTCACTTCTGGCACCTCCGCTATCCTCTCAAGGACGGCAGCGGATATATAAACCTTGCGACCACACGTCCCGAAACACTTTTAGGTGATACAGCCGTTGCAGTAAATCCGAATGATGAAAGATATAAGGATATGGTAGGCAAAACGCTTATCCTCCCCATCGTTCACCGTGAAATACCGATAATCGCAGATGAATATGTTGAAATGGATTTCGGAACAGGCGTTGTTAAAATAACCCCTGCACATGATCCTAACGACTTTGAAGTAGGTCTCAGACATAACCTTCCTGTTATAAACGTAATGACGGATGATGCAAAGATAAACAATGATTATCTGAAATACGCAGGAATGGACAGATATGACGCAAGAAAAGCTATCGTAAAGGACCTCGAAGAAGAGGGTGCACTTGTAAAAATAGAGGACTATTCGCATAATGTAGGCACATGCTACAGATGTTCTACAACCGTAGAGCCGAGAGTATCAAAGCAGTGGTTTGTAAAAATGAAGCCGCTTGCAGGCCCTGCAATAGATGCCGTAAAGAATGACGATACAGAGTTCATACCGCCTCACTTCGAGAAAACATATTTCCACTGGCTTGAAAATATCCGTGACTGGTGTATATCCCGTCAGCTCTGGTGGGGACATCAGATACCTGCATTCTACTGTGACGACTGCGGCGAAACAACAGTAACAAAGGAAAACGAAGCATTCTGTCCCAAGTGCGGCAAGAAGATGCGTCAGGATCCCGACACACTCGATACATGGTTCTCATCGGCACTCTGGCCGTTCAGCACTTTAGGCTGGCCCGACAAGACACCCGAAATGGAATATTTCTACCCCACAAGCGTTCTTGTAACAGGATATGATATCATACCGTTCTGGGTAATGAGAATGATGTTCAGCGGTCTTGAGCATACAGGCGAGGTTCCTTTCAAGAAAGTACTCATTCACGGTCTTGTACGTGATACACTCGGCAGAAAGATGAGTAAATCTCTCGGAAACGGAATAGATCCGCTTGAGATAATAGACAAGTTCGGTGCAGACGCTCTGAGATTTACACTTGTAACAGGAAACGCACCAGGAAACGATATGCGTTATTCCGAAGAAAAGATAACAGCGAGCCGTAACTTTGCAAACAAACTCTGGAACGCTACACGCTTTATCCGCATGAACATAGACGGCTTTGACGTTAAAAACGAGCTTCCCGAAACACTTGAAACCGAGGATAAATGGATAATCTCCACGCTCAACACAGTTATTGCCGAGGTAACAGACAGCCTTGAAAAATTTGAGCTTGGCATAGCCGTACAGAAGCTCTATGACTTCATCTGGGACTGCCTGTGCGACTGGTACATTGAGCTTACAAAATCAAGACTTCAGTCAGAAGGTCAGACAGCACAGAATGCCCGTCAGGTACTCGTATATGTAATGAGCGAAACCCTGAAACTTCTCCACCCGTTCATGCCGTTCATAACAGAAGAACTCTGGCAGTCACTCCCGCATGACGGCGAAACAATAATGCTCTGCAAATATCCTGAGTATAAAGAGGAAAACAGCTATCCCGAGGCTGCGAAGGAAATGAACATGGTAATGGACGCTATAAAGGCAATCCGTAACCGCCGTGCAGAAATGAACGTACCGCCATCAAGAAAAGCAAAGGTATTTATAGCAACAAGTGACACAGAACCTTTTAAAAACGGCAGTATGTTCTTCTCAAGACTTGCAAGCGCAAGCGAAGTAAATGTTGCAGAAAGCTTTGATATTGAGGGCGCAGTAACAACAGTTACAGCAAATGCAAAGATATACATGCCTATGGACGAGCTTGTTGATAAAGAAGCCGAGTTGAAACGTCTTAACAAGGAACTTGCAGCCGCTGTAAAAGACCTTGAATTCAACTCAAAGAAGCTCAACAATCAGGGCTTCATGGCAAAAGCACCCGAAAAGGTCGTTGCCGAGGTACGTGCAAATGCTGCAAAATATGCAGAAAAGATAAAGATGATAGAAGCAGCAATAGCTGCACTTAAATAAATATAAATATTTTTTAAAAGAATTATAAATGTCAGCCTGTAATTTGTACATAAATGTCATAAAATGCAGGTTGACATATTTTTATTATTATGATAGAATAAAGTATATTTGTATCAGGTATTTTCGACAAACTTTTGTTAACAACGGCTGTAATATTATCATTATGTAAGTCTTTTGTTGACTGAGAAGAAAAACATGATATAACACGCAAGTATATAATATTACGTTATATAAATCAAACGTTAAGAAAGGATGTTTTTTATGAACACAAACGAAATCAATACCGAAACAGAAGTAACAGAAGAAACTGCTGCCGAGGAAACAACAGCTGCAAAGGAGACTGCAGAAGAAACTGTTACAGAAGAGACTGTTGCTGAAGAAACCGCTGCTGAGGAAGCAGATGACGATGAAAACACTGATCTCATCATAGAGGACGAGGATAATACAAACCGTTTCCGCATTGAGAAATTTGTAAAGGATGTAGTAAACAAGATCGTTGACAAGAGAGTAAAGAAAGCTGTTGAAGAGCAGACAGAAAAAGTTGCTGATGAGTCTATCGATGATGACGAAGCAGACCTTGACGATGTTATCCTTGACGATGATATAATTGCAGAACTTCAGGAATTTGAGAGAAAAGAAGAATTCAAGAAGAAGGCTATGATATTTGCAGCAGGTGCAGCAGCAGCAGGTATTGCTCTCGCTATCCTTATCAAGTCAAAGAAAAAGAGAAAGTAATCCAATAATATAACAACACATATTTACGATATTCAAAAATACGCATAAAAAAGCACGGCAGACATTACGTTCATGTCTGCCGTGTTGTTTTTTGTTGTCATAAATTTTATGATATGTGGAACAGCTCACTGAATGACTGGCTGTCGTAGATAGCGTGTCCTGTACGTGATACATAGAAATAATCAGCATGGCTGCTTATACCGTCGTTTATAAGTCTTACATCAAAACGGTAGTAATCGGTATCCTCGCCGTTATCATCTACGGTCACAGCATCAAGATAATGTATCGAAAGATTTTCAGCACCGTTAAAATACTGTAAAAGCACTTTTGCAGCAGCCTCGGATGACAATTTCTTTGTTTCTATAACCTCACTGTCTGTATCGGGCTTGTCAGAAAATGTGTAATCTCCGTCACGGCTCACGCCGAATCTCTCACCGAATGCCGCACTGTCATAAATACCGCCGCCAAAACGTGACTTTATGACATAGTAATAATCAATATGGGTGCTGACTGAGTCATTGTCAACCCTTACATCAAAACGGTAATAATCCGTATCATCGTCATGATCGTTTACCGTAACTGTTTCCGTATATTCTGCATAGAGTCTTTCATCTCCGCCAAGATACTTCAAAAGTGCCTGCTTTGCATCATCGGCAGTAAAGTCAGCTAAATCTATAAGCTCCCAGATATCCCTGAAATTCTCATCCACAACACCATACATTGCCGCAAAGCCCTTGCTGTCATATATGGAATTGCCGAAACGTTCCTTTGCAACATAGCAGAAATCGAGACGCTTGTCTTTAGCTCCGTCCTTGTACCTTACATCAAAACGATAGTACTCAATATTCTTTTCATCATTTCTGATAGTAACGGTATCGAAATAAACAGCATCAAGCTTTTCATTATCACCAAGATATTTGAGCAAAGCATTCTTTGCAGCTTCAACAGTGAAATCCTCTGTTTTGATTATACCCTGATCAACAGCCTCTTTGTTTGTTTCCTCGGCATCAGTAAGCTCTGTATAGAATTCTTTCCTGAAACTCTCACTGTCATAGATACCGCCGCCAAAACGTGACTTGATTATGTAATAATAGTCAACATGACTGCTGGTCTCCTCATTTGAAAGTCTTACATCAAAGCAGTAATAATCCGTATATTCACCGTCCTGAGTAACAGTAACAGAATTCATATAAACTGCACTGAGCCTTTTGTCACCGCCAAGGAATGCAAGGAGTGCTTTTTCAGCCTCTTCCTCGGAAAATTCATCGGGAATATCTACAGCAGCCGATGCTTCCGGATCCTCCGTACTGCTCTCGTCCTTGCTTTCTTCCCTGCTTTCTTCTTTACTCTCATCTTTGCTTTCCTGTGAACTTTCACTCTTGCTTTCATCAGAGCTTTCAGTTTTTTCTGATGATTCTGCATTTTTGCTGCCTTCACCGGTAAACATCCTGTCATCAAAACTGTCACTCGCTGCTGAGCTTGAAGCGTAAGAAGCAGCCGAAGCCGCAGAAGACTCTGATTTTTTATTACCTGTATTTGCCCTGCATCCTGAAACAGCCGCCGTCAGAGTCAAAGCAAGTGCAGCGGCGATCATAAATCTTAATGTTTTTTTCATCATAGCACCCTTCCTAACTATTTGACATCATTTACTTTTGACAAGCTTTTTTATCTCAAATGCAGCACCCGAAAACGAGGCTGCAAGGACTATACCGCATAATGCACGCCACCATATATCGAAATATGTTCCGTTATGCAGAAAGCAATAGTACATTATAAGCGGCAGAAGGAACTGACACTGTCCTATAGAAGCGCCGTATATAACGGCATCATAAGTATTTTTTGAAAATACACCTATTAATACACCTGCAATTATATATGTAAGCGGCAGCATAATATAAACAGGCAGCGGAAAGTTTATCGTACTGTGCATAAGTGATTCTGTCGATATAGAGCTTACACCGATAATATCAAGCAGAACACATAACATACCACCAGTAACGAACAGCCAAAGACATATCTTCGGTTTTGATCTTATAAATGAAATATCAGGTCTGTCCATACTATCCCTCCATGAAAGATAGTTTATTTCTTTTTATAGCCATCCTTTAAAGATACACTTCTGTTGAATATAAGAGCATCCTTTGTGCTGTCCTTGTCAGCGCAGAAATAGCCCGATCTCATAAACTGATAGCGCTGAGTACCGTCAGAATTTTCAAGTGATCTTTCAGCTTTGCAGTTTTTAAGAACAACAAGACTGTTGGGGTTTATATAGTCAAGGAAATTCTTATCGCCCGTATCGGGTTCGGGATCTGTAAAGAGATTGTCGTAAAGACGTACTTCCGCCTCAACATAATTTTCCGCATCTACCCAGTGGATAGTACCTCTTACCTTTCTTCCGTCGGGAGTATCTCCGCCTCTTGTTTCGGGATCGTACTCTGCATATACCTCAACCACATTACCGTTTTCATCCTTTTTACAGCCTGTACACTTTACGATATATGCGGATTTAAGACGCACTTCATTTCCGGGATAAAGACGGTTGTAGCCCTTTATCTTTTCTTCAATAAAGTCCTCAGCCTCGATATAGCATTCACGGCTGAAAGTTATGGATCTTTTTCCGTCTTCCTCACGGTTGGGATTATTTTCTATCTCAAAGGTTTCCGTTTTGCCTTCGGGATAGTTTGTTATAACGAGCTTTACGGGACGCATTACGACCATAACACGCTGAGCAGTTTCGTTAAGGTCTTCTCTCAGACAATGCTCAAGGAAACCGTAATCAACAACGCTGTTTGTCTTGGCAACACCTATCCTGTCGCAGAAGTTGCGTATAGAAGCGGGAGTATAGCCTCTTCTTCTTAAACCGCAAAGGGTAGGCATTCTGGGATCATCCCAGCCGTTAACATATTTATCTTCAACGAGCTGACGGAGCTTTCTTTTGCTCATAACGGTATTGTTTATACCGAGCCTTGCAAACTCTATCTGACGGGGTGTATGCGGAACGGAAGTATTTTTTATAACCCAGTCATACAGCGGTCTGTGGTCCTCAAATTCAAGAGTACAAAGGGAATGTGTAATACCCTCGATAGCATCTTCAATAGGATGTGCAAAGTCGTACATAGGATATATGCACCATTTGTCGCCTGTGCGGTGATGGTGTATGCGGTTTATTCTGTATATAACAGGATCACGCATATTGAAGTTTCCGCTTGCGAGGTCTATTTTAGCTCTGAGCGTCATACTGCCGTCAGGGAACTCACCGTTCTTCATTCTTTCAAAAAGATCAAGACTTTCTTCTGTCGGTCTGTCACGGTAAGGACTTACAGCCGGTCTTGAAAGGTCTCCCCTGTTTGCTTTCATTTCATCTGGTGTAAGCTGACATACATAAGCCAGACCTTTTTTAATAAGCTCTACTGCGTAATTGTACATATCGTCAAAATATTCCGATGCGAAATAAAATCTGTCATCCCAGTGAAAACCGAGCCATGAGATATCCTCTTTTATAGCATCAACATATTCGACATCCTCTTTTGTAGGGTTGGTATCGTCCATTCTGAGATTGCACATACCCCCGAAGCGTTCAGCCATGCCGAAATCAACACATATAGCCTTGGCATGACCTATATGAAGATAGCCATTAGGTTCGGGAGGAAAACGTGTATGTACAGTTTCACCCTCATACTGACCACCCTGAGCTATATCCTCTGTTATAAAATCATATATAAAGTTACCTGCGGCATTTTCAGCCGCTTTTATTTCATCAGCCATTTATTTTCATCTCCCTGATAATTATGAAAATTTTGCAAGTCCCTTGTGAAGTCTGTCAAGAGCTTCATCTCTGCCTAAAATATCGAGTATCTCAACAGCACCGCCGGGTGTAACAGCCATACCGGATGCGGCAATTCTTACCGGCCACATAGCTGTACCGTTTTTAACTCCAAGCTTTACGGCAAGGTCTATAAGACAGTCATGTATGCTGTCATGATCCCATGTTTCAAGTGCCTCAAGTGCATCAATTCCTGCTTTGAGAAGTCCGGGAACATTTTCAAGTGTAGTCTTGCTCTTTTTGTTTACAAAAAGCTCCTTGTCATATTCGGGCTGTTCTGCAAAGAAAGCGATTTTTTCGGGTATATCGGTAAGCTTGGTTGTTCTCTGCTGGAGGATAGACGCAAGCTTTATTCTGTCAAGTTCTTTATCGCCAAGAGCCTTTTTGAAGTACGGCTCAGATATCTCTGCAAACTTTTCAACACTCATAGCCTTTATATATTCGCCGTTGAACCATTCAAGCTTGTCATAGTCAAATACTGACGGTGATTTGCTGATACCGTCTATGGAGAAATTCTCAACAAGCTCACTGAGAGTAAACATTTCCCTGTTGTCCTTAGGTGCCCAGCCAAGAAGTGCAATATAGTTTATTATTGCTTCGGGAAGAAAGCCTGCATTTACAAGATCCTCAAAGCTTGTAGCACCGTGACGCTTTGAGAGCTTTGAAACAGAACCGTCATCATTCTGTCCCATGATAAGCGGAAGATGTACATATGTAGGGATTTCCCAGCCGAATGACTGATAAAGAAGATTGTATTTCGGTGTAGAAGAAAGATACTCGCTGCCTCTTACAACATGGGTTATGTTCATTGTATGGTCATCAATGACATTTGCAAAGTTGTAAGTCGGGAAGCCGTCAGCTTTTATAAGTATCTGATCCTGAAGCTCGCTGTTTTCAACGGTTATAGTTCCATATACAGTATCCTCGAATGTAGTAGAGCCTTCGAGCGGCATTTTCTGACGTATAACGAAAGGCACCTTATCAGCAAGTTTCTGAGCTATTTCCTCTTGTGGAAGGTCACGGCAGTGTCTGTCATAGCCTGCACCGGGATCATCGGCATTTGCACGAAGTCCGTCAAGTCTTTCCTTTGTACAGAAACATCTGTAAGCAAGACCTTTTTCTATAAGCTTTTCGGCATAAGGAAGGTACATATCCTTTCTTTCACTCTGCACATAAGGACCGTACTCACCGCCGATATCAGGACCTTCATCGTGTTTAAGACCGGCAGCCTTCATTGTGTTGTAGATAATATCTACTGCACCCTCAACCTTGCGTTCCTGATCTGTGTCCTCAATTCTGAGCACAAAATCACCGCCGAGAGATTTAGCGATAAGATACTCATAAAGAGCTGTTCTGAGATTTCCGACATGCATGAATCCTGTAGGACTCGGAGCAAATCTTGTTCTAACCTTTTTCTGCATTTTCATTCACCCTTTTTGTTGATTAATATTCTTATTACGGCATTATTTTACACTATTCATATATTATACCAAATTTTCAAAGATATTCAACAGTTGAATAACAAAAAAATCGTGATTTGCGTTTAAAAAAACAAGTCAGAAAAAATATTGACTATATCCGATATATATATTAAAATATAAGTGATTATGCAAACAAGATATAATGCACAAATAGTATTTCAAGAAATACTATACATATATAAGGTATAAGGGCGGTGAATGCAGATGATAAAACAGAATCAGACAAAGCTGAATATCCTGCATGTAGTAATAGATGCCGTCATAAGCTTTTCAGCCTGTATAGCTTCATATTATCTTATGATATGGGTATTCGATCTGAATATGCTGACTGAATATCACTATGACGCAAAAACAGCACTCCTCGTCTTATTTGGTATAGCAACACTGCAAATATTATGTAATTTTTCATGCGACCTCTACCGCTCCTACCGTTCAACAAGGTTTGCATTCGAGGTACTGAATATAATGCGTTCGGGACTTATCGTATTTACCATAATGATAATTTTCGTCATAATTATGTCACGACTTTACCAGTATCAGATTCCCCTTATGTTCTACTTCTTCGCAAACTCGGCAGGCTCTGTTATATACAGACTGTTTCTGAGAAATTTTCTTCGCTACCTCAGAAGTAAAGGCTATAACAAGAAATACATAATAATTTTAGGAGTAAACAACTGTACAGAAAGATTTATTGATAAGATAAATTCATCTCCCACACTCGGATATGAAATAGCAGGCTATTTCGATGCTGCTCCCCATTCAAAATTAGGACTTCAGTATCTCGGCACTTTCAAAAAGCTTTCGGCTTATTTAGGAAAATCTCCTACCGATGAAGCACTCATAATGCTTTCTGATAAATCCCAGCCATACCTTGACCATCTTGTCGCTATATGTGACAACAGGGGAATAAAATTTTCAATAATACCGAACATGTTTTCAAGCTTTTCTTCACGAATATATATTTCAAGCTTTGACGGTATACCTGTAATGAGCATGAGAAAAGTACCTCTTGACAAGACATATAATAAGGTAACAAAAAGACTGCTCGATATAATATGTTCTTCCTTACTTATAATACTGTTTTCTCCGCTTATGATAACAGTGGCAATAATAATAAAGCTGACATCACCGGGAAAAATTATTTTTCGTCAGCAAAGAGTAGGACTTAACCAGAAACCGTTTACTATGTATAAATTCCGCTCAATGCGTACCGAAACAGAAGGAGATATTTCGGGAACAGAGAAAAACGATGCCCGCTGTACAAAAATAGGCTTGTTTATAAGAAAATTCAGTATAGACGAGCTGCCGCAGCTTTTTAATGTACTGAAAGGAAATATGAGCCTTGTCGGTCCGAGACCTGAGATACCATATTATGTCAACGAATACAGAAAATCCGTACCTCTTTATATGGTAAAGCACTATGTCAAACCCGGAATAACCGGCTGGGCACAGGTAAACGACCTGAGAGGAAACGATACTTCCATATCCGAAAGGATAAAACTCGACATATATTACATCGAGCACTGGTCGATAACCTTTGATATAAAAATATTGCTGATGACTGTTGAAAAAATATTCTTTTCCAAAAATGCACGATAGAATGTGCAAAAAAAATCTGACAGGAGATGTTTAGCTTGTTATTTTATACGGTGAATAATCTGCTGCTGCTTTTCTGGGCAGCTATATTCTGCTTTCGTAAGCCGGACAAGATAAAAAATATTGTTTTCCTTATGATAGCTTTCTCTCAGCTATTTCTGATAATGGCTTTCAGAAATAAGATAGGCTATGACTTTAATATGTATGCCGTAGGATTCAGAAATATGGCATCAGTGGGATTCAGCAATATCAACTATAAGGACTGGGAATACGGCTTTACCATACTTACAAAAATAATAGGTCTTATTCCAGGTATAGACTATGATATGTATATGGTAATACTTTCAGTAATAGCCATAGTCCCCACTGCAATATTTATATATAAAAATTCAAAGATGCCTTGGGTATCAACAATATTATATGTAAATATGTTCATGTACTTCATGTCTATGAACTTTCTCCGTCAGATGATAGCAATTTCCATACTGTTTCTTGCATGGGAATGTATGAAGAAAAAACGCTTTATACTCTTTGCACTGCTTATAATTGCCGCTTCATTCTTCCACCAGACTATACTTATAATGCTGCCTGTATATTTTCTCGTAAAGATGAAACCCGGAATAAAGGAACTTATAATGTACGGCTTTATACTGCTTTGGTTCTATTCCGCTTCCACAAATGCAATAGAGCTTGTAACAAGCTTCTATCATGAGGAATACAGCGAATCAATATTTGTCAAAGAGGGCGTATCACTCATATACGCAATACTCCCTATAATAATCGCTGCGTGCGCATTCATACTTACCAAAACCAAAACAATAGATCTTACAAGTGAAAACAAATATCTGATAAACCTCAGCCTGATAGGTGCAATAATGATGCTCACCATGTCCAAACACAGTATCATAGAAAGATTCTCATATTACTTCATACCGTTTATGATACTGCTTGTACCGTTAATATATAAATCTCTCAAGCGCAGGGGCGTAAAATATAAGTTCGAAAGCGGCACAGTAATAGACCTTACATCTAAAAAAAGCAAAATGGTCATCTCGCTGTGTTTCCTTGCCGGAATACTTCTTCTTTCATATTTGCATTTCTATTTCGGTCTGCTCGAAAATGCTCATGGTGTGGAAAAATATCAGAGTTGGGTTAAATGGTTCTATGCCGGATAATACAGAACAGTTTTAGCATTAAAGTGACGGTAATTTATCATATAAAATATTATCCTTTGGTTCATTATATGTCAATATTTGTAAAAATGATAATTCGGTATTGACATTCAGCACACGAGTATGTTATTATTACGTTGTCAAAAGGCAATGTTTCAAAATTTTTAAGGAGGATGTTTATCATGAACATTAAAAAAAGCTTTTTGGTTGCTCTTGCAGCAGTAACAGCTGTAGCCAGCGTTTCTGCTATCACAGTAAGTGCGTCTTCTCTTGGTGTATCTACAGATGCTCAGCACATTGTAGTAGAAAAGGATGTTCCCACAGTTGTAACTGCTGTTCTCGACGGTAAGGTTGGCAATGCTCTTAAAGTTAAGACAGAGTTTCCTGTTGATGCTCCCGAAGGAGAGTATTACTTCTTTACAGCTCTTGTTGCCGATAAGGAAGTTGAGGACGCTTTCGATGCAGTTGTAAAGTCTGATCTGAAGGACGTTTTCGAAATCGGTCTTATGGATGCAGAAGGCAAAGGTGCCGATGAAGTTGCTAAGAATGCAAAAATCACATTCTCAACCACTAAAGCATCTGCTTACAACAAGGTATTCGCTTTGTCAGACGATGGAAATTTCGTTGATATGGGCGCTGTGGAAACAGATGACGGTCTTACATTCACAAACGATGGTTATACAAGATTCGTACTTGCTGCAGTTTATGATGAGCCTATCAGCGATCCGGACATCAGCAAGGAGTCTAAGCCTTCAACACCTTCAACACCTTCAACTCCTACACCTTCAACTCCTGTAACTCCTACAGGTGACAACAACACAGCAGCAACAGCAGCTGTATTTGCAGTAATGGGTGTAGTTGCTCTCGGTACTGTTCTTGCAACAACCAAAATGAAGAAATCTTCAAAATAATTAATGCTTGCTAAACAGGCATATGTAAAGGCATTGCTTCGGCAATGCCTTTATTTTTTATCCGTTATTGACATCTGACAATAAGTCGTGTTATCATTAAGCTGTAAAAAATTAATATTTATTTTTTGGAGGATGTTTAGCATGAACATTAAAAAAGGCTTTACGGCTGTGCTTGCAGCAGTAACAGCTGCAACAAGTATTTCTGCTTTAACTGTAAGTGCGTATCCTTTTGGTATGTCTGACGGAAACGGGCCTGTCACCGTCAGCATAAAAAACGGTAAAATGTCATCAGATGCATTAGCTGTAATTGACGGCGGCAGGGGCAAAAAGATACACATACAGGCTTTATTTCCCGACAATGCTCCTGACGGCGAATATATATTCACTGCATCTGTCATTGCAGATATAGATACAGAAACTGCCTTCGATGCAGTTATACCAAATTATATCAGGGACGTTATTGAAGTTACAGTTACAGATACCAACGGCAATCAGGTCGATTTCTTTGATAATATAAAGATCTCGGTCTCATCAAAATTAATCGATCCCACTGCAAAAACAACAAGCACAGGTGCACATAATTCATATCTAACATCTATTACCAATATTTTCTATAACAAGGCATACGGTACAGACGGTTATAATTTCAAAGAGCTTGATACAGTCATTAAAAATAATGTTATAACATTTGTATCAAGCGGCTATACAAAGTTCGTACTTGCTCACGTTTATGATACTACAATGCCAGTTGATTCCGACATTACAAGTCCTATACCTACAAATCCGCCTGTAAAACCCAAACCTGAAAATCCGGATTCTGAAAATCCAACATCTGAAACTTCAAATACCGAAAATTCAAATCCCGAACCTGTAAGTTCCGAACCTGAGAATTCCAAGCATGAAGATTCCATACCGGTATCAGACACATCAGGACAGCAGCCTTCATATCTCCCTGCCCCATCAACTCCGGCAGCACTTACAGGTGATAATACGGCAGCTGCTGTATTTGCAATAATCGCCGCAGCTGCTCTCGGTACGATTTTTGCAGCAGCAAGAATAAAGAAATCATCAAAATAATTTATTCTGCATATAAAGGCATTGCTCTGTCAGTGCCTTTATTTTGTTATGAGAGGATAGAGCCACATGTTTAAAAACAAGCTTTGTGCAGCCTTATTGATATTGATAATAACGCTTTCGGGATGCTCGGACAAAGCCGACAACGGCTTTTATTCAAAGGACGTGTTCGCTATGGATACATTTATGAATATAAAAGCATACGGCAGCAATTCAAAGAAAGCTGTGGAACTTTCAGAAAAAGAGATAATGCGTCTTGAAGCACTTCTTTCCGTAAACATTGCCGAAAGTGATATTTCAAGGATAAACAGCAATAACAGTGCTGTTGTATCGTCTGATACTGTAAATATAATACAAAAGGCTGTTGAAATATCCGACAAAACAGACGGCGCACTTGATATAACCGTCTATCCCCTGCTTGCCGAATGGGGATTCACAACAGGAAAACATAATATACCGTCAGTCGATAAGATCTCAAAGTTGCTTGAAAATGTTGACTATAAGAAAATAAAGCTTAATGCAGAAAAAAACACAATATATGTCCCGAAAGACACATATATAGAGCTTGGTGCTGTGGCAAAGGGATATACAGGCGACAGAGTAAGAGACATACTTGAAGAAAACGGCATTGAGAGTGCTGTTATAAATCTCGGCGGAAATGTCTGTGCAATAGGCAGAAAGCCTGACGGTTCAAAATGGAATGTCGGCATAAAAGATCCGAAAGACACGGAAAAAATAATCTGTACTGTAAAAACCGAGGATAAGTCGGTTATAACATCGGGAAATTATGAACGTTTTTTCATCGGAGATGACGGACATATATACGGACATATAATAGATACAAAAACAGGATATCCTGTTTATGATAACGGAATCCTTTCTGTAACGGTAATAGGCAAAGACGGAACAGAGTGTGACGCACTGTCAACAGCCCTGTTCGTTATGGGAAAAGAAAAAGCACTGGAATTTTGCAGAAATGAAAAGGACTTTGATGCTGTTATCGCAGGAAGTGACGGTAAACTGTATATAACATCAGATATTATCGGAGATATAGAAGCCGCCGAAAATGTTAGTACCGAGGTAATAAAACGATATGAGTAAACACATAAAAAAACTTCTACCTGTGTGTGCCGTTCTGCTTGTTGTTCTGATATGCATTGTATGGCTGATACTGCAAAAAAGCACAATGCATAAAGGCGGATATGCAGAAGTACGAATATCGGGAATATCTGTAGAAAGACTTGACCTTGATAAAGATACAAGGATGCAGTTTCACGGACAAAACGATATAGATGTAGTTGTCGTAACAGAAAACGGCTGTGCTTATGTAGAAAAGTCAGAATGTCCCGATAAGATATGTGTAAAAACAGGGACAATATCAGCTGTGGGAGAACAGATAGTCTGTCTTCCTGCAAGGTTAGTGGTTGAAATAATCGGATAAAAAAATAAATTTCCAATGTATCGGATAATACTTGTTGACAAAAAAACCAAACTGTTATAAAATCATTTTATGTATTAGTTTTATTTTTGACAAGAAAGGAATTTTATACCATGATAACATTTGAAGCTAAAATAAGAGAACAAACCGTAAGACTTCTTTCGGATCTTCCTCTCAAGAATGCAGTCGGAGCAATTTTCAGAACACTTGGTCAGGTAAGCCAGAAAACAAATATCTTTTCCGAAAGATTTGCACTCTGCTTTGGCTGGTCATATTTCTACATGAGTCCGAGAGAGGATGAAAACGGAAATAAATACTGGCTCGTACAGACAGGCGATTTAGGTAAAGATCCTCAGAAAGATAAAGTAGATAACTGTACTACCGCCCTTGTAGTTCAGAACATGCAGATAGAGGCTGTACAGATAGCCAAGGTAGCTCCCGAACCTGCTACCTGCAAGGATACCGTACTTGTTCTTAAAGAGGCTAAAAATGCCGAGGATGTCTATATGAACAGATCCGAGACAGCAAAAGACGGCGACTCAGGCTGGTATTTTGGACTGCTTGACGATCCTAATGAAGAGAACCATACAGCAGAGGATTATGAACGTGTACCTTCAAGCGAGCTTATAAAATTCCGTACAGATGCACTCAGAGTTATGCAGATGCCAGTTGGCACAGTTGCTGTTTTCCACGGAAATGAAATGACAGCTCTTATCGACGGCGAGGACAAGCCGCTCAAATTCACCACAGAAGATGAAAGAAAGAAGCTTGCCGAGAAGCAGAGAGCACAGTTTGCCGCTGAAGTACAGGAAGCTCAGGAAAGAGCAAAAGCAGAGCAGGAAAATAAATAATAAAAATGATCGTTCGGGGAGAGCCCGCACTGACGCAGCTTTACGGCGGTGCAGCCTTCCCGACTGCTTTTTTACAGTATGGAGTGTTATCTATCCGATGTATAAATTGATAAAAAAGAACGGCAGGGCAAGACGCGGGGAGCTTATAACACCTCACGGTACAGTTCAGACACCTGCATTTATGAATGTTGCAACGTGCGGAGCGATAAAGGGCGCAGTTTCCGCACTTGACCTTAAAGACCTTCGCTGTCAGGTACAGCTTTGCAATACCTATCATCTTCATCTCCGCCCCGGTGATGAAAATGTAAAGAAACTCGGCGGGCTTCATAAGTTCACACGCTGGGACGGCCCTATACTTACTGACAGCGGCGGATTTCAGGTATTTTCACTTGCAAAGCTGAGGAATATAAAGGAGGAGGGCGTTTATTTCTCCTCGCACATTGACGGACATAAAATATTCATGGGACCTGAAGAAAGCATGACGATACAGTCAAATTTAGGCTCAACTATAGCTATGGCATTTGATGAATGTATTGAAAATCCGGCTGAGTATAACTATACAAAAAATTCATGTGACAGGACATACCGCTGGCTTTGCAGATGCAAGGATAAAATGACAGAACTTAACGCAAGGGACGATACAATAAACAAACAGCAGTTCCTTTTCGGAATAAATCAGGGTGCTACATACGACGATATAAGAGTTGACCATATGAAGCGCATAAGAGAGCTTGACCTTGACGGATATGCAATAGGCGGTCTTGCGGTCGGTGAATCAGCCGAGGAAATGTATCATATAATAGATGTCGTTCAGGAGCATATGCCCGAAGATAAGCCGAGATATCTCATGGGTGTAGGTACTCCCGTGAACATACTCGAAGCCGTTTACAGAGGTGTGGATATGTTCGACTGTGTTATGCCTACAAGAAATGCAAGACATGCAAATGTATTCACATGGAGCGGCAGAAGAAATATGCTCAACGAAAAATACAGCCTTGACGAAAATCCAATAGATACAGAATGTGACTGTCCTGTTTGCAGGAATTTTTCAAGAGCATATATAAGACATCTTTTCAAAAGCGGAGAGATGCTTGCAATGCGTCTATGCGTCATGCATAATGTCTGGTTCTACAACACACTTCTTATGAGGATAAGGGAAGCACTCGACAATGACTCTTTTGAGAACTTTTATACTAAATATATATCAGTTCTTGACAAGAGAATATAGAATATTTCAGTTGAAACGAAAGAAAAAAGTTGTTATAATTAGGTGTATATTATTTTTTGAAAGGAAGAGAAAGAATGAATTTCAGTTTTCTTGATCAGACAGCGTCAGCAGCAGGCAATGCACAGCAGGCAGGCGGCAATAATGTATGGCAGATGGTTTTTACAATAGGAATATGGGTGGTAGTTATAGTTGCTGCATATTTCCTTTTTATCCGCCCTCAGAAAAAAAGACAGAAGGAAGAGGAAGAACTCAGAAACGGTATTGAGATCGGTGATGATGTAACAACAATAGGCGGTATTGTAGGCAGAGTAATATCCGTCCGTGATGATGACGAAACATTTATCATTGAAACAGGCAGCGACAAAACAAGAATGCGTTTCAAGAAATGGGCCATTGCTTCTGTAGATACTCCCGACAAACAGCCTAAATCAAAGAACAAGGAAGAAAAGGCTGACAAAAATACCGATGACAGCGATGATAAAAAGTATAAGAAGGAAAGCAAATACGACAACGACTGATGTATATATCTGCGGCAGCTTTACGGCTGCCGTATTTTTTTACATCGGATACAAAAAAATGTTGATAAAAGTGTAAGGACAATGTATAATAAAGTGGAATGGTTCGATTTTTAAGAAGGGAAGCGAAAAAAATGAAGTTAATTACAAATAAGGTGTACGGCGCAGAGGATATACTGCCTGCCGACAGCTACAAATGGCAGTTCGTTGAAAATATCATGCGTGAACAGGCACGTTCATACGGATTCAGGGAAATACGCACCCCTGTATTTGAGCATACCGAGCTTTTCAACCGTTCAGTCGGTGACACAACAGATATAGTACAGAAGGAAATGTACACCTTCACAACAAAAGGCGGAGATTCCCTCTCCCTCAAGCCCGAAGGCACAGCCGGCGCAGCAAGAGCCATGCTCGAACACGGTATATACAATGACGGATATCCGATAAAAGTATATTACATGACAGGCTGCTACCGCTATGAAAAGAAAAACTTCGGCAGACAAAGAGAGTTCCACCAGTTCGGAATGGAAGTATACGGCGCAGCATCAGCCTTTGCAGATGCAGAAGTAATGTGTGCAGCCAATTCCATATTTGAAAGACTTGGCGTTAAAAACATCACTCTTGAAATAAACTCTATCGGCTGTCCCGAATGCAGACCGAAATATCTTTCCGCTTTAAGAGAGTATTTCGGAAGTCACGAAGAAGAGCTTTGTGATACATGCCGTTCAAGACTTGCAAGAAACCCTATGAGAATACTTGACTGTAAAAGTCCTGTATGCTCGGAGATAGCCAAAAATGCCCCGAAAGTACTTGACTTTCTTTGTGACGACTGCAACAAGCATTTTGACAATGTAAAGAGCTGTCTTGACGCAGCAGATATACGCTACAGAGTAAACCCGACAATAGTTCGTGGACTTGATTATTATACAAGAACAGTATTCGAGTTCGTTACACCCGATATCGGCACTGTATGCGGCGGAGGAAGATATGACGGACTTATCGAGGAGCTCGGCGGTCAGCACACCCCGTCACTCGGCTTCGGTCTCGGCATGGAAAGACTTCTTCTCATGCTCGACAATCAGGGTATAGAAATCCCCCAGCCGCCTGTATGCGACCTCTATGTTGTCGGACTTGGCGATGCCGCAAAGATAAAAGCATTCAATATCATTGAGGGCGTAAGAAGTGCGTCACTCATAGCTGAGGGCGATATCGTAGGCAGGGCTTTAAGACCGCAGATGAAATACGCCGACAAGATAAAGGCTAAATTCGTAATGGTAATAGGCGACAGTGAGCTTGAAGAAAACTGTGCAAAGCTCAAGAATATGGAAACCCACGAGGAAAGAGAAGTACCGCTTGACGAGGGATTTTTCGACAAGTTCTACTCCGCTTATATGGACAACAATAATTCAAAGCTCCTTGAACAGCTTGAAGTATGATAAAATTTAGAAAAAAAGGAAGTAAACACTATGGCAGAATTTTTAACAGGTCTGAAGCGAACCGATTACTGCGGAACGCTTCGTGCGGAAAACATCGGCAGTGAAGTCGTTGTATGCGGCTGGACACAGCGTCAGAGAGATCTCGGTCAGCTCATCTTTATAGATCTGCGTGACAGAACAGGAATTATACAGCTTGCTTTTGATGACGGTACAGACAAGGCAGTATTTGAAAAGGCTTCAACAGTACGTTCCGAATACGTTCTTGCCGCAAGAGGTATTGTCCGTGAAAGAAGCTCCAAAAACAAGGATATCCCCACAGGCGATATCGAAATAGAGGTAAAGGAACTGCGCATACTTTCCGAAAGCGAAACACCGCCGTTTGAGATAATCGACAACTGCCCGACAGCCGAGCTTACAAGACTTAAATACCGTTATCTTGACCTGAGAAGACCTGAACTTCTCAACAACATGATATTCCGTCATAAAGTAGCAAAGGTAACCCGTGACTACTTTGACGAAAACGGCTTTATCGAGCTTGAAACACCCATGCTCATAAAATCCACACCCGAAGGCGCAAGAGATTTTCTTGTACCGTCAAGAATACACAAGGGTTCATTCTATGCCCTGCCGCAGTCACCGCAGATGTATAAACAGCTCTGCATGGTAGCAGGCTTTGACAGATATATGCAGATAGCAAGGTGTTTCCGTGATGAAGACCTCCGTGCAGACCGCCAGCCAGAATTTACACAGATAGACCTTGAAATGTCATTTGTTGACATGGAAGATATACTTGAAATCGGTGAAGGATATATCAAACGTCTGTTCAAGGACGTTATGGATATAGACATTCCCACACCGTTCCCACGCTATACATATAATGAAGTAATGGAGCGTTTCGGCTCTGACAAGCCCGATACAAGATTTGGTATGGAGCTTTTCGACATAACCGATATAGTCAAGGACACAAGCTTTGCCGTATTCAAGGGCGCAATAGAAAACGGCGGCTCTGTACGAGGCATAACAGCAAAGGGCGCTGTAAAGACATACACAAGAAAAGAAATTGACAAGATGACAGAATTTGTCCGTGGAATAGGCGCAAAGGGACTTGCATGGATAAGATGGACAGATGACGGCATATCATCAAGCTTTGCAAAATTCATGTCCGAGGACGAAATGAAAGCCATACTTGAAAAAGCAGGCGCAGAAAAAGGCGACGTTGTAATGATAGTTGCCGATGGAGATAATAATACAGTATTCTCCACACTTGGCGCTGTAAGAGTTGAATGTGCAAAGAAACTGGGAATTATCGGTGACGGTTACAACTTCCTCTGGGTAGTAAAATTCCCGTTCTTCGAGTTTGATAAGGAAAGCGGCGAATGGCTCGCTATGCACCACCCCTTTACTTCCCCGACAGATGACTGTATGGACAAACTTGACGGCAATAAAGGCGAGGTATATGCTAAGGCATATGACATGGTACTCAACGGAATAGAGCTTTCATCGGGTTCTATCCGTATAACGAATCCCGACTTGCAGAAAAAGATGTTCAGTATGCTGGGACTGAGTGACGAAGAAGCATATACAAAGTTCGGCTTCCTGATGGACGCATTCAAATACGGCGCACCGCCTCACGGTGGCATGGGTATCGGACTTGACAGACTTGTAATGCAGATGCTCAAAGCACCAACACTCCGTGACGTTGTACTTTTCCCGAAAGTACAGAATGCAAGTGAGCCTATGACAAATGCACCGGCAGGCGTAGATCCTCAGCAGCTCACAGATCTCGGAATAAAGACAGTTGAAAATGAATAAAGGTTTCTGACCGTAAAAAAGACTATTGCAGTTTTTGTCTGCAATAGTCTTTTTATTAATGATATGTAATATTATCAGTCAGCATTAGCCTTTGCTATCTCGTTTATCTCATCTTTTATGTTCAGGAACGCATCTGCAACAACGGGATCGAACTTCTTTCCCCTCTGCTCTTTTATGATATCAAAAACCTTTTCAGTCGGCATGGCGGCTTTGTAGACACGCTTTGCGGCAAGCGCATCAAAGAAATCCGCTATTGTCATTATTCTTGCACATAACGGTATTTCGCTGCCGATAACACCGTAAGGGTATCCCGAACCGTCCCAGCATTCATGGTGATAGAGTGCAACAGATTTTGCTATCTTCAAAAACTCCTCATCCTCTATATCCGACATAGACTCCTCAATTATCTTTTTGCCGTTTACGGTATGATTCTTTATAGCATTGAATTCCTCATCGGTAAGCTTTCCGGGCTTTAAAAGTATCGCATCGGGAACGGTTATTTTTCCTATATCATGCAGAGGTGCAGATATTATCGTGTCATGCATATAACGCTCTGTAAGTATGTCGGAATATGCACCGGTTCTTGCAAGCTCCTTTACAAGAGCCTCGACATATTCACTTGTTCTTTTAACGTGCTTTCCGGTGTTGCCGTCCCTTGCTTCAATGATGTTTGAAAAGCTTATGATTATCTGGTGCTGCATACGTTCTATAGCAGCTATCTTTTCATCAACACTTTCATCAAGCTTGCTTCTCTTGCTGTCAATAGAATTTACTACCCTTCCGGCATATATGGTTGAAACAAACAGGCTAAGGCCGCAGTTTACGATAAGCAGACCTTTTGAAATTTCAGGAGGCAGCAATATAGGCGGTTCATAGTCATTAAAGAAGACAAGCAGACATATAAATGTAACCGAAGCGACAAAAACTATGGCACCTCTTGCTAAATTAACGACTTCACCCTTATTGCTTATAAAAACGGACAAAAACATCAGCGGTATGAGCAAGAAATGGAATCCGGGATCAAGTCCGAAAAACGCCACACAGCATATCTGGTGCAGGAACAGTTCCATAATAGTTATAAGCGTACAGGGAAACCATGAACCTTTGAAATATTTGAGTATAATAACAAAAGCTGCATAAAGCGCAACACACACGATATCAAAAAGAACAAGCGGTGTGACCTTATATATTGAAAAAACAATAAGATATGCCGTATGAAGTACTACACATATCAGAAAGAACATATTAAGCGGTGCTGTCAGGGAGGCGAAATTTGCATAATCCTTATCCTCGTTATAAGCCGGTGTCCCCATAAAAAATTCGGTAAACTTGCTCCTGTTGTCCGTCATTCCTATCACGCTCCATATATATTAAAAACAGTAGATATCCAAACGCCAAATTATGTATCATTATAACATAAAAACACATAATTATCAATATTTTTTGTTTATAAATCAGACAATTTTTCAATTAAACAATTATTTACGGGGAGTTGAGAACATGATTTTAAATGCAAGAATGAAAATAATTATGTCTGCGATTCTTGTTTCTGTCATAGCACTTATTGCGGCATTCAGCGGCTCTTTATATGATGTGCCGGCATCCGCACAGGAGGAAACGGAGATAGCCGTTATCATGTATCACGGCTTTGTCAAGGACAAGAGCTTTCAGAATAAGTACATGATATCACCGTCATACTTTGAAAGCGACCTCCGCTATCTGACGGAAAACGGATATCATACCATATTCATAAGCGAGCTTACAGACCACCTTGAAAATAATGCTCCCCTGCCCGACAAGCCTGTTATACTGACATTTGATGACGGCTATTATAATAATTATGCCTATGCATATCCGCTGCTGAAAAAATATAACTGCAAGGCTGTAATATCGCCCATAGGAAAACCTGCCGATGATGCCAAAGATGAAAAAGTGAGAAATGCGGCATATTCTCAATGTAAATGGAGTGAGCTTGCAGAAATGCAGCAGTCGGGACTTGTCGAGATACAGAACCACACCTACGACCTGCACAAAATAAACGGAAATATACAGGGACTTGAAAAGCAGAATGGTGAAACAGATACGGCTTATGAAAAACGCATAAGTGAAGATATCCTGAAATTCAATAAGCGTATGGAGGAGGAGCTTTCCCTCTCCCCTACCGCACTTACTTTACCGTTTGGCGCAGGCAGGAAAGAAGTATTGAATATTGCAGATAAACTTGGCTTCAAGGCTGTGCTTGACTGTGAGGAAAAGATAAATCATCTCAGCAGCGGCGATACGCCTTATATAATACACAGATTTCTGCGCCCGAATGATATTTCAAGTGAAGAGTTTTTCACAAGCCTCCCTCATTGAGGGAGGTGGCACGAAGTGCCGGAGGGAGTTTTCCACGCAGTTTCCCATCAAGTGTACTTTCAGTTGAAAAATTCTACACATAACCTGTCATCCTGAGCGTAAGCGAAGGATCTTAAAAGATTCCTCACTGCGTTCGGAATGACAAGCTAAGTGTGTTTATCTTTCTCTTTTCGCTTCGCTGATTTTATACTGACCGCAGGTTATAACTCCCTCAGTCAGCATAGCTGACAGCTCCCTCAAAGAGGGAGCCATTTTCAAAATAAATTTTCTCAGGAGGAACACTATGCCGGATATATTTTTAAGCCCGTCAAGTCAGGAATTCAACCCGTATATAAACGGAGGAAACGAAGAATATTACATGAATATAATAGCCGATGCCATGATACCATATCTTGACGCAAGCGGTATTTCATACGGCAGGAATACACCAACAGGCAGCTTTATCGACTCGGTAAGAGCGTCAAATTCGGATGACTACAAGCTTCACCTTGCCATACATTCAAATGCATCACCTCCACAGAATGCAGGAAAAGCACGGGGCGCACAGGTCTATTATTATCCGCAGAGCGAAAACAGCAAACGTGCGGCGGATATATTCGCAAACAACTTCAAGGAGATATATCCAATACCGTCAAAAGTGAATACCGTTCCGACAACAGTTCTCAGTGAGGTAGCAAAAACAAAAGCACCCGCCATACTGATAGAAGTTGCCTATCACGATAATGAACGGGATGCCCAATGGATAAGGGACAATATAAACACCATAGCCGAAAATTTAGTTATTTCGGTAGGAGATTTTCTCGGAAAAGAAATAAAGATACCATCAGCAGCTAAAAAAGGCAGGGTAAACACAAACGGTACAAACCTGAATCTAAGGGCACAGCCGTCTGTCAATTCGGCAATAAAAGGCAAGATACCAGATAATACCGTTATACCACTGTATGACCGTATAAACGACTGGTACATGACGGAATATAAACAGGTAAGCGGCTATGTCAGCGGAAAGTATATTATTCCCCTGAACTGAATAATCACAGAATATGCCTGTGTGCAAAAAGTCAATAGATAATTGTAGGATATACACAAAATTTTCTGTCATATCAATTTCATAGTTTACAAAATGACAGCATTATGTTATATTTATAGATAAATAAGAATAGTTATCGTTTTGGAGGAAGTATAATGCAGAATAAGCGTAATTTCAGTGCAAAGCGTGAAGCGATATACAAAACGATAGCCGAATCGACAGAACATCCTGCTGCCGAATGGATATACGAAAACCTTAAACCCGATATTCCCGATCTCAGTCTTGGCACGGTTTACAGGAATATAGCCGTATTCAAGGAAATGGGAATAATAAAGTCTGTCGGAGTTTATAACGGTCTTGAAAGGTATGACTGTGATGTTCAGCCGCACTCGCATTTTATATGTACAAAATGCTTTTGTATATCCGATATCCCGAAGGGCAGAAACTTTATAGACAAAAGTATGTATGATTTTGTTGAAAAGGAATGCGGCGGAAAAGTCACCGAACACAGTGCCGCTTTTTTCGGTATATGCAGTAAGTGCCTTGAAAAAAAGTAATGTCGGTATCGGATGATACCTGATATATATAAACAAAAAAACGGAGGTAACAATTATGAAAAAGTTTGTTTGTTCTGTATGCGGATATGTATATGAGGGTGCAGAGGCTCCCGATGTATGTCCCGTATGTAAAGCACCGAAGGAAAAATTCAACGAAATGACCGGCGATGCATCTTTTGCTACAGTACACGAAGTAGGTGTTGCAAAGGGTGTAGATCCTGAAATATATGAGGGACTTATCGCTAACTTCAACGGCGAATGCGCAGAGGTAGGAATGTATCTTGCTATGGCAAGACAGGCTGACAGAGAGGGTTATCCCGAAATTGCAGCTGCATTCACAAAGTACGCTTTTGAAGAGGCTGAGCATGCTGCAAAGTTTGCCGAGCTGGTTGGCGAAGTTCTCACAACAAGCACAAAGAAAAATCTTCAGATGCGTGTAGAAGCAGAAACAGGCGCATGTGCCGGCAAATTCGAGCTTGCAAAGAAAGCCAAGGCGCAGAACCTTGACGCTATCCACGATACAGTTCACGAGATGGCAAAGGACGAAGCCCGTCACGGCGCAGGTTTCGCAGGACTCCTCAAGAGATATTTCGGAGAATAAACCAAACAGAAATTTTACAAAAAAGACACAACATAAAGTTACAAAAGACTTTCGCTTGAATGCGGAAGTCTTTTTGCTTTGACAAAAATACTGTTTTTTCAAAAACGATTGACTTTTTTTTGTATCAATTATATAATTAGAGTATATATAAATAAGTATCAAACAGGAGGACGTTATGAGTAAAATACAACAGCTTATCAGACAGTATCCTCAGTCAAAAAATGAGATAATCCGTGAGATACAGAAGCAGGACAGTATATGGGTAGCTTATTCTCCGGCAACCAAAAACTGTTATGCAGATTTTCACAGAGGTGCGCCGACCGCATTCCTGTTTTCCGAGGAAAAATACTGCAATGCATTCAAAAGATATCTTTCAACAAAGAACGTTAATATAGAAACGATGGAAAACCTCGCTCAGAACAGAATACCGCTCCTCAGCGACCTTATCCGCAGCGGTATAGAACAGGTAATACTTGATAACGGTCAGACATTTGTTATTTTTGAGATGTCCGACCTTATAAAGACACCCGATTTCTCATCACTTCCGAAAGAAGAAAGGCCTGTTTCAAATCCGTCCCTCATAATGCATACAAATATGTATTTTCAGGGAATAAGCACAGGCAATACGGAAAAGAATATCGAATACAACATGATGAAAGATATCTATGAAGCCACATTTCTTCTGCCGATATCGGTTGACGGCAGATATCCGGAAAGCTGTGTACTTCAGGGTTTTAATACAGGTACAGCAGTATTTGATATCCCACGCATAAAGCTTGGCGCATCAAGAACATGCATACCGCTGTTTACCGACTGGATAGAGTTAAGCAAGATTGACAAGGATAAAATATTAATAGGAAACTCAATAAAATTCAATGATATACTGAGGATATGTGAAACAGGCGAGCTTGTCGCACTTAATCCTATGGGATTCAATATGATAATGGACAAGACAACGGCGCTTTCCATAAGGAACAGATTTGAAACAGAGCCGTATGTTCCCGAACCATTGCCTACCGCAGAACCCGAAACAGTTGAGCAAGCTCCGATTGAACAAGCTCCGATTGAGCAAGCTCCCGTTGAACAAGCTCCGGTTGAGCAGCCTCCGGTTGAACAAGCTCCGATTGAACAAGCTCCGATTGAACAAGCTCCGATTGAACAAGCTCCGATTGAGCAGCCTCCGATTGAACAAGCTCCGATTGAGCAAGCTCCCATTGAACAAGCCCCGATTGAACAAGCTCCGATTGAGCAAGCTCCCGTTGAACAAGCTCCGATTGAGCAGCCTCCGGTTGAACAAGCTCCGATTGAGCAGCCTCCGGTTGAACAAGCTCCGATTGAACAAGCTCCGATTGAACAAGTTCCGGTTCAGCAAGCTCCGGTTCAGCAAGCCCCGATTGAACAAGCTCCGGTTCAGCAAGCTCCGATTGAGCAAGCTCCGGTACAACAGCAAAGACCTCAGACAGAGGATATCGTATTTTTCGAGCTTCAATCAGTACCGGATGCACTCATACGCAAGCTTACGGAAATGTTTGACGTTACAGAAGGAATACACAATGTATATCTGAAAGGCATGAGAAGAAACGGACGTTCAGGATATCTGGCTATAGTTGACTTCACAGGCACAGATCCGGCTGTTTTCGGAAAAATGGCACAGGAAGCAGGACCATATACCGGCGGCGTACCGTTTACATTCGTAAAATATGACAGCAGAGTAGGTCGTGTTGCAGCGGAAGGCGCATATCCGTTCTATCAAAGGACAACAATGACAGAAAGCTGATTTTAAAATAAAATGGCTCCGGAACATCACAGAATGATGAACCGAAGTCATTTTTTCATGTATTCCTGAACATAAGCAAAAACACGGTAATAAGCGGTATAAGGCAGAATATAACAGATATTCCGCCGAAGATATTTGTAACGAACACACTTATAATAGCGCCGAGAACAAAAAGAAGATTTATTGCACAATATTTAAGCCCGTCATTAAGCTTCTTTTTATCTTTAGTTTTCTGATACTGCACAAGACAGTCCGTACCGCTCCTGAGATTTCCTGTACACATCGTTGTTGCACAAACTATACCGTGTATTTTACGGAAGCTCTGCACCTGCAAAGAACAGACAAAGGATATTATTACATTTGCGGTCATGTTATATGTATACATATTCTTTTCTGAAACAGGAAGGAAGGCGACAATAACAACAGCTAAAATTTCAAGTGCGACAATAACCTGCCGCCAGTGCATATGGAATTTTTTCTCATGCGCCCTGATAAATTCAGCCGTAAATATTCCGAGCACAAAGGCTATAACAGGTATCATATAGGAAAGCATTTTTATGTAATCACCATGAGCAATGTTTATACCGAGAAGGACTATATTTCCGGTCTGAGCATTTGCAAAAACACCGCCCCTTGCTATATAGGTATAAGCGTCAAAATATCCGCCTGCAACGGCAAGAAGTGAGCCGACAATAAAGGTTTCCGACATCTGATATACACTTTTTTCTTTTGCCACAAAAAGCACCTCCCCTGTTTTCTTCATTTTACAACACATAAATAATAATGTCAAACAAAACAGCAAGTCAGATATCAGAGAAAAGCACCGAAATTCAAATAATTCCACTTTCCACTTTCCACATTCCACACTCAAAATGATTTTGCAAAGCACTAACTCAAAATTACCCATTGAAAAATCTTGTCAGTTAGGTTATAATTATAATTGGACTAAAAGCGTAATGCAAAAAAAGGAGATGCTGAAATGAAAAATTATAATATCACATTGCTCAAGGGTGACGGTATAGGTCCTGAAATCGTTAACGAAGCAGTAAAGGTGCTTGACAAGACAGCCGAAAAGTTCGGTTTTACAGTTGCCTACACTGATGCACTTTTAGGCGGCTGCGCTATTGATGCAACAGGTGTTCCGCTGCCGCAGGAAACTATTGACAAATGTAAAGCGTCCGATTCCGTACTTCTGGGTGCAGTCGGCGGTCCGAAGTGGGATACACAGCCCGGAAATAACCGTCCGGAAGCAGGTCTTTTAGGAATAAGAGGTGCGCTCGGACTGTTTGCAAATCTTCGTCCGGCTGTTATATTCGAGCCGCTCAGAGATGCTTCCCCACTCAGAAGTGATATCATAGGTGAAGCTATGGATATAATGATAGTAAGAGAGCTTACAGGCGGAATTTACTTCGGTAAAAGAGGCAAGTTCGAGGAAGACGGCGTTCAGGCAGCTTATGACACCGAGAAATACAATGTAAACGAGATCGAAAGAATAGGCCGTGTAGCATTTGATATGGCTATGAAACGCAGCAAGAAGCTCACAAGCGTTGACAAGGCAAATGTACTCGATTCATCAAGACTCTGGAGAGAAACAATGATACGTCTTTCGGCTGAATATCCGGAAGTAGAGCTGAATCATCTCTATGTAGATAACTGTGCTATGCAGCTTGTAAGGAACCCGAAGCAGTTTGACGTTATAGTTACATCAAACATATTCGGAGATATACTTTCCGATGAAGCCTCAATGATAAGCGGTTCTATAGGAATGCTTGCATCTGCAAGCCTCAACAGCACAAAGCTTGGCATGTATGAACCGATACACGGTTCTGCACCCGATATAGCAGGTCTTGGAATAGCAAATCCGCTTGCTACAATACTTTCAGTTGCTATGATGCTCAGATACTCGCTTGACGAACCGAAAGCCGCTGATGCGATAGAAACAGCCGTTTCCGAGGTACTCAAAACAACAAGAACTCCCGATATATATACAGAGGGAACAAGAAAAGTATCTACCTCAGAAATGGGCGACGCAGTTTGTGCACTCATATAAACGTCCTGTTTATATTCTGTTGACAGAGGTGAAAAAACAAATATGGATGGAAATTCTGAAAGACTTGTACTTGCTCTCACACTTCTTCTTGCAGGCTTTATAATCGTCTTTGTAGTGCTTGTACTCCTTATAATAATAATCACATTGTACGGAAAGATCATACAGGCTGCTCAGGGTGCAAACGCAAAACGCAGGGAAAAAACAAAAAAGGTAGTTGTTGATACAGAAAAGCTCCCCGAACAGAAAGCCCCTGTAGTTTTCGGCGGCAGCGATGACGAGATCCCCGGTGAGATAATAGCTGTAATAGCAGCGGCAGTTGACGCAATGTACGGAAACAATACCCACAAGAAAATACGTTCGGTTAAACGCTCAGGCAATTCCCGTTCCGCATGGGGACGTGCAGGTATTGCAGAAAATACAAGACCGTTCTGATCGGAATTTAACGGAAAGGAAGAAAAACGATGGATATTTTCTCTCAGCTCGGCAATATAATTGTCGAACTGTACAACTCATCGGGACTTGCTACCCTTCACTGGGAAAACTATGTTATGATATTAATATCATTCGTCCTGATGTATCTTGCGATAAAAAAGCAGTACGAACCGCTGCTTTTGCTGCCTATCGCATTCGGTATGATGCTCGTTAATATTTTCCCTGCAATAATGGGAAATCCTTCAACACAGCTTATGACATACGATCAGGTGATAGCAAACGGTCTTGATCCTGCATCATATACAACCTCTACACAGCTTCTGACAAAAGCTCAGGCAATAGCCGGCGGTCTTGATCCTAACCTTCTCAAAACCGTTACACTCCATGACGGCTCAACCTTCTATCAGGCAGTATATTATAACGTCACGGAAAACGGCGGTCTGTTCTACTATCTCTATCAGGGCGTACATCTGGGTATTTTCCCGCCGCTCATTTTCCTTGGTATAGGTGCGATGACAGACTTCGGTCCGCTTATTGCAAATCCAAAGAGCTTCATTCTCGGTGCAGCTGCACAGATAGGTATATTCATAACATTTATCGGTGCTATACTCTTGGGCTTCAAAACAAACGAGGCAGGTTCAATAGCAATAATCGGCGGTGCAGACGGTCCTACGGCTATTTTCGTAACTTCAAAGCTCTCCCCCGAACTTTTAGGCCCGATAGCTGTTGCGGCATATTCATATATGGCACTCGTTCCGATAATACAGCCGCCTATCATGCGTCTGCTTACGACTAAAAAGGAACGTTCTATTGTTATGGGACAACTCCGCCCCGTATCAAAGCTTGAAAAGATAATATTCCCGATAGTCGTTGTAGTACTTGTAGCAATACTTCTCCCCGATGCAGCTCCCCTTGTAGGTATGCTCATGCTCGGAAATCTGTTCAAGGAAAGCGGAGTTGTTGACAGAATAGCAAAGACTGCTCAGAATGAGCTTATGAATATAGTAACAATATTCTTAGGCGTAACAGTCGGTGCAACAGCAAGCGGAACACTTTTCCTTACCCCAAAAACTCTCGGCATAATCGCTCTCGGACTTATAGCTTTCTGTCTTGGTACAGCCTGCGGTGTAGTTTTCGGAAAGATAATGTGCTGGGCAACAAAAGGCAAGGTAAATCCGCTTATCGGTTCGGCAGGTGTATCGGCAGTTCCTATGGCTGCACGTATATCCCAAAAGGTCGGTCAGGAGGAAAATCCTGCAAACTTCCTGCTCATGCATGCTATGGGACCTAACGTTGCCGGCGTTATCGGTTCGGCAGTCGCAGCCGGTGTTCTCATCAGCGTACTCAAATAATTCATAATGCATAATTCATAATGCATAATTATAATTATATCAGCCGTCAGATCATCTGGCGGCTTTTTTATTACTCGTAAATTATTTATACAAAGTAAAACGATGATGTTGATTTTTTTAGATAATAATGCTATAATGTAAAATGCTGAAATATATTAAAAAAGCAGGAAATGGAGGTAATTTTTTATGAAACGGAAAGGTATTTTCAGTAAATTCACAGCATCGGTAATGTCCGCTCTTATAGTATTAGGCGTCGCTTCGGCTGCACAGCCATTTGCACCGGTAATATTTGACGGAATAACCGTATCGGCAGATGACACAATACCTCTGACAAATATGTCAGAGCTTGAAAAGTCATCAGTTATGAAAGGTAAAAAGGCTGTTATTGACCTTGCCGCAGAAGGCGGCAGCGGAGAATATAAATATTCCGTATTCTACAGACGCAGTTCTGTAAGCAAATGGACAACCGCTGTAACTGATACCACAGAATCAACTGTAAGCATAACAGCAAAATATGCGGAAGAATACACAATATCCATAAAAGCTGTTGACTCGGCAGGAAATGTACAGAAGAAATATCTTACACTCAATGTTGTTGACCTTCTTCAGAACAACTCAGAACTTGAACAAACAGAAGTTATTAAAGGAACGGATGCCATTGTCAATCTTTCGGCAATCGGCGGCAGCGGTGAATATACATATTCTGTATATTACAAACGCAGCTCTGCAAGCAAATGGACAACAGCTGTAAATGATACCACAGAATCATTTGTCAGAATAATGGGTAAATCCGAGGGAGAATATCAGGTATCCGTAAAGGTCGTTGACTCACTCGGAAACAATAAAAAGAAAACTCTTACATTCAATGTTATAGACACACTCCGGAACAACTCCGAACTTGAACAAACAGAAGTTGTTAAAGGAACAGATGCCATTGTTTACCTTAATGCAGAAGGCGGCAGCGAAGATTATACATATTCCGTTTACTACAAACGCAGCTCTGCAAGCAAATGGACAACTGCTGTAACCGATACCAAAGAACAGTTTGTCAGAATACTTGGTAAATCCGAAGGCGAATATCAGGTATCCGTAAAGGTTACTGACTCAGCAGGAACTGTTAACAAGAAATATCTTACATTCAATGTTATAGATACACTCCGGAATAACTCAGAACTTGAACAGACAGACGTTGCTAAAGGCACGGATGCCATTGTTTACCTTAATGCAGAAGGCGGAAGCGAAGATTATACATTTTCTGTATATTACAAACGAGGCTCTGCTAAAAACTGGACAACAGCTATAACTGATACCAAAGAACAATTTGTTAAAATAATAGGTAAATACGAGGGCGAATATCAGGTATCAGTAAAAGTTACCGACTCAGCAGGCAATGTTAACAAGAAGTATCTTACATTCAACGTTATTGACACACTTGAGAACAACTCAGAACTTGAACAAACAGATGTTGCTAAAGGCACGGATGCCATTGTTTACCTTAATGCAGCAGGCGGCAGCGAAGACTATACATATTCTGTATATTACAAACGCAGCTCTGATAAAAACTGGACAACCGTTATAACTGATACCAAAGAACAATTTGCCAGAATAATAGGCAAATACGAGGGTGAATATCAGGTATCAGTAAAAGTTACCGACTCAGCAGGCAATGTTAACAAGAAATATCTTGCATTCAATGTTATTGACACACTTGAGAACAACTCAGAACTTGAAAAAACAGACGTTGTCAAAGGAACAGATGCCATTGTTTACCTTAATGCAGCAGGCGGCAGCGAAGATTATACATTTTCCGTATACTACAAGTTCGGCTCTGATAAAAGCTGGACAACCGTTATAACTGATACCAAAGAATCAACTGCAAGCATAATACCCGAATATACAGGAGAATATCAGGTATCAGTAAAGGTTGTTGACTCTGCCGGAAATATCCGTAAGAAATATCTTTCATTCAATGCTATCGACGCACTTGAAAACAACTCCGGACTTGAAAAAACAGACGTTATCAAGGGAACAAAAGTCGTTGTTTACCTTGAAGCAGCAGGCGGCAGCGGTGACTATAAGTATTCCGTATGCTACAAACGCAATTCTGCAAACAACTGGACAACAGCTGTAACCGATACCACAGAATCAACTGTAACAATAACACCTAAATATGCGGAAGAATACCAGATATCCGTAACTGTTTCCGACTCATCGGGAAATATACAAACGAAATATTTTAACCTTAATTCCATTGAACCCATCAGCAATACATCAACTATTTCCAATACAGAGATATTTGACGGAGAAACAACAGTTATAAACTGTTCCGCAGAAAACGGCAGCGGAAATTATACTTATTCGGTATTCTATAAGCTCACAAGCTCAAACACATGGAAAACATTAGTACAGGACACAACCACAAATACAGTGTCTTTCAAACCAGATGCAGCCGGAACTTATAATATATCCGTAAAGGCTGTTGATTCATACGGAGGCATAAGCAAACAATACTTTACCGTTACAGTATTACAAAAGCTTACAAACAAATCATATGCCGAAAAAACAACTGTATATCTTGGAGATGTTATAAATATAAACGCTTCGGCAGAAGGCGGAAAAGCTCCCTATACCTACGCATATTACTATAAAGTTTCAACCGATACAAACTGGAGCAGACTGAGCGATTATTCTTCAACAGCTTCCATTGTTATCACACCTCAGAGTCCGGCTGATTATGATATAAGGGTAGATATCAGGGATTCCGCAAATAATAACGCCAGCAAGATATTGACAATAGGCGTTGTCGGAGAATTAACAAATACTTCAAGTATAAATCCAAAAGATAAATCTATCGAATCAGGAAATTCTGTAACTATCTATCCGAATTCAACAGGATATTACAGAAGCGTATCATATCAGATATACTATCAAGTATCAGGTTCATCAGACAAGAAATATATCACCTATGATGCTTCAAAAGGATATGTAAAATTCACGCCTTCGGATGCAGGTACATATACTATAACAGTTGTCGCAACGGACAGCCTTAACAGAACAGCTGCAAAATCATTTACACTTACCGTAACTGCAAATACTCTTTACAACATAGTTGACGGCATACTTGCAGAGATAATCACACCAACCATGAATGATTTTGAAAAAATCAAGGCAATACATGACTGGATGGTAAACTATGCAGAATATGATAAAGACAACTATTATGCAGGAACAGTACCTCAGAGTGATTACACAGCAGAAGGATTTTTTGAAAACCGCAAAGCCGTATGCGACGGATATGCAAAGGCATTTCTCATAATGGCAACAAGAGCAGGATTTGAAGCAATAAGAGTAGAAGGCACTGCATCGCCTGCTCCGGGATCTAACGACTCACATGCATGGAATCAGGTAAAAGCAAACGGCAAATGGTACAACATTGATGTAACATGGGATGATCCCATCTCAAGCGGAGATTCAGGCGACAATTTAAGCTACAAATACTTCCTTGTTCCTGACAGTATTTTAGATCAGGACCACTTTGCAGAAAGCTCAAAGAACAGCTGTACAGCACCACAGCCAACCGAATGGCTTACTTCTTTAGAGCGTGTTAACATAAATATTTACAAATCCGCATGAAAGCTGTATAATGGAAGTATGAAACTGACTAAAAAACAATATCGAAAAATCGAGCACTTGATGCCGATACCCCGAAAGCCACCAGAGA